>JGI24021J15306_10010065_pt1 | contig 11708 bp, 5 predicted proteins | sample Ectturendosymbi1_FD_15306 | JGI IMG/M metagenome (IMG submission 15306)
CGTATTGTGATGCAATGTCTGCAACGGATTTGTTAAAGGTTGACCTGTCCATGGCTACAATACGTTTAGGAACCACCGCGGTAGAGGACTTCGGAGCAGTAAGCAATTCATATGATGATACAGTGCTTTGAACAGATCTTCTTGGAGGCAAAGGCGGTCTTACGTCGGACACCAGCGTTTGTGTGTGTGGATAGTGTGGAGGAGGCGTTATTTGCAAACCAAACGAGGACGAACGAGCCTTATGCTTGATAAGGCGTTCAGTGGCAACTTCCTTGTATTCAATATCAATCGCATGGCTATAGGAGGAAGACTGCGACGTGACCGAATCCACGTCAATCTCTTTCTTTCTCTGCAGCGGTGGCCGTGGAAAAACACGATTTTTATGAATCCTAGATCTTTCAAGGAGCAATATGCACAGTCGCATGCAATCCTTGCATTCCTTAATATCTAGAATAAACGCTTCGTGTAAACTTTCTTTCCATATATTTGCAGCTTTGGCAAAAAGTTGGTATGCTGTGACCCAGTGGCCAGTCTTAAGCATGCACTTTCCCATATTTTTCAAATAAATGGCAATATTCGTATTAGAAATTTCTTGCCCTACCACATTTTTAGTTAGCTGAACAGCTACTTCATGTTGTTCCAATGCTAAGTAAAATAAACCTTCTTGATAAAAACAACGACCTAGTCTGTTGAATGTGTGTGCTACAACGTCTATATACATTTTAACTTGCTGATCAATCAAAGGGTCTTCATCTTGTAGAGATGCTTTCAGAAGACTTGCTGCCACATTTTCCGGAGAGGGAAACTCTACGTCACTCAAGCGGTGCCGCCAGGATTTCCAGTTGTTGATTGCTTCAAACAAGTATTCTTTGGCTTTCACGTAATCTTTAGCATGATAAGCATCAGATCCACAGTGATAAAGTGTATGAGACGCGAAAGCAATATCGCAAATGCTTGATTTGGAATTGTTTAACAACTCTGCACAATACCCTACAGCATTCGAAAATTGACGCAATAGCCAACACGAATGCAAATAGTAATGAATGTCTGTGTATTTCTTAAAATCGTCCTCGCCAATCAATCCAATTTTGAATGAAGCCAATCGTTGCAGCTTCAAAACTACTTTGAAGAAATGCACTGCTGACTTGATTCCAACCCATTCGCCAAATATCTTTGCATATTCTTTGGGGTTTTCTGGACATCGGAGGTAGTCATTCTGAGAATTTGCTTTGCTGTAACTGATTAATCTCAAGTAGTATGCAGCAGTGGCTGCAAAGAGCAAGTCTTCGCCAAATTGTTGGTCAAAAATGTCTCTCATGACAAGGGTGCGAATAATTTCAAAACCAGAATTGGCTTCTAGGTTATAAAGTTTTCCAAGGACCTCTACAAACAACCCGAAACTGCGATATACAACGCGTTTGAGATTCCACTTTGCAGTGTGCAGCATGTTTGGTAACGTTTTGAAAGGATTGAACGTTTTGATGTCTTTTGATACAAGACTTTGCCATGCTGCCATGTCAATTTTGCAAAATCTGACATTTTGTTGAAATGTTTGATAAATTTCTTTATCTCCAGCAACGAAACAAGTTGTTTTCAGCATGTCTGCCAATCGATAATCTCTTCGCGATTGGTCGTTTGTGGCCAAATATTTCAGCATTTCACTTATTGGTTGAATCAACTCAGTTTTCCAAAATTTCATTTTAGTCTCTTCTCTGCCAAGAGGAAATTTACAAGCATGTGGCATCATTCCATCAAACGATATCCCTCGTATAGTGTTAGCATCGAAAAACCAATTGAATGATTTTTTCAATGGATTGTTGATGAAAGGAAGACAAATGCTTGGTATGATTGTTTCACCCAAGTTGATGACAGATATGTGAAATATTACTGAAAACCATCTGAAATATTCTAATATTTCTTGATAGTTGTCTTCATTCTGAATGCCTTCTTGTAAAACAAGAGCATGTTCGAAATCAGAATAAGGTGTTATTTCTTTCTTTGCCAATGATCCCATTCCTATAAGAGCAAATTTACATGGAACTCTTGCTTTCAGAGAAATGCAATACTTCGTCACGTTCTCCATCAGTTTGCAATACTTGTTATAAATATGATCTTGCAGTTTTTCAAATATTTCTGTTAGATTACGTTTGCTTGCACTATCTCCACTACTTTCATGCATCCTTTTTCTTAAACAGTACACCTTTGTTTCAACGTGATTTCTCAATGAATTTATGTGACGTGAAAGATTTGAAAGAAATTCTGGTTGCTCAGTCAACTTCACATTTTCTTTAGTTACTCCAGCCAAGCACCAAACATGGGAACAAAGTTCGTTGAGGTCATCTTGAATAATTTGAACATTGCTTGGTTTTCTCACTAAGGCAGCATTGAACAGAACTGCACTTTTGATTAAGCAACGCTTTTGATTCGAAGTGTCCACAAAGGTTCTTTTTCTGTATACGAGTCCAAGCTTATGAAAAATAATTGCTGATTCATTTGTATCTTTCTCTGTCCCATCCTGGAAACATATTTCGTTGAGTTTTTTTGAAAGGTATTGTTCTATATTGGTCAGGATTTTAAGTTTGTTGAGCTGAACTGGCGATTCTTGCTTTGATTGTCCATAGAGCAAATCTATGCATTCCGATGTTGTAAACGTGTGTGTTAGCTTTTCCATGTCAGAACCCCAAAGCGTAGTTTTTGTTAAAAAAACATTTTTCAAATGTCTAAGGTTTCATCTGTCTGGCAACAATAAAAAAAAGCGACTTACCAACTGAAACTTGCAAAATATTAACAAAGCTTGGTTTGTCGAAGATGCTTCAAAGATTACTTTTTTAAAGGAAAGGTATCTCCGCACAACGGATTATTGGCTTCGCGTTACTGATCACGTTCTGTTTAATCAGAAGTTTTCCATTTTTCATTACTCAACCCCTCTCTACATGTGAGATAAGCAAGGAATCTCTTGCAAATTTTTGACAGGAAATCGATTTCAAGTAACACTAGGCATTGTTGGTCCTTGAATCATATTCAAATATTGTGTTTAACTGAAATCAATCTCTTTTGATGAATACATGCGTTTCACTAATGTCACGGACCAACTTTTTCACATGTATGATTTCCAGCTATCCGTTTTTTTGCACGTATTCTGTTTTCAATTATGGGTTTGGCAAATGATTGATCATTCATTGGTTAAGGGATGTTGAAATTTTCCTATTAAAGTATTTTTTTATTTCCTTTGATCTATATAACATAATTTTTGTTTCAAGCGTTCCAACTGTTCCATTGAAATTAAGCTTTTCCTTTGAAAGTGTCTTTTTTTCAAATATATACTTTAATCGAATATAGTTTAGTTGTCTTTTATAACATCTGCACTCCCACACACAAAGCACCCTCTTACTCTTGGCGGACAGGGCCAGATGAAATAGGCCAAAAAGGCATCAACCAACCTACACTCAATTTGACGTCATCCACAAAAAACTCAAATCTAAAATTTCCCAAAATTTTTAATCGAAAGTGCATGTCTTTCCACATCTTTGAAGGGTTAGAGCAGTACTCTACCCAGGGCCGGATTAAGAATGGGGAAACGGGGAATTGCTCAGGGGCCCCCGCTGGAAGTGGGCCCCCGTGATGAAATTTATTCGCTGCATATAAAATACTCATTTGAAAAATTTTTGTGATTAACATTGTACACTCTACAAGAATGCAACTCTATATTATATTCCTATGTTGCGTTAAGTATCAGGGCCCACAACAGCAACTGATTTCTCTGCAAGTTTGACTGTCTGCCAGTTTTTGTAATCGCTACTGAAAAGTTTATAAGTATTTTCTGTTTTGTTCAATGCAAATATATTTGATTTTCCTGGTAACGTTTTACTAAGAATNGTTCTTTTGGCATGGGTATAACTCTCTACTCGTGCATCACGCCTATTGCACAAATGTCACGAAAACGTTGCAATTTGCGTGTTAAAGCTAGTGGTTCCTGACTGCTGCCTAGTATCAAATAATGTTGCCACTGGGGTCAGTCTCGTAAACATCAGATTGCTGTCTTTTTTAACATCAGACAACATCAAATTTTCACGCTACAGTTTTATCTAAGCTAAATGCTTCTATCAACAAACCTAACAAAGCGCTGATACCCTCGTTGAATCCGAAACAGAGCGAAATGTCGCCATTAAATGGAGAAGTCGTTTATAATTTACGTAATATGTTAGTCTCAACGCAGCGAAGAGAGCTTCTTTTGTTTGAAATGATAACCAAACACACATTAGGGTGGGAAATTAATGAAAGGAACTTAAAAATCATGAATCTAACTTAATTTCGTCCTAAACTGAGAAGAAATGTCGAAAACAAAAACAAACAACTCAATCAACATCACATTTGTCGACCAAACAACAGACATCAGAAATTTATCTGTGAACAACACATATGATGTCATTTTGCCCGTGGAACACTGCAAAGTTATTTTTAGTGGACAAGGAACCCCCTCCAGAACCACCAAGTAAACATAAAAGCTTTTTCCACCCAAATTGCCGTTGTTAAGCTAGATCAAACGATATAGTGGCTGCCACACGCCCAAAGGGTTAAGGACATATCAGCAGTTTTTGTTTAATACTGGAAAGTATAGCTCGTGGAACCCTTCAGATTTGTCTAAGGAAACCTAGGGTTCCGCGGAACCCACTTTGGGGATCGCTGTGATAATATTTCAGAAGTGACAACACTGGTATCAATGATCCCAAACTTCTGGTGCAGTCTCGAGGTCGCCGCAGCCGAACTGCACCTTTGTTTCGTCATAAAGGGCAACGTGTGGTGGAAACACACTTTTCTTTCAATGGTTGTTATCGTTGTGTTACACCATAAACATCTGAAGCTATTCAAACCATTTATACCACTAGTTTTTCCGTGGTCCGCCAGAAAAGGTTTTAATCAGTCGATTCTTGAACAAAACAGCAGAAAACGAGATGGCAGGGTTTAGATTGAAAGATGCCGAAATCTGTAATGCTAAAACGCCGCATCACAGATTCAGGAGTTATGAAAGGCGCAAAGCTTCAAAGAAGAAAAAGCGCAACAATCTAGCAGTGTTAGCTGAAAAGCCGCGACTCAACTGCTTTTTCTAGCAAAACTTTCATGCAGTGGCGTCAACCGGCGCAACTAAAAACGAAGGTGAAAATCAAGACATGTACTTGGAAATAACTTTCACACTCAGCCTGACTGGCCATACTGACATGTTTTTTTTCCGATGTTTTTGTTTTTAATCTCTGATTTCTGCTTATTGTTCGGGTGAATGTTGTTTCCTGCCGAGTCATTCTCTTACCTGTGAAATATTTTTTCGTAGTAAAAATACGCTCTAGTATTTACTTCTCGCAGCTAACTGTATGTGCATTTGAGAAAGCACGTTCTCGACCAACGGAAAAAAACGAACGGGAACCTTGCGTATCAGAGAAAACATAACTTCTACAAACGATGACGTCATGGATTACGTCATAGGGGTCCTCCAGTAAAAATTTCCCCGAGCCCCCTACCCTTCAATCCGCCTCTGACTCTACCTCAATCTCCTGACGAGTTGTGGCTAAATATGTTGGTGCCATTTTGCGCCAAAATTTTGTGGCACGCGGGACATAAAAGGGTTTATAGCATGCATGGCAGTAACAAGGAACACAGAAATATGTGAAAAAACACGTAGATAGATATGTGGCGGTAGTAGAAAATCATACGCTTGATGGTGCTAGCACAATTACTTTGATGAAACACAACATGGCGTACATTTACGTTTGTGCGATATGCATTCTCAGTCCATGTCATGAGTGATGCATGGAAACGAAGATTCGTTTGCAGTTCGATAGGCACATTGTTCGCTTTGCGATTGGAGAATAAAGGCATCCCACAAGTTTATGCAAGCGTTTGATGCGTCCAATTTTAATGAACACAAGAAAAAACAAACGGAAGATGATATACCAGTGATACCTCATGATTCGACTATTTCCCTAGCAACAGCGTTAAAAATTTTACTTATAATACAACAATGAAACGGGGTTAATGCACGCCAACAAAAAAGAATGCCCCAAATGTTTCTAGTACTAGAGGAACACATTTCTTATTCCGCCTTGAAAAATTTCAAAAACGGTTCATTTTATATTTCTGAAAGATTTTTGGCCAGATTTCCTGAGTTTGAATTGCTTTTGGCAAAGCATTTTGCCGAGTTCTTGTTTGTCGCGTATCACACGGATGAACATCTGTCGTGAGTTTAAAATGATTGTTAAATGTAGCCGGTAACTGAGAGTTTATGTATTTATACATAAATTTGCTCACTTCAAGATTGTAACTATGTTGAAGTACAGTGCGATAAAATCTGGTTGACTATCAAGATTGTAGTTGTGCAAAAGCACAGGGCAATAGAAATCTTGTCAAAAATCAGGTCAACTATCTTTCATTTGGCGAATTTTCTGCGTTTTATGAATGTTAGTAAATTCACGAGTCACAGGTTCATATGTGTTCTAATCTATGATTGCGCGATTGTATTGGGTGTAGATGACATATGAAGCTGCTCTTCTCCAGGCAATAATTCCACATTTTACTCGTGATTTTATTGAGCTGTGATACAATAAACGCAATGCTTGGTTTTTAACATAATGTTTAACTTTGTAAATTGCACCAACCTCTTTGGATGTAGTACACCCCAACCGTTTGCAATACTACGTTTACAATTTTAGTATTTCACATACCAGATACACCAAGGTACTTGTAATTACAAGTATTTTCAATGCAATTACAGTTTACATTTATTTCTAGGGAATCTGTGCTCACATGTTTATTTCTGATCAACATATATTTTTTTAGAAATATTTTGTGAGATTTTGATTGCGGTTATCCGACCAATTACCTTTGTCTTTTGACAATTGACAGAGTTTCGTAATGTTTCCGGACTGTTTTCACTCTGAACTAAAACTGCATCATCAGTAAAAAGTATAGTTTTCGCAAGGTTTCAATGTGGTAAATCGTTTATAAATAACAAAAAGAACAATGGGCCAAGAATCGAGCGTTAGTTTTTTGATGAAATACAATTTTGGTTAACAAGAATAGATTACTCACTAACAATGTAGTAAAAAGTAGTGAAGTAATCACGCAGTTTACAACTTTGATCGCTTGTTAGCTATTTCACTTTCCATATGTTTTTGTGATGGTTGTAAACGTAACTTCAGCTCTGCAAACAAACGAAAAAAGTTTCAAACTCGAAATATTTATTTGTATCGTTATTGTCTTAGGTTTCAGTAGCACTCCATTTAAAATTTTCGTTTTTATTGCATTAGTCATGTGTCAACCCCGACCATATCCACGACACGATATATCAAGTAGAAGGTATGGACATTCTTGTCAAATCCTATTAGGGATTTCCAGTAATGTCATATATGTCGAGTCACGAGGAGAGTCACAAACCCTTCGCGTTAAAGTCGAATAATGTTAATCTAAAAATCTTTCAAGTCGAGTCACAGTCGAGTCACCAGAACTGTCAACAAGACCCTTCACGTCTGATTTGAAGCTCGAGTCAACGCTGTGTCAAATAAAATCAAATATTTTGCCTATGTTCTTTTACCTACAGAATGGGCCCCAACCAGCTACATAGCGGCTCCAATGAGCTTCGAAGTGATGCCCAATGAGCTACAAAGTGGAGCCTAACGTTGTTTCAGCGCTTTTGTTACCAGGCTACTTAAATCTAAGCACGTGGTGAAAGCATTGATTGCTTTCATTACGCTTCTGTCCTTCACTCCCAGTCAATTCTTCACCTCTAGCCTAATGCCACTGCAACAAATATACCTCTGTCCTTCATTTGCTTAAAGAAAAACAAAGTAAAAGTATGAGACTAACTTTCACGGTCACGATATGTAAAACCTGGACCAAACCACGATAACACTGTATTGTACTCTGCTGGCTCTTTAGTGAAAAGCAAAGACTCAGATCTACGTCGCTGTCAGGTGGAACCCCTGATCTTGAAAAAGTAATATAATATCACCAGGAGACACACTCACAACACATAATTTTTGCCCCAATATTATTCATGCGTCACCGAAGCAAAAAAACAATCCTTTCGTTGTGCGCAAACTGTGTTGGTCAATAAGACATTTGCAGGTTTTGTAAAAACGACTCTGACTCGAGTCTCAGGTCATTCATTGTGACTCGCAAGTCGAGGCATTTGGAAAAAAGTGTCACTCGAATCGAGTCATCACAACGTCGTTTCTCAAGATGACTCGACTCGAGTCACTAATATTTTGACCTGAATAAGGTCGAGTCATTGATTTAGAGTCACGCTAATGGCGCTACCACTGGTGATATGCAGCCACTCCCTATTTTGTTTCAGACCAAAGGACTCATTTGTTTCAGCCCAATGCACTTAATACATTCTTTTGCATGAAACAATCAATAACTTTCGTGTCATCTCAGTCACAACCGAGTTGCTTAGTCACGATTATGATGTTGATGCAGTTGCCATACAAATTTATGATATCAATGGTTTACTGCATTTTAATCAGTCATTCACGCAATCCAGTGACATAGATTGTGAAATGGTGTTCGCGAAATATTTCTATATGAATATTCCTTTGTCTTGCCATAATTGATAAGCGCTCATTGCAGCTGTTTCATTTTTTCTTAGCACATATTTTGTAGTCTCTGAAGCAGGTTTCGTTGATTGCCTTGCAATAATTGCTTCCTTGGCAAATATTCTCTCACTTTTGCTATAATCATGAATCCACATTTGGCCATAATAAGACGGATTTTCAACCAAGCAAAACCTGTGAAAAAGGAAAGATCTTACCCAGAAAAAGGTCTCACTAGTTAAGTCGACTGTTGCAGTGAATGAGACTATACATGGCAATTAAACCGGAAATATATCTAAATCGTAACAGTCTTAGAAAGCAGGGTATTTTTAGATCTGCATTAGTAATATTTTGTTGTAATGTTCTTTTGTGTTTCCAATCTTCCAGTCCTGTCTTCAGAAGCAATCCTGATAAACAATTCGATAAAATTTTCAAAAACCGACATTCCTGTAATCTATTGCAGACACCTTCACTACACTGAGGCATGTTTTGAATGCAGCCTATGTAAATTTTGTGCTTTTACCTATATGTAAAACCGGCTCAATGGCCTAGTGCACTGGTATGCGACACGTGCCCCGTGAGCTAAAAGGGGAGCTGGAGTTTTGCGGCCCGCGGAAAGGTCCAGATTTTGAAGCAAGCATTGCGATATTTATAATAATGCCAATCTTCCATGGGTGGCCGCGAGTTGCCTACCCCGCAGAGCTTGACATATGCAGCTTTGGCTCGTGCACCAATCTGGTTACGTGCATTTGCAATGATGATGCGTGGCTGCACACCCCTGGCCTAGTTGTTTGAGCACTTATTGTGACGTAGCGTCACAATACGGATGAATCTATTGGAGTTTGTTAAAGTTTTATTCCTAAAAGTGATGCAATTATGCAAACCGATCTGCGCATCGCGGACTTTGNGATATTGTTTTGAACGCTATGAACTAGTGCGAACCACAGTGAAAGCTTTGTGACATGAAGACATTGCGCTTGACGAATGATCTTGTGACGTAGGACTTTCCGGCAAGCCGTACTCGCACCGCAGCTTTGCAGAACTTTAAAAACACATGCTACGTTACTCATGTCCTCTTCCAATAATGCACGTTTCGAATAAGGAACTCTCTGCAGATAGTCTGCCTTCGAATCGCCGTACTTTTTGTTCTGGTATCAATATGATTTTTAACTGTGAGGTGATCAAAACAGGACGTTCTGACCGGTGGTAATATTTCGCAAGGCCGCTGGGCCTTGCGCTACTGACTTTATGAAGTTCATTGGCTCATTTGTTGCAACGCAAATACAGTTTTATGACATAATGAGAACAATAAAGCTCGATGCAAGAAATATTTCTTATTTGTCAAGGTGAAAATTCCGATATATATGTGTCAGTAGAAAGCTTCTTCGAATGAAACCAACGGCAATACACGAAAACAATCGAAACTTTAAAAAGAACAGTTTCATCCCCTCAATATGATCAGACCCTGGCCCCGGGGGTCTGCAACACACTCATCACCAAAGCTGCTGGACTGGGTTTGATTGCCGTTTGGGTTATACGGAAGACTTGAAAAATGGTACATGCCGCCTTTTTGGCTGTCCAGCCTCTCGCTCGGTGTTGATGGGCGGGTGCAAGTGAACAGTTCAAGCGCGGGTGTTGCCATTTACTCATCACCAGTGCAGCATTCACTGGGAAAACAGCCGCGTGGTCCACTACGCAAGTAAGCGAAAATATTTGCAACATGCAACAAACTGTATGCAAAAGTGTTCATTCAAACACTGTTTACAAAATTATTAATAAAGACTTTTTTCTGCTTGCCTGGCATTAACCTACCTAATATGAAGTAGCTGCACCACTGCATACCCCATTACCCATTGTGTATAATTAATAAAGCTCATATATGAATGCTCTAATTACATGATTTTTGCCCAAACTTTCAAGTGAGTTAGTTACTCATAAACTCACACAAATTAAATACGACGTTGCTAGAAACCGTGATGTGTTATGTTTTTAATGTGTTTCCCATGACATAACAAACCCTCCATTCATACACTCAAAACAATATTATTTTTTTAAACACTTAAAGTTCAATGTCGAAACTTCTGTACCCGAAATCCTTGAGATTTCCCCCAAATTTTGACAAACAAATTTTTGGTAGTCCGTTTGCACCACCAGCTCTTACACCTCTGCATGCAGCAACTGAACATTAGAGTCAACTAGATGCAAACAATACAGTATAAGATAGTAAAGCCAATCCCTTGGCCGAAAACTTTAACAATCACCAAAGAAACTAGACATGGCACTACATATCCATGCAGATAAAGTTACCGCATCGCAAATACAAAGAAAATTGGATTTGGTTTCCAACCGGGCGGCTGCTGTGTTTGTTGTCTGATTTAAATTTATGCGTGGTAGATGTTTTCTTAGTTGATTGAACCCTTGTGAGAGACTTCATTCGCCAATAGTTTTTCTCGTAACAACCTAAACCTGCTTTGGTTGACGGACTATTATTTGGTTTAGCGCCTCATGCATTGGTTGACTCAGGGGTTTCCGGAAATATCGTCAACTCAATTCTGCAAGAAATTGCATATGCCTATTAGCGGCTTGCCCCCTTCAATCGACATAACATTCTCAGAAGTATTTCTCAAGCTGAATTTATATCGCTCTCATAATGAATGGTTCTGAAAAAACTCGAAAATTTTCGTCCTAGAAAATTCAGCAAAAATCTGTTGCGCATCTAAATTGGACTCGCCTCACCTATTTCAGTTCCTACATCCTGAATGTACACTGATGCCTTTCTGTATGGGGCGCCTTTCGAAAAAATATTATATCTGACAGATTGAGCGCAAAAATTATGTCTTTGCGCATATTCAGATATCTCTGCGCAGAGATAGTTATCTCTGTGTGCATTTAGCTATCTCTGCGCGGATTTAGCTATCTCTGCGCATTGATAGCTATCTCTGCGCGCATTTAGCTATTTCTGCGCAGAGATAGCTATATCTGCGCACATTTAGCTATCTCTTCGCAGAGATAGCTATCTCTGCATGCATTTAGCTATCCATGCACATATATAGCTAAATCTGCATGCATATATAGCGCTGAAGCGTGTCGGAGGAAAACATGGTATCCTGTCTGAAGAAAAACTTG
>JGI24021J15306_10010067_pt1 | contig 11707 bp, 3 predicted proteins | sample Ectturendosymbi1_FD_15306 | JGI IMG/M metagenome (IMG submission 15306)
AAAGTGTAGGTTGCGTGATGAGCCCAAGGGACGCTGCTGATCTGGAATGGCCCCTGAGTGAAGGTATGCAAGTTAGTGCGCTGCAGCCTTTCTGAATGGCCATGATCATCTCTTGTTGAAGCGTCAAGCTGCTTAAATTGCCAAGTGTGATGCTTACGCATGTTTGTGGCACAAACAGTCACAGTTGGTGAGCAAAAGGTCTGCCCGGAGTCGGAGTCGTTAAAATTTTCTGCGACTCCGACTCCGACTCCTCAGGTTGAAAATCCTTCCGACCCCTCGACTCTGACTCCAACTCCACAGCCCTGCTTAGGACAGTGTGCAATCGTCCCCTATTTATAATTTTTACTTTGTCTGAAAATGTTATTTTGTTTTGAAAATAATTCCAGTGCTAATGAAATATAAACGGGCAATCAGCCACATGATAAATAACGAAAGTTTTCTTGCGTATTTTATGAGCATTCTCAATTCTTGTGTAGCTTACCGAGTCTCAAACTGTTAACCTGCGTGTCCACCATCCCAGCCGCATACCTTCTCTGATCGACTGCTATTCGACGAGACATTCGCGCAGCTTGGTGTTTTTGCAGTTGCGAGCTGTCCTGTTGTTGGGTTGGGTGTGTTCTTCTAGTAACAATGAGCAACATACGTCACTGCTCAATACCAGAATGTGGTACAGGGCATGCAATCAAGCAATCGCTCCGGGCATCACCAGACCTCTGCACGTCACTGTTGCTATAACAAAGGAGTTTACGTAATACAGCTAATGACATCGACAACTAGACGATATTTTCGTTGGAGGCAACACGGTCCCACACAAAAATGTATATAATCGAAAAGGAAACCTACCAAAATCGATAGAAATCACGAAAATTTGACGAAGAGAACTGCTGAACTTCTCGAAAGAGCTATAAATTCCAAGAAAATATCACGTTGCCATTTGTTGTTGAGAAGAATGTAGGAAAAGCTGTAATTTCTGTTGAAGATCTAGGGCAATCGTAGAATTAAAGTTGGCACCACAAAAGATAAATTTTTAAGGGGGCACTACATCTAAGAGGGGCATACTTTCCAGCTTTTAAGACAAATGACCAAATAGGTCACACCTGCGTGGGGCCCAAAAAACTAAGATGGCCGCCCCGCGCTCCCAAAATCCGTCCCTGATTGGCACGGAACGGTACGTATGTAACCTTCAATCCGTGGAATGAGCAAGGGCTTTAAAATTCAAAGTCCCTCATCCTTTCGTGTCACTTGTTTCCTCAACGAACTCCCTTGCGAATCGCAATTACAAAACTTGGTTTCACCAAAAATGGCGCTGGTCACCTGACAAAGTTCGGTTTCGCCAAACATGTCCATCGACACCTGCCGGGCATCAGCATGTGTTCGTCACGCATGAAGTGACGATCGCCAAACCTGGTCATATACCCAACCTTACTCAAAAACTACAAAACTTAATGCAGATTGAGATAGAACTGCTTGAAAAAACTCTTCGAAAGAATTAGCTACTGAAGAATAAAGTTAATAAAAGCTTTCTAAGTCTTTTAACAACTTAATTAAAAAATGACATACATTTGCACCATGAAGTAAACATTATGCACCATGAAGTAAAATGTATTCAAAAAAATCACAAAAATGCAATATCAATTTGTTGCATGTATTCGTCAGGTGTGACTTGTTCTCCCATCCAGCAATCAAGATCCTACACCTTCTCCCCTCAATATAGCCAGTGGTATGTCTACGATGAAGTGAGGTATTCATGCAACAAAGGATGGCAAATTGTAGGTCACAGTACTTCAACCTGCTTAGAAAATGGAGACTGGTCTCACCCACCGCCTACTTGCAGAAGTATGCGTTAGTTTTGTGATTAATTTAAGAAATTCTCCGCAACTGTTTCTTGTTTGGCGGAAACACACTGGTCAATTGAACATTAGTCAGTTCGACAGTTCTCTGCCTCAAGCAACATCCAGTCCAAGTGTTTTTGATGGTTTCGTCTTGATATCTACATAAGATTTTGCGACACGGAACTTCTCTTCGGCACGGGTTGTGAAAAAGCAGCTTATTAAAAAGTGTTTGGTACCTCAACAACATAAGCCAAGTGTTTATGCAGTTTCTTCGTGAGGAAACGCTGAATTACTAAAAAAATTCTGAATTAACTGCTTCCTCCCAAAGTTGTTACACATTAAGTACAATCTTATCTGCTAAGTTCGTTTAAAATTTCAGCACCACTTTTACGACAGAAAAAAGATTTTAAAACGGCGCGAAGATTCATTTACAATTGTTATTTGACGGATGTTGTTCAGTGTTTCATTAGCAAGAAAAACAATTGACATTTTCAAAAATATCACTGACATTGGCTTCTTTGACGAAATAAAATTTATTTCAAACAAGTTTGGTTTTAATGTTTCAAAATCCATGCTTTACGCCAACGCCAAATGTTGTGCTATGCTACATGCTGTACAAGCTATCAAAATAGACGCGCAATCAAAACCGCCGTTGAATATATCCAATCAATATTCTCTAACAAACAAAAACAACGCTCTACGTTCAGGTACAAACTGCATTTGCTCAAAGCAATATTTGTTTGTCTTCATTTGATAATAATAAATAGAGTTAGTGGTCATTTTTGAAAATTTTAATTAATTGTCTCACAAATCACTGACTGACTAACCTCATATTTTAAACAAGATATATTGCTTTATCTTTGTTGGAGTATCAAAAATTCAGTTGTGTGAATTAAATTTTTCAAAAGTACAGTTAGCTTGTTTGCATGGCTGGGAAAATTGTTTTGTATGCAAAACTCATGATAACTATTTTATTAGGTCACGAAATATGCTCACATTTACCTATTCCTAAAAATGCCGCTACTCATCCGACAAGTTTCTCAAACAACGTTGGTGAAACCATTCAGTTTTCCTGTGACGATGGCTATCAACTGTATGGATCGGCAAACATCAGCTGTCTCGACAATGGAAAATGGTCCGATGATCCGCCTGTATGCGCAGGTATCAATCTTGAAGCAGCTTTGTGCTTGCTAAGAATTAACTTGTTTCATTATGGTCAGTTGTTCCCCACACATACATTTTAACAACTTATACTGTATAAAAATATAAAAGTTACTATGGTTTTGCAGCTGAGTGATTGAAACTCATATACAGTGCCGTAACCGACGGAGAGCAGGGGTTTGAGCCATCCCCCTTGCCATGCTAAATGGAAAAAGTGGGCCCCTTTAGCTGACATTTTGATATTTAGTATTATTTCAGTTTTCAGTGGGTTGTTTTTTTTTGTTTTTTTTTGCGTTTTTCCGAGTGTTTTCGTTTTTTTAGCTACGGTAGTATAGACCAGTGCTTCTTAACCTTTTTTGGTTTCGTTCACTCCTGCCGTAGATTGCTGCATTCCCATTCACCCTTTTGTGGACGTATGGCCGGTGTGACAATAATGATAGTACATCGAGTGTTTTGTTAGACAACGCTATTTGCTCTACTTTATCTACAGCATGCTTTCCGCCATGAAGCAAACTGGCTACTGCCTTCAAATACGATTTGATTACAGGCTCAGTCCGTAACCAGGGGGCGCAGGAAGGGAGAAGCCTCCCTAGAATTTTTTCGCCCCCCTGGAAAATGTGTTGGACATATTTTTAAAAATGTATCCCCCTCTCACAAAACTCTTTCCACCCTGATGTCTCAAGCTGGTTACGGGCCTGTTAAGTCGTACGCTAGAACGCTTGAAGTTCACCATGATATTCACAATTGTTTATATGTTTTGGGTAAAAAAACAAGACAAATACAAGCTATCTGAGAATACAAAAACTTAGGAACAGAAATTTCATTCATCCTTCATTCACCCCTCTTCTTTCATTCACCATTACAAAAATTTCATACACCCAGCTGGGGTGAACCATTCACCCTGTTAAGAAGCACTGGTATAGACATCCACGACATCCGGATTCACTATCATTTCTAAACTTTTTTCTGAGTGTTGGCTTGTGGCTCCCCTACGGTGGCCACTGGGACCCCCTAAGCTAAATTGCGCCCCCCTGTATCAAAGCTCTAGTTACGCCAGTGCTCATGCTCGTGGGGTTCGCAGACCTGCCCAAATTGTGCAACCATTTGCAACCTACCTGCCATTTCATTCTTTCGAAACACGTTGTAGTTGTTGTTGATCTTGCTATTTTCATTCAACTTGTCACGGAACCAATGAAAAAAAACGGAAATCGTTTACTGGACAACGAAAACCGAATTTTCCATTGGAAAACAACTTACGCTTTTGCACCAATTCCATGTCCCAGGCTAGAGGTTAGGCATATAACCCTATCCGACCTTTACTGATTGTCAGCCAACCAGTTGCAGAGCCAGTAGACCTTGACGGCTAGCGTAGGAAAGAAGTTGTATTGTTACAAAAACTATCGAAAGCAAAAGTACTGCAGCCAAGACTAGAGCGCAAATCAAACAGCATTTCCAGTGATTTGCAAAATGTTTGAAAATGTTATGTCGGGCTCTGAAAACGGCGCTCTTCCTACTCGAGGCTTGCCCTGTGCAAACATTGTTTTCACCATGGCGCAACTTGCTGTTCAGACGTTTTTAAATTGACCATTTATTCATAACCGAGAATCGCACCTCGTCCTCAGCATCGTTGAAGCTGGTGCATTTCATAAACTAGTCAAGTTATTATGCGGAACCATAAAAGTATCTAACAACACCTTGTTGTTGTGTGTGCGTTTCTGGTGTGTATTTAAAAATGGTAGCGTGTATTTTATCCACGTGAAATATTTAGGTGTTTGTTCAGTGATACCTATAAATGACTTGCTGTGCGCGTGCATGTGTATGAGCGTGTATGGACATCTAATTTCCGCCGTTTTCTTCAGACGGCATTATCGTAATGTTTTGATAATGTAAGTCAACAACGACCACATTCTCAAGCTTAAGCATTCAACTATTTTCGGTGACAATGATTGTGTTAGAATGAGAAGTGATATGTTGTCTGACAACTTTCGATGCTACTGTAAGAGAAGCTGCTGTGACATGTCAAACCAACAATAATTCTGAAGTTGATGTAACTACACTTCTAGGATTATTACACCCTTATGCAAATAACTGTAATTGAAACAAGCAACGAATATAAGCTCAACAATGAATCATTTTTATTTTTTCTGGCAGTTGTTTATAAAAATTCACATGCAGGCACATTAGTGACAAATATGACCTCCGCTACTTTAAGCAGCCTTTTAACGCGGTTTGGCTTAAAGCCGTTGTTTGAACAGTCACTGATAATTTTCGGATCCCCTATAAACACCACACTTGAATCAGCTCATGAATGGGTTTTCCCATTGTCGTACAGTCTACAGTACGAAGTTGACTTTTGCTTATGGCCCAGAGAATTTCCGGGCCAATCAAATAGCGGTTTTCTTCTTTACCATGAATTTTTTCACCTTTTGCGATGTGTGCCAGGTGGCAAGATGCTGCTGCAATATCCCAGAGTCATTAGTTCGTAGGTGTAGGAGCAAGCAATTCTTCGAGGTGCAAAGGATATTTTGCCCAAATTTCCATACTTTTGCCCGAAAAACATGCATGCGACGAATTTCCTCCCTACAAGTTTTCTGTAGCTGATGGTACATTATATTTTCCTCTCTCAAGTTGTCATAGACTTGAAAATTTTGTACTTGAAATTTGGTTCTTAATAACCAGAGCTGGGCAGTAGCGAGCTACCGTACCAAGCTGATTTTCCAGTAGCAATAGGGGGAGCGTATCTTATTCAAATACAACGTGAAATATTTCGAAGCATCTGCGTTACTTTGGGTTGTACAAAGTGTACTACTAGACATCGGGCATAATTTGTGACATTCCCTAGCACCCTAATCGCAAATCAGTAATTTTCCTTATACTCACTGAAAAGTATGTCGCCTGTGTGAAAATATTTTCGTTGAAGAATTTTTCACTTTCACTAAACGAGGCAACGAGTGCACATTATCTTTGTTTTTTCCTACTCGTTCAAAGTATTTGGATTTTGCTCAACAGTTTTTGCTGTTGAGCATAAACCAAATACTTTGCCAAATACCAAATGCTTTATCTTATGCGTACAATCGCTATGTTTCTTGTTTCACAATAATACTTTGCCAAATACCAAGCAAAAACCAAATACTTTGCCAAATACCAAATGCTTTATCTTATGCGTACAATCGCTATGTTTCTTGTTTCACAATAATTTCTTAATTTTCAACAACAGTGATAACTGCTGAAAAATTCAGTCCGCATAATCAGTGGACGTTGCCAAATCACCATTCCCGGTGATAAATTTCAAGGGGATAAATTTACTGAATCATAAATTACAGCCAATGTAAATTTTTGTAAATCATTCTAACCTGTAAGAGTTTGTTAATTTCCTATTTTCAATAAATGGTAATGGTTTATTGTTTCATATGACTCACCCAACAAGCAGAAGCACCACAAAAGCCATCGCATGCACCAATAGCGAAAATTAGAGTAACAAACAACAAAAGAGCACCACTGAGTGTATTGGGGTAATCTGGTAGTTTTATTTGATAGAAAGGTAAGATATGTAAAAAAGGTTAAGAGCCACTGTTAGTCTAACGCTGTTAATCTGGTAAATTTTTATCAAAAGACGTTATGCTTGTTCCAACTAAAATTACTTACCGCAGCATACACACAACAAACAATACTGAGAAAGCTCGCGGGCCATAAGAATTCAATCCGCTGGCCACATGTGCCCGCGGGCCACAGTAGTTAGATCACACTGGCTTATCATGATGTTGTTGAGCTCATGGGCGTCGGGATGGGGGCAGGGAAGCCTTGCCTAGAAAATTTCAGCAAAAAAGGTTGTTTTCGTAGTTTCAAGTAGGAAAAACCAAATTTCACCACTTTTGCCCCCTCTCCTAGAAAAATTTTGGAAAAATCCCCTCGTGGCCACCCCTGGAAAAAATAATTCCGACGCTCATGGTTGAGCGGTTTATTCGTATTTAAACGCTTGCTTGTTGGTTAACATCTGAGAGCTGCGGGTACTAAGAGATCGCAAAAAAACGAGCCAAATGATCCAGTCTTATAAACACTCGGATCTGGCGCTGAAAGACCGCCGTAGTCATAAAACGCCATCAAATCCGATCTCAAAAAGGTAGCGTACGTGTTGTTTAGTGTGGCGTATTTTCTGCAGATGGCGTCGTCAAGAGCCTCTGGTACCGCCTGGTTAAATTTGTGTACGGTATAAGTGTCAGCACCTCACACGTTTTTGATCTTTTTTCTTTTTTGCAGCTCTTCCTGAGAGTAGATTTCGCATTATACAGAAATGGCACACTAATCGGGGATCAACGAGACCTTGCGGTGGACGATTAGCAATTATCAGGAACAAAAATGAGCAAGATTTTTTGATAAAAAAAGTTCGAAACATTCTTCCAAACGCACGTTATCTGAACTTCTACATTGGCATGAAGCGAACCGGAGTATCTTTTTTATCGGCTGGACATTTTATTTGGAGAAATAATAAAAGAGTGGGCAGTGGATACAATGGCTGGATGCGTGGGGAACCCAACGGTGGAAGAAATGCAAGATGCGGAACGCTTTTAATCAACCGAGAGAAAAATGCCATAGGATGGAACGACGTGCTATGTCATCAGTGGGGGTTTGCAATTTGTGAAGCAGGTAGAGTAAAACAGTGATTTGCAAAAGGTTTTCAAAACGCTTGTGTCTGTGTTAGTTCAACGTCGCGGCTCCGACCAGAAATTTATGAAACGCCAAAACCAGTTTATGTTTCTGAGCAGTGTTGCCAACTCTTCTTACAACATATATACCAAACCTAGTCTGAAAATATACCGAATATATACCAAATTTTTATCTGTAACAAAAACGTATAATTTAATGCTATTTTTTCAATGTCCTTTTATTGTTTCACATAGATGAGTTAATTGCTTTGAGAAGTGCCATCATAGAGATGCTGCAAGCTAAATTTCTACTATCTTAACTTTAGCATTGACAGATTTATTAACCAGTAGAAAATGCATCCTTCCAATCCAACCCAGTACATTTCAATTTCTTTTTTGGTCCAGACTATTATTATGTTCTATAATAACTGGCAATTTTCTTCAAGGGATACACAGCACCAGCTGAATACTGCTTTTGCAAGCCACGCCAGCTCTATTAGTCACTCCTTGCTAAATCATATGCCACTCTCGTACGCAGCTTTCCCACGTTCGAATGCAATTTCTGACTAAAAGCGCATACCTAGAGCTAAGTTCAGTTTTTTTCAGAACATCTCAGCTCTCTTCCAAACTCGCTTTCCGCTTACCCAAGGTGCATGTTTGCACCCATGTCAACCAAAATCACTAAATTTTTTCATATGGCTTCAACACTACTATCGGTTTGTGTGTTTTCGCTCTATAATAAACCAAATAAACTGGTTAAAAATTTCAGCTTAACCCTCTGACAAAAATATACCAAATATATACCAAATCTTTCCTATATACCAGATCAAAAATTTATATACCAAGCACTTTGAAAATATACCAAATTTTTCAAATTTGGTATATATATATACCAGTTGGCAACACTATTTCTGAGCTGTTTCTTGCTTTATAAATCTAAATCTGGCTTATCCCTGCTGTTACTAAGGGCCTTTCTGAATCTATTTTAGTGCAATTCACGTGCACACAACTTTTCGTTTAAAAATAATTACATGGCCTACCATGTTTCCATTCCGCAAGGTTTGATGTCAAGTTTATGTGAAGGTTTATCAGCAAAAGTCTCTCTTTAGGCGGTAACGGCCAACATTTATAAAACTGCAGCGCTAGAAATTGAGCGCACTTTCAATCAACGGACATAACTGCAGCACAGAAACTTCCTGAATCATTATGAAAAAACTGTTTACACCTTGTAAAGGTATAACCTGCAGGATTCAACCGTAGAGTCTAGGTTACAGAACACCATGCAATAAAAGTGCACGTATCTTAAGCTCTTTTTCACGTAAATGTTTTTGTTCGGCAAAATCACAGTGGTACATCACTGCAATGAGTAGTTTTCTTACAATTCACTCAGATTACAACCCTTGTGTCAACAACCCTTGCCGCAACAACGGAAGATGCGTTCAAACTCAAAGCCAAACATTCAAATGCTTATGTCCAAGCTATACCACTGGCAAGCGCTGTGAAACGGGTGAGTAGTTAGAAACTGTATTGTATTGTGTAACGTCTTCACTCTAACACACAAGGCGATAGACGTGAAACATGCATCGCAGTAAGAAGGAACACACAAATACATGTCAGAAGACGAGGATATATGCATGGTGGTAGTAGAGAGTTTACGCTTGATGGCGCTAACACATTTACTTTGATGAAAAACAAGCTTTTTTATTATAATGTAGTACTGCGATGACTTCCCAGTACATTGATTTATAAAAAGCATGAGGGAGTGGGAGGATGCGAAGGACCAGGGGTCATTTAGGCTGCAGACCTTCCAAGGACGATGCTGCTCTATTGTAAAGGGAACAGTCCATGATAGTTAGTAAAAGTATTTTGCGTTGGGTATAAAATGTAATATGTGTCATGCGATTATACAGTTTATTGAAGTAAAATGCATTGCAGGCGAAGGCCAAGCCACAAGAAGAAAATGTTTTAAAGTTATCAAATATAGCATTTACTGTTTTCACACATTCTAGAGAGAAGTTCTGGTCTAAAGAGACACATTCAGAGAGAACATGTGCCAAAAGCTATAGACCGCTGCACCACGGCAATGGTGTCACGATATTTAGGAGGTTGAGAACCTGTCGCGCAATCGTGCCTTGCGGAAACGAACTTGCTGTCAATGCATGCATGGGCAGCAACGGAAATCCTGTTGGTTTGCATCTACAGACTAAGGCACCCCACTACTTCATACACTGGTTTGATGTGACCAATTTTTGTGAACACAACAAAAAACCAAACAATGTAATATTTAACGGAGATACTTCATAATATGACAGTTTCCACTGTAACGATGTTGCGTAATTCAATCAAACCACTTGTATGCACACCAATCAATAAGAACACAAAGTATGTTTCTAGTAGCCGTGTAATACATATTTCTTATACTCTGCTGAAAAAAGTGCCAAACACGTTATATTTTTAATTTCTGAAGGAATTCTTGACCAGACTTCTATTGCACCATATTTTATCATTTTAGCACCTGAGTTTGAACGTGCTTTTGGTAAAGCAAATTGTCGGGTTTTGATTTGTCTTGTATTATATGAATGAACATCTGGAATGAGTTTAAAATAATTGTCAAACATAGAAGGTGGCTGAGAGTTAGTATACTCGTACATGAATTTGCTCGCTTCAAGAATGTATATATCGTTTAGTTGTGTATATCGTTTTGCTATTCAAAAGGTTATTTGTGTTTGAGCATCTAATGGCCAGTAGCGATTGCAAGGGGAGGGAGTGGGTGGGCCATAGCCGACCCAGATTTTTGCTTGCCCCCCGATTGGCCTCCCCAGTATGTTTTTTGATTTCCCGTTTAAGTTCGCTTGGTTAACATATGCAGGGTTGCCAAATGTGTTTTGAAGAAATAGCGGCCATTTTGTCAACAGCGCCAGATCTGAGCTTTGTCGCAATTCGTAAGCAGCACAGGGAAAACAGAGACAACCAGTATTGTTAAGACACAATTAATGATTTGCCCGTATTTTGGCTGATTCGTTACATTTGGGTGTGTGTGTGTGTGACGTGACAATCGCACCAACGATTGCGTCAACAGCAGCAAATAAACTTCGCTGAAGGAACTGTCCTGACAAAATTCACTACAAGAGTCATTATGATTTGAGAAATTTTGCGTTATTTTTTTTGAAGTTACGGCAAGCTATTTTGTTTTCACAATACCGGCTTCAGAGACTGATTTTCAAAATACCGGCCTTTCACCGGCCTCTGCTAAATTAGCAGTAAAATAACGGCCATCTCACAACCCCAGACATATGCAGTAGGTAACGTTCGGTCAGCAATATTTTAAACGATAATTTAGAAACCCTCTAGCCTGCACTCAGTATTTCCCAAATGCATGATAAGCGGTGCTGTTGTTTGACGGGGGATAACTGAAGTTGTTTATGACGACACACTACAGTCGCTGCTCGGATCCCGCGTGAAATTTAGTCAGACCGCGGTCGTAGTGTTGAAAAATTCATTTCGGAACTAAGAAACAGGCGCAAAAATGGGAAGATTGATCTTTCGTGGATTTCAGTGTGAGATGGAACTGAATTATATAACTGTCAGCAGATTGCCGCTTGTCCCAGTAGTAAATGTTTGTGAAAGGATTAAGAATTGGTTTCAGTTAATTTATCCGAATTTATCCTGGCTGCAATATTGCGTTCTGGTGCCTTGTGTATGACTTCGAAACATCTTACGTAAGTGGTTCCTTACTACATTTTTTTAAATTCTTTCGCGTATTTCAACTCTTTTCCCAGGAGGTCAAATATTTCTATCAGAAAAACACTTGAAAAAATTCGCAAATCATATTCATTCAGTAAAACTGATTTAAAATATGAAATAACTTTGGCAAAGAATTTGCTTCGGAAGGGGTCGAAGCTGCCTATATTGCTCGAACAATTTTTATCTTTTATAGCTACTTGAAAAGCTGCGTTTGGTTGTTGCTGGTAGCTGTAACTCTTCCCATCACCAGCGCTTCATGCGAGAGAAGTTTTTCAAAAATGAAATTACTGAAAACATTTCCCAGAAATTCCATGACCAGTGAAAGAT
>JGI24021J15306_10010068_pt1 | contig 11706 bp, 12 predicted proteins | sample Ectturendosymbi1_FD_15306 | JGI IMG/M metagenome (IMG submission 15306)
TGAATTGCGTTATGTTAAGCAACATTTATGGCGTTATGAATATGATTACAAATGCAATCGTTACTCATTAGTGACGACAACTGTCGCTGTGAAGCAGTTGCAAGTTACAACTTAAAAAGGATTCTACTGTTCTTAACTTCATGTATTAGGCTATAAGCGCGCTGGTTTATACTGTACGCAAGCTAAAACATCGTGTTCGTGGGTTAACTTTTAAATTGACATTTTCCACGAGGCATGATAATGATAAGTGTGATCTCACAATCCAAGCTGTTGCAAACGTGAAACCAGCGTTTGTGGATGTGGCACACAAGCTACGGGAGCGCTACTCAACATTTCACAAATACATTGAAGCAATGATTTGTCGTTTGGTCCGATAGCAGTGCGGTAGTCAGTGTGCATTGTTGCATCACAATTGCTGTTGTCCGTTTGTTAAACACGATCAGCAAAAGCAGTGTTTGCAACAACGCAACTTACGCAAGTTCAAAGCGCATTGTTTGTGGTTGGATCAGAACTACCGTGGTATTATTGCACAATCATCGGATGCGTAATGCGCACCTTAGCTGTTGTTATGGCGACTTGTTCTTATGGAATTTACTTCTGGCGGAGGGGCGGTAATCGGTTATAGCCTAGTGCTGCTTTTGTTTAGAGGTTGTAGATGACCGGCTAACTCACTGCAGGCTACTTGGTGAAAATGCAGATAAACTCTGCTTTCTGCATGACAATCTTAAACTGTTGTTATGGAACTACTGAGAATTAACAAATCACTTGAGGTATTTAATTTCATACCAATGCCAGTACTTCAGTTGCAGTAACTAATGGAACTAATCTTTCTTTTTTAAGGACATGCAGTTATTTAATATTACGTTACATCAAAATTCCAAATTTGTTTCTTTACGACTTGGATTATTGACTTTTCAAATTGAAAACCCACTGAGTTGCAGAAGAGTCTGAAAGGTTGATTTGTGAAATATATACAAAATTTTACAAGATTTATGTAGTACAGTAACTGTTAACAAACATACTATCAAAGACCAAAAAAGTTACTGCTATTTTGGAAATATTTTCATTTTTGGCAATGATTAATTGAATACAGTGTTGTACTAATTTTAACCTCCTTAACTTGATGCTCCATTCTGTACTTCCTTTTCATTGTTCAGCATCTTTCAACTTTCAAGCACTGCTTTTGCTTTTTCGGGTTTAAACACCGTTGGCAGTTCTCTTACATCCAATGTTCTATTCTTATTGCTTTGTTATTTTAACATTCTTTTTTTATTCATGGCACAGTGTTTATTCATTGTAAACAGTGTATACTATGCTAACAAGTTCTAATCAAGTATTGAAATTGCTGCAATTTCAAAAATTCTAGCTTATAAATCCTGATTTTCCAATTTTTGAAAAAAGGTAAGGCATAAAATACATCATATTTTTGATAATGAAGCAGAAAAGAAGATTTTAAAAATTTTGGAAATATCGGTATTGGCCGATATATCGGCCCACGAATGGCCGATATATCGGTATCAGCCTCAAAAACAGCCATATCGGTCGATCTCTAAAAAAAACATGATATATCCGAAGTCGGGCTGTTGCAGCTTTTTTTGCAATTGCGAAAGCTCTCGCGAGCTGCTATGCTGTGGCGAATGAACGCCGGCATATATATTTCATTAGTTACCTGCGAGTGTATGCTGCGACAGAAAAAGTTCCTGCCAGTGTTCGAACAAGAGCTGTTCATTGTTTTCAAAGGTTTGGAAAAACTACGAGGAACCGAAGGAAGAAAAGCCCGAGGAAGAGCCGACCGAACGCAAGGCCAACTTCCGTTCCGTGTACGTAACTGAAGTCACACCTCAACTGCATTTATACTGTCAGTTCGCTGACAGCGGCTCGCAGCTGGACAGGCTTATGGAACAGGTAGAGTTGTATTGTTTATCATCCATCGATCGGGCATACAGCATGTCCCGTATGAATCGCACCGTGCGGCATTGGCGAACGAATGTGGATTCCATTTTGTCGAGCCAGTAAAGAAAAGTTAGAATTGCGTTGAGAGCAGGTTTTCGTGAACGCCGCAATGTGTTTTTGTGAAAACGGCATAAAATCGACGAATTGGATTTGCAACGTGCGGTTTTTCCGATGCTTAGTCAGGTTTCATGCCGGTTTCTTGAAAGACTCTTTACACGTTTCCTCACAGTAGCGACACATTCTTGCAAGTATCCTTCTTGCACGTGTGGAACTGCCCAAAGGGCTCCGGCCTCGTGCGCGTAAGCTTCGACGTGTCGATTATTGATAGCGTTAAGCAATCTTCATTGTTCCGAACGAGCTGATCAGCATCCAAACGCACTCCGACAGGTTATCAGTGCGGTGCTGTCAAGTTCAAAAATACGACTTGATAAGCAGACAGTGAAGCCGAACGCGGGAATGCGGGGCATCCCTTTGTTTTCTACGAAATCCCTTCCCTTGTTTCTTTCATCTCCTTGTTTTTTACAAAAAATACAACCGTGCGCCGTGGCACAAGTGTTTTTTCTGATGAGAGTTGCCCAAAGGTGTTAGATATTCTTTCCAAATCGATTTTAATTGAATTTAGTGCTCCGTTTCGCTCGTCTGAAGTATTCGGCATGACCAAATTTGTCATTTTTCATCTGGTATATTTTGCAAACTTGTAAAACTACTGATCATTCTCAATATGAAAACATTTTTGCAGTAAGTGGTCAGCAGTATTGAGCATAGCAAAACGTAGAAGCAAAGCAGTGCCCATTTCTAACAAAAATATGACCCATACTGTTGGTCACTGGTTCATTACAACTATGTGCCCACGACGTTTCACATGCTGGCCCACTGCCTGCCCTTCACTCCAGCGTGCCTGTATCGTGGCCTCGCTGGCACTTAGACTGAAAGTCAGGAGAAAACTAAAGGTCTTCTTTCATATACATATGGCACCACAGGTTGGCCAAAACTTTTTTTTTATGAAGATACTCCAATACAGCGAGGCTGTCCACTTTATGAATGCAATACGGAGGTTTAAATTTTGGACAGTCATGGAGGATGTGGTACGCAGTCTGCACCTTGCCGTACCCAATCTTGACGCGAAATTGCCTGGCATAGTTCTCGTTGTAGACCTCTTGGCAGTTGAACCAATTATTTGGCTGGAAAAGTGTTGCATCACTTCACATTGCAACATTTTTTGGCAGGGGTTTATTTTTTCGTGGAGGGGGTGAATAAGCTCAACGTATATGCGCAGTTCATGTTATTCGAGCACATTTGTGTTTCAAGGTTCGAACCAGGCTTGCGCATATGTGTTTTTAGGCTCCCTTTGAATGATGTGCATCATCGTTTCGGTTTAAAGAGGGTAAGAATGCTTACAACACCCCCGTGAGAAATATCAGGATAAAGATAAAATGTACTTCCATCCGCATAAGGTTTTACGCTCCTGCCTTTTGGGCATTAGTGGCTGCCCCCAGTTTGTTGGCGAACAGCTTCAGCCGACCTACCAAACTAACAGCAAACCGTCCCACTTGCACTTTGTCATATCCGGTAAGCCTAATCGTCACTCCGTAGAAGCAACCTTCAAGCGATTTTGCTTGCGCGCACACGTGCTCTGTAACCGTAATAACGAAAATTTCTTTGTTAATTTCCTCCTTATTTTGTTTCAGATGCGCAGTTTTCTGCTGACGGACCCTCCTCTTCCCGGTGCTTACAAACCCCGTCGCGGTGAATTCTGCGTTGCTCAGTTTAGCGAGGACAACATGTGGTACAGGGCACGTGTTGAGAAAATGGAAGGAGAGAGAGCCCACGTCCATTACATCGATTTCGGAAACGTGAGTTGTGTACTTTCACGCTCATCTTACATTTGTTTTTGTGAACTGCGGCATGATGACTTAATTTCTGGGTAAAAGAAATTCATCATTCAACGATCGCCTGGCGTTTCCTGATTGCCTAAAGTAAGTCGTGTATAGTTTGGCCCTTTTGTTTGGTGGAGTAGTGGCTTGCAACAGATGTTTTTTTTTACAGATCGTTTCCTTACTGCTGTCTAAACATATGATATGTTTGCGTTGTGGCTCCAATACTTGATTTAAATCATTATGTTTTCATGTTCAGAATGACCCTTATACCCAAGGGCGGTTTATATATTTTCCTTGCCATAATCAATTCGCTTGTTACTGCAGTACTGCGCAGTAGACAGTGATGTTTCGCACTGCAACAGTTTGACACAGTTATTGAGACAGCTGTTGGCATAGTAACGATTCGTACGTCAAGTGAAATGAGGCTTATAGGCAAGGGCGGCAGGCCCGTACCAGGTTTTACGGCTGGGGTGGCAAAATACATTTTAGGGGGGCTAGTTTTTTTTAATGTTTAAAACAAGTTTATCTGGGTGAAACAAAATTTGGGTGCCTCTTGCTGAAGGGCGGCTTGCGTCATTTAATCGTTTTAGCAGTTTGCGCACAAATACGGCTTGTTGTCAATAGTGTTGAATGGATCGGATATTTTTGCAATCCTAATCCAGTCCAATATTTTCATTGTGAAATCTAGTCCGATCCGGATCCAGTTCTGAATTGCAGAATCTGGTTGAATCTGGTTGGCGATCCGGAAACCGGATCATGTTGAACACTGATTATCAAGAAGGCTAACAGTGGATGCGATGTTACGTGTTTATTTGCAGAAAGAGATAGTGCCACTAAAGCGCGTTGCGCCGATTCCTGCCGAGTACAACACTCGTGCGTTGCTTCCTCAGGCTCACGAGTTCGTTCTTGCGTTGGTGAAGCCTCCGGCGGACGTAAGTACAACCACAATTTTAAATATATGTTGTAAGTTGGGTCAGACCATTCTCTTCGCTAGGTTTGGAAGATATTGCGATGCTTTTAGTGCTCCTTTACGTTCAATTCCGAATTGCTTGTTACTTTTTTGGGTATTTAAAGCTTTCTCGAATTGTGCTTTCGGGCGTTATGTAGCCCAGGGATCAGTGGACCTCGAAGGCGAATGACATCTCTTGTGTTATTAGCGGCAATTGGCCGCTGGCCAGAGCGTGAACTTACTGCTTGCCGGGCGATTTAAGGTGAACGATTTTTCCCGAGGGGCGCTACAACGAATTACTCACTGGTCGTGGGCCGGCCACCCAACCATTCGTTTCAAAGGCGGACGCTGTGCCACTGGACCCCGCAGTCTCCAGTGACGTTTTCAAACAACAAAATTTCCTTTTTCGCTCATCTTCTCGTTCGCGTGGTCATCACGTAACGCCGCGTGTTTCGGTCCCATGCACAAAACTCAACCACCAGTGCTGCTCCTTGCTGCTTCTGCAGAACTCCTGGCGCGTTATCGAACATCAGTTAATAGCCACTGATTAAACGAGCCCGTGAAGGGCGGCTGACTGAATGCATTTCTTTGAAGAAGTGGTATTTTTCAGACGGAGTCTATGAACGACGCCTTCCGTGCCCTGTGCGGCCTTGTCGGCGCCGGATCGTTCCTTCTTAATGTTGAGTATAAGGATGGCGGTTTTGATCACGTCACGCTCACTACAAAGGTACGACCCATGGAGTCAAAATTTACAAACAACTTTTTTTCAGTAAATCTCTTGCTCATCTTACTATAGCTAGCTTCGTAATCACCGAGTTCAATCTGTCTTGCATTCGTCAGATGTTTCTGCTCCAACTCGATTCGACGAGAAAGTTTATTTTGTAGCCGTTTCGCCGCCACCATTGCTGATCGCTTGTTCGTCGTTGCAGGAGGACAGTGTGGACGTGGGCAGGAAGTTGATTGCGGAGGGGTACTGCACCGTTGCCCGACGGGGAGAGAAGCGATTGCAGAAGCTTTTGATCGAGTACAATAAGGAGCAGGAGAAAGCGAAAAACGCACACGTAAGTCCCTTAACTCTCAGCCTCAGTGCCTATGTCGTCGACATATGCTATTTGGCTGATGACTTCCAATCAAGCGTTTGTATGCAGACTGATTGCTCCATTGTTGTAAGACTTCTGTCAAACGTATTGTAACATTAACCAACTTTTATTGGTTTTAATCAACTTAAAATCACGCATCTACACCAAACAAAAATAAATAAAAAAACAGCGTCAGTGACAAACATCCAACTCAATAAAGAACTCTTGGAAACCGCAACAACGAAGGGGCCATGAATTGGCCGTCCTACTGATTGCAGCGTGTTTCATGCGAGTAATCAAATACGTCGCAATCGCCATTGCGTGCACCCGTCATAGCCAATCACTTGAGGCGAATGTCAGTAGCAACGCCAATATAACCAAGACAGTGAACTCNCTGGGTTCACCACAAAAATTAAATTCAGAAAAGAAAACGATAAAACAATCTTATAACAACAACATCTCTTGACATTTTGTAGCGCTTATCATGTAAATCAAAAGCGTTTGTAAACCTATTAAACTGGCTTCGTAACAAACGATAAACGGTTCAAAACTTTTCGTTTGGGGTTTTAGTGGAAAACTGAACTTTAGTTTTCAGTTCACTCTTGCCAAGCGTGTGTATGGAGCCAAAAGTTCCAACTCATCATAAATTTTGTTTTCTCGTGAGGCGTATTGTCGACTGCTTTAGCGCGAGTTTAAAATTCGGCGCATGTTTAAACAGTTGAACTTGTGGAGATACGGTGACATCACGGAAGATGACGCCAGCGAGTTCGGTTATCAGAAGAAATGAAGCGGTTTCACCAACTCGTCGTCGATGTTTAAATTCAGTAACAGCAACATGGTGTTTTTCCTCGCTTTGTTCGTGTACGTGTACGTTTACTTTGGGTGTGTGTGTGTGTGTTTGCTCCGTTTCGGGCGTGTCTATTTTTTCAGTTTGCCAAAAGTGATGCAGTGCGTGTTTGTTTAGGCTGGGCCAGTGTGTCGTTAAATAGTGCGATGATTGTCGTCGAGGGGTCATGGTGGAATGTGGACGTCTTATTGCGATGATTACGTGTTACTTCTTCAGAAGTGACAAAATGTGTGTTGCAAATGAACTCGAGAGCAAATGCCAATGATTTTAAAACGGTCTGAAGCTCGAAAGGTGTTTTAGCGACGTTGTTGGTGCCTTGGTGGTTTCGCGTAGTGTTCCCTCAAAAGCCCTTTTGCTGCCGTGTGATTTCCAGGTAAAGCACGCCCGTTCATCTGCGTTCTAGCCTCTGTTCTACATAAAAAGGATCAAGTGTTATTTTCCAAATTACAAACTTGGCGGCAGACTTTCTCCCCATGCTTGTCCACTTTTGGATCTTTCATGTCGAACGCAAGTAACCGTAAGAGGGGCCTGGATCGCTATCGTGTTACGTTACACGTTGCCGCTTGCATTGCTGAAGTGAAAGTTGTTTCCTTATTTTATCTTAACGATGACCCGTCCCATGTATTCCGTAAACGCCCCGCTCTCTAAACCCACGCAAGAAGAAGCTTTTGTTGATAGCGTTTTCAATAGCAGTGTGCTTCGCCAACTTCACTCTCGGTGCATTGCTGATTCACTCTGGACGATTCTACCATAAACAGCTTCGAGTGCTGTTTTTTTTTTACCAAAGCTGTCTATTTTAAAGTTCACGCCCGGTTCTAATCAGATCGCCTTGTCCGATTGTAAGTTAATGTCGCGCAATGCACTCCTGAAATTGCAGTGAGTTGGACTAGTAAGGCGCGTTGAGCAACTGCGCAGGTAGGGTGAGGTGGGGTCATTTCTCCGGTTGCTGCGCTTCACCGTTAGAAACCGCACAGGACGTTTTTTGCTGTAGAAGACTAGCTGCGAAGGCCTCCATTGTCAAAACTATGTGCGACAGGGTTTTCTGCACATGACCTTACGCACAAGCAAACAAGCCAAATGCTTCCGTACAATTTACTCTTGGGTCATCAGAAAGCTCTCACAATCAGTAATAAAGCTTCACCTCAGCCCGGGTTTCAGCGACATAGAGTTTTGCCGCTCTGCTTCCCTGGTTATCGTGAATGGTATAAGACCGACGAAGCTATGATTCTTTGCCAGTACTTTTTGACTTTCTCTCGCCAGGCTATGGTTGAACAGCATTGCAAAGAATGGCATTATTTTGATGTACGCGCATCGGTTTGTGCTCTTTGTGCGCTCGCACATCTGTTGCTCTTCTGTACGAGCGATGGCGCAGAGTTACAGTTTTGTGTGTTTACGAGAACTTATTCCATCGTTCGGAAAATTTTTATACTCACCCTATCCTGCTGATTTCAGTTGTTTATGTTTTGACAATTCAAACTTTTTGCGTTTTTACTTAAAAAAGATATCGTTCAAGGGTGGACTTACGTAACTTAATCTTACGCTGCCTTTCGGAACCAGACAAGGCTGCGAGCCAGTGGTGTGCAAAAGGTTTGGCTCTTATCGTGTGGCATTTTTTTCATGCGGCGTACGTTTGTGCAATTGCGCCCGGCCGATCGAGCGTTTTGATTGTGAAATAAACGTTTAGTCAATCATCGTTCAAGTTCCTGATTCGGCGACATACGCGAGTCTGTTAACAGGTTTGCGAACTTTTGCGAGGCAAGCGATTTTTGCAATATAGTATAACCAGGAGATTAGTGTTTGCATTTATGTTGTTACTTACCATGAAAATGTCTGATGAGAGCTTTGTCAAAGACGGATGGTCGTTTTTCGTCTGGATTCGTACCACTTCTTATCTAATACTTATCATATACTCAGCATATCTACTGCGTATACCATCGTATGGGCGCAGGTATTGCAAGACATCCTTTAACCGCGCCGCGGGGAAGTTCTGTTTCATGCACATGCGACGTTCGCTCTACGTGGCTAAAGGTGGTGCGACAGGGAGGGGAACAGGAAAGCAAGCCCATAGCCAGGTTTGAAGGCTTGAGGGGGCAAAATGCATTTTTAGGGGGCAAGATTTTTTTTGTATTCTACGTTTAAACACTTTGTGGACACAACAAAATTGGGAGAAAATGCCCCCCGTAATTGCGGACCCGCCGAGGGGTTGTTAAATTTGTGACTCCACACCATTCCAAATGCGTTGTGGGTCCTTGTATGGTTTCATGAAGTCTTGTTGGTCAGTTTTATCTTTTTTTTTGCTGAGTTCATACGAGGATACCAGTGATGGAGTCTCAAAAATGCTGCGAAGATCGCAGACCTTGCCTCGCCTTCGAATTCTTTGTCACGAGATGTGGAACGATGATTTCAAAACATAGCACATAAATTTTGACATTTGCAGAAACTTTCAAATCAGAAAGATGAAACTTATGTTCTAATAATTTTTAAGAAGTCTTATTCGAATTTTTCTTTTGTCGTACTGGTTAATTATCTCCTTACAAGATTTATTTCCAGACAGGCCATCTGATCGAAAATTTCGTAACATGATTGGTATTTAACCACAAATATGCTGGAATTGTCAAAACTTGGGAGATAAAGGCATTTTTTATCCTTTTGTTCGTGTACTGCTTTTTTCTGAGACAGGCCTCAATTTGGCCTCATGAAACTTTATAACATTAAGGTGCTGTTGAAGCGTGCAAACTGCTGAAACTTCAAAGTTTAATATAGAGTTGTATTCTTGTATCGCTTCTGAATCACGAAAATTTTTCAAACGAGTATTTTATTTGAAACATAAATTTCATTACGGGGGGCCCCCTTGCAACGGGAGGCCCGGGGCAATTGCCCCCGTTGCGCCCCTCTTAATCCGGCCCTGGTTCTACTGTTGGACTTTATTGCGTAACAATAACATGGCAACGAATCTTCACGTGTTCACTTCAAGTTTCAAGTTACGGTATAGAGATAACTTCAAGTTACGGTATAGAGTAGGCGTTTTGCCGCATGCTAATGTGTAACGCAGGTAATGAAGGTAGATAGTGAGTTATGATAGCGGATAGCCACGTAGTTTATAGTATTGATATCTATTGAGAGTGAAATTGCTAAAAAGTTACATATGACTGAGTTGACAAAAACATTTGCATTTTTGAAAACTTGGAACAAGTCATTTTTCTACATAGCAAATGCTTAAGCCTGTCTGCTTTATACGTTGTGTTGATGTTGCAGAAAACGGTTTTGTAAGCATTTGTTAAAATAAAGCGATGTTTTGTTTACATAAATTCTGTGTTAAATGCAATATATTGTGCATTGGTGGCCCCAACGTCCAGGCTCGAGGGGCCCTCAATCACGTAGCGCCGGCCCTGGCTGCATCGGCAGGCCGGCCCTGTGTGGTCCCACCACCAACGCCTTTACAAAACGTTCTGTGCATAATAATAGTAGATTCCTATAATCAATCTATGTTGTGCAGATAATGTGTGCTTGTGCTCTGTGGACTTCGTGTCTGGTTCAAAGATTAAAATAAAAAATAATATCACTGAATATTATTTTCAAAAATCATCATATGCTTATTAGTAAATATATTTTTGTTATATTCCTCAGCCTTTTGGTCATAAAAAGTTTTAGGGGCATGGGCGTCGGAAGGGGGGGCAAGGCCCCCAAGAATTTTAAAATTTGACATTTTCTCATCACTTTTTTGCAAAAAAGGTTGTTTTCTTAGTTTCGATGGATAAAATGAAATTTTGCCACTTTTGTCCCCCTTGCAAAAATGTTTTTGGCCCACCCATGGAAAATCTACGTTTAGCCCCTGCCTGAAAAACAATGCTTCTGGTGCCCATGCTTAAGGGTACATGCTCATCTATCGAAATGCTGAAGGGCAGGCGCGCACCAGCTCTTCATTTCGGGGAGGGGCAATTTTCATGAAATTTCATTCCAAGACGTCATCGTGCTTATTCAACCGTGGTACAACTTTTTAGCAAACGGAGAATTGCGGGTCACGTACAACAAAAAATTCAATGATTTTGTTCAAATGTTATGATACAGTCAAAGAAGATAGTGCCAGCACACAATAGCATCACATTGGTCACAGATAAAGTTCTCTTCGCAACATTTCCGGAAATGAGAGCTTTTCAGTTCCGTAATAAAGTTTAAGTTGCATTCTTGCCTGCATTTCTTTTAAAAGTGTTTTAGTTGGCAGACGAAGTCTCGTATCTACGATTGAAACAATAGCATCAGTGATTGAATATATCTAACATTCATACCTGTCTCTTGTACAAGGGCATACGCAAGGGGGTGGTTTGGGGGCTGAACTTGAGCTGGATATTTTACAAAAACTTTATTACCTGCGCAAAGGGGATGCATTGTTTTCGCATACTTTTTGCTTGTTAATTTGTCGACTTAGTGCAAATACCACAGAATGAATTTGCATGCAAATTTCAAGGAACATTGTAAATGGGCCAAAAAGTACCGGAAATACTGTAATTCGGTTTTGGTTGGCAGTGGCGGCTCGTGGTGAAAATGGCCGGGGGGGGCTGCGTAATTTCATCTCTGGTTGAACATACAGGATTGTCGCCCTGCCCCTGGCTGTTTATAATGGCGTTACCAGTCACTCCAGCAGTCCTAAACTTATCAAACTGGTAATTTTCAGTTGTCCTTATTGATGCATAGAAAATATTCACTTCAGTTTAATTAAACCGAACCCAAACCCTAAACACGAACACAAAAGAATTAACCCAACCGGTCCCATCTAAAGTATGACGCATAACCAGTGCCACCAAAGCTGTAAATGCGAGAGTCGAACCCAGGACCACTCGCATACTAAGCTTGGAACATTCCGCTCGACTACTAAGGTGTTATTGTTAATACGACAAAGCTTAGCGTTTTATTCAAACCGTGTCATGGCAGCAGACCTAGGCTACAGCCATTTTCTTTGAGCGGGTACTTTCATCATATTCTTTCAAATGAAGTTTAAATTTT
>JGI24021J15306_10010070_pt1 | contig 11705 bp, 9 predicted proteins | sample Ectturendosymbi1_FD_15306 | JGI IMG/M metagenome (IMG submission 15306)
GGTATTCCTGTGGTCCTACCACCAACGCCGATACAAAATGTTCTGTGTCTGTTATTATCAATCTGTGTTGTGCAGATAGTGCGTGCTTGTGCTCTATAGATTTCATGTCTGGTTCAAAGATTAAAATAAAAATAATTGAAGATTATTTTCAAAAATCATTGCATGCTTATTGGTAAATATATTTTTGTTATCTTCCTCGGCCTTTATATCATAAACAGTTTCAGGGGCATGGGCTTCGGAAGTGGAGGCCAAGGCCGCACCAAGATTTTGAAATTTGACATTTTCCCATCAATTTTTGCAAAAAAAGGTTGTTTTCTTAGTTTCGAGTGGTGAAAATGTAATTTTGCCACTTTTGGCCGCCCCTGCAGAAATATTTTTGGCCCACCCCTAGAAAATCCACTATTGACCCCTTCCTGGAAAAAATCCCTCCGGCGCTCATGTTTAGGGGTACACGCTCATCTATCGAAATGCTGAAGGGGTACACGGACGGGGAAACTTTGGGAGCCCCTGATGTAGAAGTTGGCATCGGCACCGAACAAAATGCAACCTCATGAGCGAATTGACGTTACATACGAAGCGGTTATAAACGAATTCAACTATATACAACAGCTTTACAAGGGGTTTCAGGCCCAATTTGGATAAAAATAAAAAGTTAGTTTCGGGGCATACTGTTTATTTTTAGGGCAAATTGTTATTTTCAGGGCAAATTTTTTCCGCCCCCTCAGTAAAATGCCTTCCCGTACGCCTATGGTTTCCAACCTGGGGAAGCGGAAGGTGGAGAACAGTGGGACTAGGGGCACAGTCGTCTTTTTTGATTTATTCAAAAAGTTGAAAACGTTGAACTTCCAAATCTCCCTGGTGATATAATCTCATACCAGCAGTAGTACTAAAGTGAATTTTTCCTTTATAGGCAGCCGTTGTTACGAGTTACGGAGCAAGTTGTGTTTTTGCTACCCAAAAGTTATTTATAAATCGCATTTAGATTTGGGTTTTGCCCACGTCAATCAACATTTTTTGTTTTGAGTTTTTGTGACGTTGTAGCAGGGCGGTGCAACATTGTTTGATAATGCCCGATTTAAAATTCTTCTTAAGTTGAGTTGGTACTTCTTCATTATATTTTTTAGATAGGCATGGGGCACATCTGACAGGAAAAAAGGGGCACATTCAACACACTGCCACTAGGTCACTCTAAACAAGGTAAAGCTTGAGGGGTTATATTGAAATGCACTACAGAATAATTTTAATCTATGAGAATTTTTAGGTTTATTATGTGCTTAGAGGCACACTATATGTGAATGGTAAAGCATGAATTTCAGCATACTGCATTGGTTTCATTTAATGTTTGGTATTCATACAAATTTGTTTTGCCATGCAGTGATAGTGGGTAATTAGAATGTGAAAAAAAGTGGAGAGGCAGTCAGCAAGTGCCTATTTTACATGGGATATCACGTGAACATTATGCAATGCATGCAACTCAACTTTTTGTTGGCCGGTCAGGTGTACCCCATGCTCATGTCGAGTGTGCCCCAGGCATGGGGCATGCAAATTTGTTACCGAAAAATATCCGAGTATTGCATGGAAGTAGAATGCCTTGCAGGGACTTCGGAGCTGCAGTAATGCTGAGGAAGCAGTAAGAAAGTTGAAGACAATAGAAACTTACAAAAAAACAAAAAATTTGCATTACATCTGCCTTCCCTTTCTAAAACGCTGGTCATTTGTCAGGAACTTGAAATTTTTACATTAGAACATTTTTTTGAAAATTCCATAAAATATTCAAACAAATGCATTTTGTTGTGGTTAAAATCATGAGCGTAAGCAGAAATTTTTTCATGGAGCAACGTCGACATTTTGTTTATCCTTTTCAGGCTGTTAACGAAGCATTGCAAATGGACATTCACAAAACGGTTTAGTCATTCTGCATCACAAACAAAATGCGCTTCGTTGTCAGCAAAAGCCGGATATAAGATTGCGAGACGTCATTGAGCACCAAGAACTTGCTTGGATTTGCTATCAAAACTGGTTATATCCTTCATCCTTAAAAAATATTTTGCTGTCCTCGAGTAGTTTCCAGCGTCCTTGAAAGACCTTGAACAGTTGTGACATTGTTTAGTATTGAACTATTGATTACACTGAACATTCAAAAAACAAGATTAAACAACGTAATTGAACAGAATAACGTGTAGATTTGCCCCATCTCAAAACAGTTGCATAGTAAAAAATAATCTTTTCAAAAACAGTTCTGTCGTCACAATACGCATTGTTTATAGTTTTCAATTTTGTCAATGGTTAGCTTTTGTCACCGCAAATATTGATTCTATTTGATTAAGAGCTGATGATGCCCACTTCGTAGGCGAAATATGTACTCTATAAGATCTTAGTGTCTAATTCTTCTTTTTTGGGTAATGCAACGAGACAGTGAAACTGCCGATAGCGGAAACCACGTGTAGTTTTACACTGTGTGTGAAAAGAAACATGAGTAAAGCTGTAGCAGTGCTCCCACAAGTTTAAATAATCCATTGTTAGTGTAAGACTGTGATCAACGTGCCCGACTGAATAGCTAAACGACACTTATGCAGGCTTCTTTTCACACAGTATAAATGAGTGAACTAAAAGCTCATGAGTAAACTAAAAGCTCATGAGTGAACTAAAAGCTCATCACCTCTTCATGACACCAGATAGTGAACCTATTCGACTTCGTCTTTATGGAAACAAAAAATTCAGACATAATAGGGTATTACTATAGGAAAAATGTCTCGCAAGGACTGTAGCCGCACAGCTCTTTCAAAAATTGTTTCTTTGCTTGCTTCGATGCAACATGCTAACACGAACTACGCACTATGAATTTTCCCTTTGTAATGGGAGTCAGTCTTCTTCATCTGTCTGTCATTTGATATTTTTTACAACTTGTCTTTGTCTCATATTATCACTTGCATTCTCAAACAAATCTGCATTAATTTCAGTGGTTTGTTCTCTCCACACCTGTGAAATCAAATATCTCATCATGATAACTGTATGTACATAGGCATGCACTTAGGTCTTCTGCTGAAGACTACGCTCGAATTTACTGGCGAAGAGTACCGTGTTCCGCCATTGTTTAGCGCGCACCACCGCTCACTTCGCTACACTCGACGGCTTCCACCAATCGGACAGCGTCCGAGTGAAAGTTCCGTACGGTCAGCACCACAAGCTACGGCTGTACGGCTGGTTACTGCCTTAATTCTTATAAGCACTTCGTGACATATTACCCTGACAAAACCATAGTGCCTGTTTCTTTGCTGTGAAGGAATTCCTTTCGATAAATAGTTATTTCCTCATTGACTGTTTTTGGAAAATACTGCTTTAACTTGGACACTGTGACCAAAAATGTATGTGGGCCATACCTCACATCTCATGAAAATGTCGGGTTGAGAAACGTCGTTGCTATTCACGTTGGTATTTTATTTATTTATTTATTTGATTCAGACTTATGGCCCATATCACAAGCAGTGTTGCCAGCTAGCATATTTTTGTGCCACATTGTAGAAATTTGGTATTTTGTCAAGGTAGCTCGCATAAATGTTTTTCGTTTGGTACATTTGTAAAATTTGGCATATTTTGGCAAATTTTTCAAGCACCAATTTTTTGACAGATGTAAAATGTTGAACTTAAACCTCTCCGAAATTTCCAACACTTCTAATATTTGAAAAACTCATGCAACGTCTTTGTACTTGGGTGTTATTTATACAAGAACTTGCAGAGTTGTCATTCTATTGGATCTTTTGGAGCCAAAGACCAGACATTTGGATCTTTTGACAAACATTTTGGTCCAAATTTTTGTTTGGCAATTAGGCTACTTTTTGGCTCTTTTGCAATCTTTTTCGTTCTACAATTTTTGCTCGGAGAAGAGGTGCGTGCTGCACGTGCACCTTGTCCTTGCGACCATAAAATAAAAAGCAGGACATCACACAGTTGCACAATGGTGCTAATATGCATCTAGGCAGACCCAAGAAGAGATTAGAAGAGGTGCGAGTTGCCAGTGGTGCTTGCAAATATACAACCTTGTCCTTCGCATCAGAGGTGGCTGAAATCACATTTTCAGACTCCGACTCTGCTCCTGTTCCAAAATTTTTGAATCCGGATCTGGATCCAGGTCTAAAATTTTTTCAAATATGAGAATCCGACTCCTATCCAAAGTCAGGAACCATCGATGCAACCGAATTTGAGCAATGTTTGTACTTAAGCAATGACATTCATAAGACCACCCAGGCTCCTGCTACTGCCAAAAATAAAAACTCCGGATCCGGGTCCGGATTTTTCGCAAAATTTTACTCGGGCTCCGAAAATACGCAGAATCCTGCCGGAGTCGACTCCGGAACTCCAGATCCGTGGCCACTTCTGCTTCACATGCCCAAAAAATGACCAGAGATGAGCAGAGATGAACATGAATTTTTTTTAATTTGCTGCATTTTAGTAGTTTAACGGATATGTATTTAATAATTTCTGCTTCACCAGATATGGATTGGATTTGATAATATTGTTTTGAACTTCTTTGCAAGTTTCTGTTCAGTTTCGGGGCTGGAGATTAGTGTATTGCACAGTTTGGTTCAGTGGAGTTTCTCAAATCCGTCGGGATTGTACATTGTGCTTGTTTAAATGTTGAGCCCAGTGCTAATGAGTCGTTTATGTTGCATACCTGCTAATCTTCTGGTTTGATATCTTGAATGCTATTATTAATAAAGAACTTCTCAATGCATTGCTGCTAACAGTGAATGGTTTGAAGTTTTTTCAGTGCCAACTGTTAGGATGTTGTGAGCCAAAGGTCGAGCATAAGTTAACTTCAGTTAGTTTCCAAACTGTTCATTTGTCTTTGACAAATAAACAGTTTGGAAGTTGCATTACATATGGGCCTAGCCTAATAACAGTGACAGGATTTTGGATTCACACAAGATTTGGTTTTCGGATTTGGATTGGATTTTGAAATATAATTTACAATTGGATTTGAAAAACACAAATCCATTCATCTTTGGAAAAGACACAAAGTAAAAGTATGAGGCCGACTGCCATGATTATGATATGCAAATACTAGATTAAACCACAATAATGTGTTTAATGTGTTGTGCGCTGCTTTCCCCTCAGTGAAAAGCAAAGTCTCAGCTCTAACTCCGTGTTAGGTAGAATGGAACACCTGATTCTTAAAATCTAGCGTAACATCACTATAGGAGACACAGTCAAAACAGAAAATTTGCTCCAATATTAATTATCACTGAACATAAGCGTACGACATGAGGACGCAGGGGATGGAAAATTGACGATTATTCGGGCAAAAAATTTGAACATATGGGCAAATTAAGACAGCTTTATTCACATTTGAGAAAACTGGAATCATCTGGGTAAATTACAAAAGCCGAATTGAAATTTGGGCAAATTAGAAAGCTTCATTCAAATTTGGGTAAGTTAGAAATTTTCATTTAGGTTTTGGGTAAAATTAGAAAAAATTAGGTAAATTAGAAGCGTTTGGGTGAAGCCCAACAACCTCAATTTAGCATATATTTCGCTTGCGCTGATCATAAATCCAAGCAACAGTAACTTACAGGAGATAAGCATTGGTTTGAGTTATCCCAAAACACTGCTCCAAACTTGTGCATTTTCACGTTTTACATTTTACCTTGGTTCAATATAAATGTTAGCTGCTGCATTCAGGCCGTCCTTCGAGAGGGAGGTGAAGCCGGTGCGCCGCACCGGGGCCCACAAGAGTCTAAGGGGCCCATGAACCTCAAAGTTCAAAATTGAAAGGGGCAATTATGCACAAAGTTTTTATTGTTCCAACTTCATTTATGCAATCTTGTCCAAATTAATTGACTAAAATTGGTGTTTAAGTCGAATGCAATGTATCGCCATTTTTTTGGTGTGCGTTTGGGAAATCTCAATTGCTGCTGTTTCATTGTTAGCCCAATGCACTGTATACTGCGTGACGTGACGGAACGATTGAAAACTGTTTTGTGGCGTCACATAAGACTTTAATGAGCTCAGTAGTGTTGTAGAATGAAGCCAGTTCTTCCTTTTCTTCCTTTTGTATGTAGTTGAGAGCAGAGGTGGATATTAGGGGAGGCGAACAGGTTGTCACCTGGAGCTCCCATTTTCCAGAGATGTCGTGGACTCCTTGAGAGTTTAGCACTTAGTTTTCACATTGTTTTGTTTAAAAGCTCCTGAACCACTCTAGAGCCACATTTAACATGCTCTGAAGCAAGTCATATGTTTTTCAAAATAAAGCAAAAGTTATGTGCAAATGCTCCCCAGGGGCGCTCTCCATGGGCGTCCGCAGGGGAGGCAAAATGGGCACTTGCTCCTTCCTCGAAATTGCGACTAAGAGTCAGAATACAAAATTTCTAAAAAAGCTGACGTCAGCAGCGGAACACCGATTAATAGGTTAAATTCTTGCAATGACGGTTCATTTTCCGGTATGATAGTGACACTCACGCTGCACATGAGCCACGTTCGTTGTTTTGGTGTCATGGTGTGATGATCTTGTAGTAAATTCATATCCGCTCATTTGCCTGCAGAAGCGGTTGCGAAACTTCCGAACGGATTGTTCTACTGTTGGTCTTTATTGCGTAACAATGGGCATAGTTTCAAATCTTCGAAAGTTCAATTTACGGTCGTTTTAAACGTTTGCCGCGTGAGTCTGTTGAACGCAATCTTGGCAGGTAACGCAGCGAGACAGTGACTGCTGATAGCGATAAGGCACGTACTTTTACATACTTTGTGAAAAGAAGTATGAGTGAATTTACAGCAATGCTTTACAAGTTTGAAAAATCTATTGTTAGTGTGAGACTACGTCTGACTAATGTGCTTGAGTGAACAGCTTAACCAAACCACGCCTATGCAGGCTTCTTTTCACACAGTATAAAATTAAGTAACTTGTGGGAATAATGGAGGCTTGTGGGAATACGTCTAAATCGTTGAAATTTAGGACTGGTTTCTGAGTGAATTCTCAGACATTTGCAGCTCTTATTTCTAAGGACGCTGACAAGTGTTGCTACGTAAAATAAAGTTATAATTTGCGGTTTCGTTAAAGGTCATGGCAATGCTTCTTTGAAAAGAAGTGTCCTACGTTGAGAACTGCTGATAGCGTATTGTGTAATTTATCCCAATATACCTAGCTATTGCTGCCAAAGAAGCGCATTTTTGTGACTCTTGTCATAACATTGGGCATTTTCTTTGTGGTGTAGAAATTAAAAAGCGCTTTGTGGATCTCCATTCGCATTGAAAAAGATGAGCGAATTGTCGATGTTTCCCCCCTGGAAAACTTTCTGCGGACGTCCATGGGCACCTCAACAATTTTGATGTCCAGACAAAGAACGATGTAAAATCAAATGACCTCAAACAATTTACAATGTGAAATGGATTTTCACGCAGAAGCAAATTTCCAAAAAAATAACAACTTACCTTGCTTCGAGCAAATAAAATATTTTTATATCATGTGCAAAATATGGAGGCCAATTGTTTAATGTAACGGTAACAAATAGAGGGGTTAGAGGCCTCTTTTTTATAACCACCTGTTGCTGTGCACATAAAATGTCACAAACTGCGCAACGTTTTGGGTCCCATTTCTGAGATTTTGTCTCGGGTTCTTATAAATTATAATACCCACTCCTGGTTGAGAGTAGTACATGCTATAATTTCTTTCTGTGATTTTTTAATGGGAGAATTTCTGTGATTTTTAATGGGAGATATAACACCTAGGAAGGAAATTTGCATTGTTACGCTTTCGGAACACTTGAACTACACCCACGCAGCTATTGCAAAAGGGATGCAAAGAAGACGAGTTTTCATTTACAGGAAGATTTGATGCATGCAGGAGTTCCCATAAGCTTACGTACAGTGCGATGCCGTCTACTGGAGGCTGGCAGAAAGGCTAAGAAACCGTTAAAAAGCAGCTTATTACTCAAAAAATGAAAGCAAAAAATTAGAATGTTCAAAAAAATAACTATTGGATTGTAGATGACTGGAAAAAGTGTTGCTTTCAGATGAAAGTCATTTTTTTGTTGAAAGGATGCACAGAAGGTTTGTCAGGATAAGGAAGTGTGAGTAGTTTAGTCTTGCCTATTTCAAGGAGGTAGTAAAACAACCAAATATAAGATGTTCTGGCCTGGGGAAGTTTTAGCTTCTCTGGAGTAGGTTCTCTAATGCCAATATAGGGCATGATGAATTTATACAAATACATTGATGTATCGTAGAGAAATTCATTCCAGATATGAGAAGGGCGTTTTTTCTTGGTGGAGGATGGTGGCGTTTTCTCAAAATTCCAAAAGGGTCTTTGCCTCATGTCTGTCGTTTAATAAAGTAAAGACGATTTTCATGAAAGAAAAATTAAATGTGTTAGATTGACCCTGAAACTCGCCAAATCTTAACCCCATTCAGAATTTGTGATCAATAAAAAAATCTCGGTGACAAAAATTGTATTTCACCACCACGACCAAGCGAACCGAGGCCATTATTCGAGTGTGGTATCGCGGGATAGTAAATCAAAGAAAACAGTCAAAAACTGGTAGAATCCATGTCAAAGCGAGGAACTAAATTCCTGTCTCTCTATTAATGCATCAGGTTTATAGAATTATTAAATTTACGTTGCTAGTGAGGAACGCTGTAGCTCATAATTAAACGTAAATTCGGGTGTGCAGACAATTGAGACCAATTCATTTGAGACCACATTCATTTGAGACTACTTCATTTGAGACCACGTTCATTTAAGACAACGACATTTGAGACCTGTTCATTTGAGACAACATTCATATGATACATGTTCATTTGAGACCACATTTATTTGAGATCACATTTATTTGAGACCTGTTCATTTGAGACCACCTTCATTTGAGCCCATATTCAGTTGAGACAACATTCATTTGAGACCACGTTCATTTGAGACCACAGTCATTTGAGACCACATTCATGTGAGACCACAGTCATTTGAGAACACATTCATTTGAGACCACAGTCATTTGAGACCACATTCATTTGAGACCACAGTCATTTGAGGCCACATTCATTTGAGACCACATTCGTTTGAGACCACCTTCATTTGAGACCACATTCATTTGAGACCACAGTCCTTTGAGACCACAGTCATTTGAGACCACATTCATTTTACAGTAGACCACATTCATTTTAGATCACATTCATTTCACGCCATGTCAAAGTGAAGCTGTTTTGATCTACTGTGAATCACATTTTTATGATCTACCTTCCACTTCTTTGCGGGACTTGACATTATCTGCTAAAACAGTCGCGTTTGTAGAAATCACGTGTCAGACATTTTGCTCATACGCGGTTGCATTTCTCTTCTAAAAAGCCACGAAATTTTTCTCCTATGAGTTTTTCGACCAACGCAAAACGACATTTTTTTCTCGTCTTTCATTTTTAGTTGAAAACTAGAACTATTGTGGCCCCTCGATAAAGAAAACGGGCAGGAAGGCAAAACATGCAATTCTTTGACGTGGTCTAAATTATATTTTAGAGGGTGCAAACGCTCCATTCCAAGTCCGAGTATGAAGAGTTTTCTGGCCTCTGCGGTGTTTTAAAGTGCCGGTAGAGCCGAATTAAATGGCAGGGGACGAAATATTTGAGAACCATTGTTACAGAAGTAAGAAAAACCTTAACTATCACAATATCTTACTTTCTAGTCAGAATGATCAAACCGGGTCTGTAGTAGTGTAGCGATCTGAAAAGAGCTGAGCTGTAATGAGTTGGTATATAATAGAATATCTATAGCTTTTGTAGCTGTATGTAGTCATGCTGTTGGCAGGGAGTTTCATTAAGATATGATGTCATTACACATTTAAGTGTGAAATGCACGGCACGCCATTCTAAAGTAGGAATGTTCACTAGAAAACATTACGTTTACAAGCAGTAGCATGTAAGTTATTAATAATTGGTAGCGAACCAGCATTGCTTTGCATAACAGTACATTATCGGGAGGGTAAGAAAATCAGTGTAAACAAATGTGGACTTTTCTTGAAGTTTTCATCTGTGGAAAAAATCTGTGTTTTCAGCACGGTAACCAATTCCCACGCTAAATTGTGCTTTACTTTGCGATTCATCACTGCTTATTATGAGTGCAAAAGATAAAAAATCAGAAGTTTTCAGCTATTTTTAAAAAGTCAAATGTTAATTTATTGCTAGGATTCATACTTTATATTCGAACAAAGGGCTTTTAAACACCTCTTTGCATTTGTGTTACAGCAAATGTGTGCGTGTTTGAAAGAACACACGACAGTCCACTGTGTGATTTGCGCTCTTTGCATGGTTTACCCTGGCAGCGCTGTTAGATGGAATCGTCAAGACTGCAACAGACGAAGCATGCAACGAATGCATAGGCTTGGACACAAATGTAGTTTTCCAAAGAGCCATTTTCTTGATTCTGGTCGTAAGAAATGACAAAAGGTCCACAGGCATTTACGGTAAAACCAGCGACTGCCTTTCCAGAAATTGTTTATATTACCGTTATCTTGAGATTCCTTTATGCCAGTAACTGTTCGCTTAACCGTCTGAACTTGTGATTGTTGTTTTTTCGCTGATTTCCTCATGGTAAGACCACTGCTTGTAAAAAAACTACCAGATTAAATTACTCCAAAGCGTTTGGCATATTCTCTTAGTTTTGTGTACTTGATATAATTCATTTTCCACTGAACTTAAGGAACACCGAGACAATTAAAATATTAATGTATGAAAACGAATAGAAGCCGGAGCCACACTCATGAAAACCAAAAGCTCCGGAGCGGGAGCCATGTTCATGAAAAGAAGAGCTCCGGAGCTGGAGCCATGTTCATGAAAAGAAGAGCTGCGGAGCCGGAGCTGTGTCATTTTTACGACGGCTTCGCAGCCCTGAAAAAATCCACACTGTAGCTGGGTACATAGACGATCCAGAGTAAAATTTAATAGATAAATTGTTTAGCAACAACCTCAAACGATTATCATAGTAAACTAACATCTGCAAGAAACTGACAAGTCATAGTAGTAGGCTACTGAAGTTAACTGAATGATCGATTATTTGATCGAGCATTTTCGTCCCCGTTTGTGTTGTTTCGCCCCTTGCCCATCAAAATCGCCCCCAAGGGGCGATTCGGCCCACTTTGAGAACCACTGGGTTAGAGAGTGACTCGAAAAGAAACGACATTAACCCAAACCATAAAAGCCAGAGATTACAAAAAAAAACACCTGAAAAATAACATGTCAATGTGGCCAGCCACGCTGAGTGTGAAAAGTCCTTCGAACCTTATGTCGTGATTTCCACCTACATTTTCAGGTGCTCTGGTTAACACCACTGCTTTAACGTTGCTGCTTGAAAACTTTGCTGAAAAAAAAACGATTCAGTCGAGAGGTTTTAGCTAACACCGCCAGATTCTTGCGCTTTGCCTCCTTACAAACTTTGCGCATTTTAGCTCCTGAAAGCATTGCAAATTTCGGCATCGCGCTAGCTAAACACTGTAATCTCGTTTTCTGCTCTTTCGTTCTACAAATCGACTGAGGAAAACCTTTTCTGATGGAACACGCATAGCATATGGTGCAAATGGCTTGACATTACCACTTCCATGTGTTTATGATGTTACAAAACGATGGTAGCCATCGGAAAAAAAGTGCGTTTCCACCATACGTTGTCTTTATGATGAAACAAAGGCCACAGTTCGGCTGGGCAACCTCTAGAGTAGACGACACAAGAAGTTACGGGA
>JGI24021J15306_10010071_pt1 | contig 11705 bp, 6 predicted proteins | sample Ectturendosymbi1_FD_15306 | JGI IMG/M metagenome (IMG submission 15306)
CCAAACAAATTTTTGCCCCCCCCAGTTTTTTGGCTGGCTACGCCACTGGTTGTTTGCCCCCCTTATCAATATTTCTGGCTACGCGCCTGATACACGGAGTGTCAAAAAACGCAGTTGTGAGCTTTATCGTTCTGTAGTCACAGAACCGGAGCTTCCAAACACTGTAAAACTGTCAGTTTTTAAATCGGTCTTCGTTCCGATTTCGACATATGGTCATAAATATAAAGCAATGACTGAAAATGCGCTGTATCAAGTCAAAGCGCAGAGGTGGGATTTTTGCGAAGAGTTCACAGTGTGACCCTTTGCGACAAAAAGCAAAGCTGTGAAATTCGTATGTCGATCCACTTTTCATCCAAACAACTGTAGAGGGATCACAGCTTCTTTTGTTTAGCCATGCGACCAGGATGTTCCGGGAATGATTGGTGAAACAAGTTCTGCTGGCTACACCTACAGGAAAGTACACCAGATTCTGTCCAAGGACAATTTGTCCTGAGTACATCTTCGACCTTGGTCGTACCAGTCTTGGTATGAAGCCAGCAAAACTATCTGAGATTCTTGTTGATTGCAGTGGCCTGCAGAGGGGGGGATGGGACGACGACCCCGGGCATCCAAGACAAGAGGGGCATCCATAGAGTGAAACTTTGTCGCAGACGCATGGTGCATATCACGAGCACAAAAATATTAAGTCACTGCGCATTACAGTCAGTGCTTCCCAACCTTTTTTGATACGTACATTCGTCCCTTTGCTCATATTGGAACTTTTCATTCCTCCCCTATTACATAATTCAGCAGGGTGGCTGAAAGTGCTAAAACATAATTTTTGCGATGACTCAGATCGCACGTTATGGGTTGAACCATAATCCTATAGTGGTGTTGTCGCGTCCTTTCAATAAGCCGCTAGTGTATGATAACCTCACAAGAGTGGAAGCCGCGAGTCCGCAAAGCTTGTCAACAAGGAGCTGACCTATGTCCGACCTATGGAAAGTTCTGAACACGTGAGGGACACAGTGTCTCTGACCCTTTCAGGCCAGAGGAGCTTGCTGCTGTCCTCAGACGCCTGAAGCCAGGAAAGTCTCCGGGTCTAGATTCTATTTTCCCGGAGTTTATACTTCACCCCGGGTTGGCTTTCAAGTCTTGGTTTTGCGACTTCCTCATTTCCTGCTTGCGCCAACTCAAAATTCCAGATATCTGGAGAAGAGAACTAATAGTTGTGATCCCTAAGCCTGAAAAACCATTGGGGTACCCAAAGTGCTATCGCCCTATATCTCTTCTGTGTATCCCCTTCAAAATCCTTGAGAAACTCATCTACGCTCACGTCGAACCAGTCGTCGACTTTTCGATACGGGAGGTCGACCGTTATATCAGGTCACCATGCTGAGACAGGACATCGAAGATAGCTTTTCGGCTAAAAAGAAGCCGGAGCTGTGTTTGTCGACTTCACAGCAGCCGATGACACCCTATGGCACCGCGGCCTCACCTGCAAGCTGCTGTGATTGCTGCCTGACAGACACATGGTCCACATGATCATGGAGATGGTTGGCAGTCGTAGCTTCACCCTTACAATCGGAAACGGCAAACGGAGAAGGTTACGACGCCTAAAAAACGGCGTCCTGGCACCCCTTCTCTTCAACATCTACATCTCTGACCTGCCAAACACCGTCTCCAGAAAGTATGAATATGTTGACGACCTAGCAAGCGTGAGTGCTGATGGAGATTGGCAGGCAATGGAAGGGGTGCTGAGCAAGAATATGGCAACGCTGGATGAATACCTCCAGAGTTGGAAGCTAAATCCCAAAACTACAAAAAGGGTGTCGGCGGTCGTCCACCTCAACAACAAGGAGGTTAAAAGTGAGTTCAAAGCCAACCACAACATCCCTTTCAATCCCGCGATCGCCATAATTATGGCGCAAGGTTTGCAACGCCATAACTCGCCAGTCGATTGAGCTAGAAAGCTGTTCAAACCATCTACGGATTCAGCAAGTCTGCTAGTTGAAATTGAAAAAACATTTTTTCGTTTTGGGTTTGTTGCTCTCTGGTGGAGGACGTCACAAGTGGAGGTGTCATTTTCATTTTATTAGCCTAGTCTAGGCCTAGTTTACGCGGCCCTGGACGCCAATCCAATATGCCAATTGTTTCGCTCAAGTTTTGTTTAGAAACTAGGCTATCCCACGAGTCTTTAGAACCCTTGATTGACTTTCTAGCATATCTGGATAAAAAATCATGCCACAAACACCAAAAAGTGGTCAAACTTTCTACCCCTACAAAAGGAAAACAGGGGTTGAATAACATATCCTTTGTATATGGCCATAACTCGTCGTCAGAATAGGCTATAGAGTTGTTCAAGCCCTCAAAAGACTCGTGTAGACTTGTAGTTTAAACTGCAAAAAAAAATTTTTAGCTTGAGATCTCGGGTTTTTTGTTGATGTTTAGATAATGAGAGGATGTCCATGCATATTTTGTTTACATTTGGATGATGACGTCATATCTGGGAGTCGAACAATCCTTCAGATTTTGTGTCTCAAAGTTTTTTGGGATTCCAGGCTACAATACGAGTCATTAGAGGGTTTGATGGACTTTCTAGCATTTCTGGTTCAAAAGTTATGGCAAAACAAGCAAAAAATAATTAGGGGGATCCCCACTAAATCCCTGGGGAATCCTTACAAGAATAAGGGTCTTTCGGCCATAACTTGGGGACCAGAAACGTCAGGAAGTCGATCTAGGCCTCTGAAGCTTCATATTCCAGCCTACAATCCAACCAAATTTTGAGCCACTATTTCGGCTCATTGTCCGGTTGATGACGTCATAAAAGAATAACCAAAAATAGAAAAACCTACCCATTTTCTAATGACACCCACCGAAAACCCCGAACCCAAACCTCAAAAGGTTTTTTTTTAGTGCAAATTACAAGGCTTCACGAGTCTTTCTCGAGAGTCGCGATTAGCTCTCGATCGACAGCTCGCGGCAGTTTCACTCTGGAAAGAATGCCGTCAGTGGGAAACTCATGCTTTTTCGGCAGTTTTTGGAATTTTCAGAACAACGGCTTTTTTGGGTCATAACTTTTGTTCTAGACATGCTAGAAGGTCAATCAAGGGCTCTATACACGCGGATGATCATCTCGTTTCCACGACAATTTTGAGCCATAAAAATGGCTCATTAGATTAGCGCCCAGTGCTAGATAAAGTGGGTCAAAGATTCAAAAACCTGCCTTCTTTGTGACGTAACCAAGAGAAACCCCCCCACCCAAATCAAACAACGTTTATTTTAATCGAAACTAGAAGACTTGCTGAATCCGCGGATGGTTTGAACAGCTCTGTAGCAATAGTAGCTGACGAGTTATAGCTTTAAACACCTTTAAAATCCGCGCTATAATTATGGCGGACGCGGGACTTAGAGGGATAAAACCCTGCCCTTCTGCTCCGAACCCAAATACCTCGGAGTAACGTTGGACAGGCCGCTCACGTATCACCGACACCCTGCGTCATTTCGCAAAAAGTTGACATCACGCGTCGCATTCCTGAGGCAGCTTGCTGGCTCTGGCTGGGGTGCTGGAGCATCAGCGTTGCGAATAGCCACCCTGGCCCTGGTCCATTCGACAGCAGAGTACTGCGCTCCTGTTTGATGCCGCAGCGCTCACACCCGCCTTACTGACCTTACCATCAACTACTCCTTGCGAATTGTGACTGGATGCCTGCGTCCTACACCAGCGGACAACCTTCCCATTCTCGCAGGCATCTAACCTGCTGAGCTTCGTCGCAAAGGAGCTACACTTTCTCTAGGACGCCGTGCCATGGAGCCTGGACATCTGATCCACTCAACTCCCACCTGTCCACCGAGTGCGAATGCACTGCGCCTCAAATCGAGACACCCATTTATTCCCGCCACAAACAACTCACCAGTTCATCTCACAACAACAACATACGTGCGGCGCAGTGGGCGGATCACTAATGGAACGGGGAGTGGTTGAACAACACTACGAGACTCCGCACTTTAATCCCCGACACCGGCACCCACCCTCCCAGAGTGACCCTCCCAAGAAGAGCCTGGGTCCGGCTTAACCGCCTCCGCACCGGTGTCGGGCGTTTCCGCTCCTGCTTTACACAAATGGGGTATGGCCTTCTCTGCGGCCTGTGAGTGTGACGCAGAAGAACAAACTGTCGACCATGTTGTCCTCCAATGTCCAATCCATCGACCACCTCATGGACTGCACGGCCTGATGGTTTTGGACGATGAGACAATCGAATGGCTGCTCAACACCTGGTCCGAGATCTAGTGCAGCCTGGCAGTGGACAGCAATAAGTCGCTCAAACGACTAGCTCTGCTTGGTGGCTTTAAACAAGCAGCAAGTTTAACTGGGAAAAAGTGAAAGCATCAATCAGAAAACATGGAATGTACTTAAACATCTAACTAGGGAGGTGTCGTTCATGATATAATAATCCAATAGATAGCGCCACTGTTAATTTCATGATTGAAAGAGGTAAGTGAAAGAGTCAATGTCAACTTAAAAAAGAAGTCCAACACATAAAAGTAGTAGGTAGCTTAAATATAGGATGGAAATTCCTCCCCTGAACTCATGAAATTCCTCCCTGGGAGAAATTCCTCCCCGGTTGGGAACCACTGGTTAGGTCAACGATGCACAACCTGCGGCAGTACGGCCGCATGCGGCCTTCGATGATGAAATTTGCGGCCGTCCACATGTAATTTAAAATATATGATTTGGCGGCCGTACTGGCGTATACTGAAGCAAAACAAACGCAAGGCAAGAAAATCCGTCGACTCGAAACGTAACAATCTGGATGGTGATGCCACAAAGAGTTACAGAATGAATACGGAATGTATGTTGGAATGTGTTCTATGTTGGTTGGCACTAGTGTTGCCAACTGGCATATGTATATATATATATCAAATTTGAACAATTTGGTATATTTTCAAAGAGCTTAGTATATATATTTTTTATTTAGTATATATGAAATATTTTGCATTTATTTGGTATATTTTTGTCGGAGGTTTTAGTTGAGATTTTCAACCAATTTATTTGGTTTATTACAAAGCGGAAACAGATAAACGGATAGTGGTGTTGAAGCTATAAAAAAAGTTTAGTGATTTTGCTTAACACGGGAGTGAGCATGTACTTTGGGCGAGCGGAAAGCGAGATTGGAGGACAGCTGAGAAGTTTTGAAAAAAACTGAACTTACCTCTAAGTTTGGGCTTTTAGTCAGCCAATGCATGCATCCAAATGTGGGAAAGCTGCATATACAAGAGTGGCAGAAGATTTAGCAAAGAGTGACTGACAGAGATTACATGGCTTGTACAGCAGTATTCTGCTGGTGCTGTGTATCCCTTCTGCTCATAGTGCAAAAATAAATTTGCCAGTTTTTATAGAACATAATAATGCCCTGGACCACAAAAGACATAAGAATGTAGTTGGAGGTGTTGGACGGTTGATTTTTACAGTGGTTACTAAATCTGTCGCTGCTAAAGTTAAGAGAGTAGAAATCAAGCTTGCAGCATCTCTGCGATGGCACTGCTCAACAGCAACTTTTAATCATCCACGTGAAACAATCAAAAGGCATTGAAAAAAGAACAATAAATTGTTAATTTTTTGTTACAAACATGAATTTGGTGTATATTTGGTATATTTTTAGACTAGATTTGGTATATTCGTTGTGAGAACAGCTGGCAACACTGGATATAACTCGAACTCATTGGCGGCCAAACTTCATATAAATAAAAGCAATGCGGCCGGCAATAGCAAAAGGTTGTACACTACTGGTCTAGGTGTTACACAATCAACACTGAGAGGAGCAAAAAACACTTTAACAGCGCCCCAACTATAACGTCAATCGCTCGTCGTCATACAAGGACCTGGCAGTGGGAGAGAAATGAAGGTATTTCAACATCGAATTTTGAGGTGAACCACTAACAGAAAGAAAAAATAAAAATAAGTCAGATCGCGGTGTGTTCACTGCACACAGAGACATGTAAATCTTCGAATCCCGGTTTCAAATGTTTTGCAACGCTTTTTGCATGAGGCCGACACTGACAGCCAATTGTTTTTACTGAATTTGAGACAGGTTTTGGTGGATAGTGTTTCATCAGTTATATATATTCACTTAGTGTGTGTTTGGCTTGCACACGTCGTCAACATATTGAAGGTGATAGAAGAATCACAAGAAAATACCGAAATCCTGAAGCAGCACAAAGCACACAGAGGGTTTTTGTTGCTACACAAAAGCTATACTGATGAGACGCGAACAACGAAACAATTCACGGACAACTATTGCAGTTTGTCGCCATCTTACAAGAGCGTTAAATGATTGAGGGAAAATGAAGATTGGTAAAAAGCATCAGACGTTTGAAGCGAACNAATACAACAGTTGGATGAAGATGCGCATCATATAAAAAAATCGATACACATTGTTCCTCAGCACGGCACCAAATGTCCTGACGCAANGGCTAACCTGCTGTGGGCGAACACTTACGTTTCTGGGTATGAAATGCATGATTCGGTAGGCATGATTGAAACCATTGTAAGNCTACTGTTGCAACCTCTCCGTTGGCGTTGCCTTGAATGTGTGATTCACCACGAACGGGATGTGCGCGAAGAACAACACTANATATATGTGGCGCGAACAAGCAATAATAGAGTGATCATGGCATGTGAACTCTNCTGTTGCTTGCTGCCACAGTGCGAAGCTTTGCGCACTTGCCGCTCGGGTTTTCCGATCGCAACACTGCTAACACATGCTGTATGGATTTAATTTCTCGAAACATGCTTTCTTTGTTGATACTAATTTTTACGCATTCAAATGCCAGTATTTCTCACATTCTTCAATACCAGGGACCCAATCAAACTGATAGTGACGTGACTTCTTCCAGATCGTGCGATCAAGGAAATCATGAAAGAGGATTGAAAAATAATTCTGCACGATAAAAGTGATTTTCTGAGCCAAATTTCCAGTTTGTCCCATTTCAACCTGCTTAATTTAGCTGACTTTTTGATGCATCACTAGTTTCCCGTTTCGTTTTTTGATGTGGCAACCCTGGGTGTGTGATAATACAGCCGCACACTTGTGTTTGCAATATGGGCATTATTTTGAGGTTTGTCATTAATTACCAGTTCAGGCGGATTGATCATAACGGCTCACTCAAGCCCTTATCTGTTCTGTCCCCTCAGTAGTTGTACATATAACAGCCACACAATAAAAAACGAAAGTTTGCTTGTGTACTTTATGCGCATTCTCAATTCTTGTGTAGTTTCTTGTGTACAATTCTTGTGTAATAGGATGTTTCAAACTGTCAACCCTGGGTGTCCGCCATCCCAGCTGCATGTCTTCACTGCTGGACTGCTATTCGACGAGACATTCGCGCAGCGTGATGTTTTTGCAGTTGTAAACTGTCCTGCTGTGTTTTACTCCACTGTTTTAATGCACAACCTTATATTTTTGCAGTTGTTAACCGTGCTGACGTGGCACTGAGTGTGTTCTGCTCCCCTGCTTTAACGCGTTGCCAGATATTTTTGCAGTTATGAACTGCTCTATTTTAGGGTTGAGTGCTATGTTTTGTTCCAGTCTCCTAACTTGGAGCGCTAATAATTCATTTTCATTACAGTGACACATTGTACCACGAGTAAGGAGAGTGTGTGCAGAACAATTATACATACTGTATCAAAAAACTTTGCCAAAATGTTGGTTTGCAAAAGAGAATATGAAGTTATCTTGTGACGTCACAAACAGCATATATCAAAGCAACAGAGACCATATGTGATTGCTGTATAGAATTTGGTAGGGGGCGATATAATCAAGGAGTGGTCCCGGGCATCACCAGGCCTCTGCACGCCACTGGTTGATCGTGAGGAATTTGGAGTCCTCCTAGGTACTGTCCCCGCGACCTTACCCAGAAGCAAAGGGTGTATTAAAATGAAATGAATGATTCAGCTGTGTAACTGTACATATTGCCTGTCCTGAAATCTGCAAGCAATGCGTACGAGTGTTGCAGCTACTATGCTGCGTCGCCCAGTGACAGCCAAAGTGGGATCCGAATCTTCAACTCTTCCCAGACAGCAACAGGACTCCCCACTCGACTAGGTTTCACTACTGCTGCTCTCACGAACTCAGCGTTATGTGCAGTGACTTAACTAGCCTTGGACTGGAGTCAGGGGGCACTGNGGGACCAAGGAAAAAGTAGGGGGGCAACATAAATGTNTTATCTTGCATGATGATTTTTCATTGTTTCGAAGATTAAGTTGCTGTGATTAACCTTATCAAACCCCACATATTCTTGTGAATAGCATTTTCAGCATGAACTAGCGTTATTGTTCACTAGAGACACCTAAACGGCATTGTAGATGCAATCACACACGTGTACCGCTGTGACAAAAATTCCGTGCTAACCATGCAGCTTTCACAGCACTGCACATGTAGGCTAAATCGAAATACTATTTTCCGTTCACAGTTGTGCCGGCCTCACATGAACGAAAGCAGCTTTAGAAAGTGAACACGATTCGCAAGAAAGCGAAATGATTCCAACCACGATTTCCATCACAGGGTTGCCAGATTTTTTTTACCATATGTAGCCAAACATTGTTCTGAAAGGAGCCAAATTGAGAGATAAGTAGCCAAACACATTTTTTGCGTTTCCATGATGGCGTCACTATGTTCACTCAACCGTAGTAAAGCCTTTTTGCAAAATTGGGAGACATGGTGACCATGGCTCAAAGGCCCCCTTCTCTATGCCCATGGTGTAATGGCAGCAGTACTACACAGTGAATAGCTTCTTTAGTATGTACACAAAACTTAGTATTACTATTAGCAATTGAACATTTCTTTATCAAAGCAGATAAAACAAACGCAATGCATAATGAAATTTAGAGCAAATCTGTAGGCCTACACTGCGTGCATATGTGATAATGTCTATTTTTCTGATTTTTTTCTCCGGTTTGCTCCTGGGGATTTTCAAAAGTAGAGTAACCAGAAAATTTGTGCAAGTACATTATTTTTCATCACTAATGTTTGAAAATTTAACAATATACCCGATAACCGCACTTCTGCACTAGACTATGGTAGGCTGGAAAAGCCAGTACGTGCAAAACATGAGAAAAACACAGTAAATCTCACAACATCTTTACAACCTAAACAAAAAGAAACCAAACAACAATGCTTCCCAAGTTTTTTCTGATGGCGTACCATTTGTGGGTACCGTGCTACCTTGCTCCATGAAAACTCATTGTACCTAATATCATTCGATCATAAGTTTGGCAAACCAAACTTGACACAAATGCGGCATGAACGAAATGGTTGTTATTCAAGCTCGAACAATCCTAATGGGGTTTCACACCAAATCAGGGTTATTCAAATTTGCATTGCAACTCAAAGATTTTAAATATTTCTCCAACTTGTTACAATAGGAAAAAGATGTTAGCATTGTTGAAAGTTTTTTGGAGGTATATGCGAAGCACCTTAAAAATTAAAGAGAAGACTTTAGTTTAAATTTAAGGTACGCTTTGAGGACCTACAAAGGATGCGTGTGCTGGATTGGATTGTTACGCAATTTGATTTTAATGTGCAAAACACAGACATTATTTTGCAATTGCAAGATGAACTCATTGATATGCGTGTGGATCTCGAAGCTCAATCACTATTCAAATGGAAAAACCTGCGTGACAGCGCAATGTAGCCTAAATACCACTGCTAAATACCCGAAACTTTATGCAGCTATTGAGCATTTTTTACTTATATTCACAGTTTCCTGTACGTTTGAAGCTGCTGGTGCTAGTCACGTTAATGCATTCCTAAAGCAGAGGAACCGACTGATCTCGGAAGAGCGTGGTGACTTGCAACTAACCCAGCTATGCCCAACCCGCGGACAGCTGGCCGTATGTGGCCCAATCGAATTTTTTTGCGGCCCAGTTTAGGTTTTCACTGTAAAAGTATCCTATATATTCATAATCTGTCCATATTTTGATAATGTTTAATTTGACATGTTGGTGCAGGTTGTCCTTAGTACCACTTTATCACCTCTGTTACCACTGCAGTTAAGATTCGAATGTTTTCAGTTCGCTAAGCCAACTAAATTTGGTTTGCTACGATCAAGGTAAGCCATTCAATGTACGGCCCTCATCAATATGTCATTCAATGTGCAGGCCCGGTTAAGATAGTGACATAATCCTTGACTCAGTAAGCCATTTTGGTTGGACATAGCTGAACTGAATTCACCAATCTCCCGCCAGATAAAAATGCTTTTGCACTTTCTCACAGGAAACACCCTTCTCATTGATAGTGTCTCAAATTTCAATGAAAAGTTTGCCCTTTTCCTTTTGTGTAATAATGTCTTGCTCATTGCCTTTATGTTACAGTTGGATAGATTTATTATCAGTAGTTGGTGCTGATGCAAATGTCCCCGTATTTGCGACGTACTGGGATCTAAAAAGTTCAGCTCGTTCGGGGTTCGGTGAGATCTCTGGGATTTTACCAAGGAGTCGACGGCCAAAGGAATTTGCAGACCCCAGTGGAGACAGTGTGTGCTTGTGCTCTATAGACTTCGTGTCTAGTTCAAAGATCGAAAGAAAAAATGCAGTGCACAGCAGGAACACGGTCCGTAACCAGCTTGGGACACCAGGGGGGGGGCGAAAAGTTTTCTGAGAGGTGCCCAAATTTTTTAAACTATGTCCAACAGATTTTTCCAGGGGGCAAAAAATTTTCTAGAAGGAGCTTCGCCCCCCCTGGTTACGGGCCTGGAAGGAACAGGTTCACTGAGCACTGCACAGGACAAGTTGCACGCTCCACTTGCTCATCTTCTCCATCCCTTCATAGGTATACCTGGGTTCTCATTAGGGCACTGCGCAACTGTGTGGTGGCCTGCTTCTCGTTTTATGGTGGCGGGGACAAGCTACACGCGCCACTTGGAACTCGTCTTCACGAAAAATTTGCAAAAGAATTGCAAAAGAGCCAAATGAAAATTTTCGAGCCAAGTGCTTCTCAAAAAAGCCAAATTTCTGTTTTTTGGCTCCAAAAGAGCCAATCTGGCAACCCTGTTCCATCATGACACAGAGACAAGTACGCTGTTGCACTTTGGCGTCCGGCCGAAAAAAAGATTTTCGAAAAAAAACACCTAAACGCACGTGGGTTTGCGCGGGAATTACTCCGCTCCTGTTCGGGTTACGGACCTGGTCGAAGTGTCAAAAGACGCGGCAAGTCTTCTAGTCTGCACCCGAAAAAAAATTTTTTGGTTGGGGGTGCGGATTTTTTGTGAGTGACGTCATAAGTATAGGGCTTTTAGGCCATCTTGGCCCACTTCACCTGGCCTTGGGCCACTTCACCTGGCCTTGGAAACTTGGCTACAATTCGAGTCTTTTGATACCTTGGATGACTTGCTGGGGTTTCGGGTTCAAAAGTTATGATCTAAACTAAGGGTTCTTAACCTTTTTCCTCCAATTCCCCACTTTTTAGTTTTTAGCCAACTCTCCATTTCCCACCACAGCATCGGTCTTTGACAAAATCGATTTTAACCCATGATGTGTTTAGCACGTAAATGACTTACAATACCTCATATATTGGTTGTTTTTGTTATTAAAACAGTCTGTAAATGGTTGTGATTTGTAAAATAAGTCAATATTTGGATGTGATGTGTTAAATTTTGAAGCAGTGGTTCTACTGTCCGACCGGTCATTCCCCACTTGGCAACTCCGCCATTCCCCACCAGTGGGGAAT
>JGI24021J15306_10010072_pt1 | contig 11705 bp, 10 predicted proteins | sample Ectturendosymbi1_FD_15306 | JGI IMG/M metagenome (IMG submission 15306)
CAGCTGCGTAGATGCAGGAGAAGGAAACGAAGCAGCTCCGAATGTGTCGCTGGTTTAAATTGTAAAAACATAAGACGGAAAGATCTAATATAAATTTATTAACAAATATAAATTTTTGTGGGAATAAAATGTTCGGGCCGAGGTGGAAATGGTCGAGGTGGAAATGGTCGAGGTGGAGTGTTTGGAATGGGCCGTCATACGTTTCGTATGTGGTTGCTGGATTTAGGAAATGGTTGCGTTTGGTTTTGCATCGTAAACATGTCGCGCATTTCTGTAACATTTCGCGAATAAATTTGCGCATTTTTGGGAAATGAAAAAGTTTTCTCAGACTCTGATAGGTTTGTTTCCAGGATAAATGATGGAACGCATGATGAGCTCTTGTAAGAGCTTCTAAAAAATGTTCTTGTGGAATCCAAATAAATTTCCGACCTTTGGGGTTTGTCCAATAATATAATTGATCTGCTTCGCTGATAAGATTTTTGTCCTGGATTTGTGGAAGCTGTATTTTCTGTGCCAAAAATAATCTGTTTTTGAAATCCTCTGTGAAAACAGGAGTTAATTTCGTTGTGAATTATTTTAATAATTGAGAAAATCGAGAGTCTTGCATGACTGTCATATTGATTTGTGGTATTTCCGGATCTTGTTTCAGTAAGATGCGGCTTAGAAGTCTGCGGTGTCATTATGAACACCAGAGATGTGTTGGACCATCATCTCAAATTGAGATAAAAATTGTAGACATCTTCGCCGGAACTTATTGAGAGTATGTTTTGCATTTAGCAATGTAAGGAGCGGTTTGTGGTCTGTGTAGACCGTGAATGAGTTGCAGTCTAATAAAAAGTGGAAAAAAAGAATAGTTTGTTCAATCGCAAGCAATTCGACATCGATTGCTGCATATGTTCGTTGTGTTTGTGTGAGGGGTTTGCTGAAAAATTCCAAGGGTAGTACTTGGTTTTGTTGGTTTGTTTGGAATAGCATTGCTCCCAGAGCTTTTTGTGATGCGTCCGTCACTAAGAATAGGGGTAAATCTGGGTCGTAAATATGATTAGCAACTGCGTCTATCTGCGTCTAAGATTAAATTGCGTATTTTTGCTAAATCGTGAATCAAGGGACGTGTCCATTGAATAGCCACTTTTTACTGTGTTTTTTTGGTACTGTAGATCCTATCTTGTTGAGGGAGTCCTGAAAGTGCGCAATCTTGGAAGATAGTTCCGAACGAAATTTGAAATTCCTAAATATCGTCGTAGATCACGAATAGTTTTTGGGACTGGTAGGCGTTTGAATGTATCAACGTATTTATGAGCTCGTTGTAAAGTTTTGTTTGTTAAGTAATGACCTAAAAAGGTTGTACTATCTGTTCCTAGTTCACACTTGGAACGATTGACCGTCAAATGAAATCTGCTAAATTGGAATAGCAAGAAAAATACTGCCCTTTTATGTTCGGTTGCTGTTTCGGATATGAGCAGAACATCATCAATGTAGCAAAGATATGGTTGCGTAATCTTTTCAAGTCCTCTCTGTTTTCGGGCTTCATTGTAGTGGTACGTTGCCAGGGCAACAACGAAGCTGAGGTTGATCTGAAACAGGCCTGGATGGTCTTTGCCCCCCTGGAATTTAAAGTTTTAGGGGGGGTCAAAAAAATTTTTTTTGAAATAAATTTTTATTTTTTATTTTTTAATTTTATTTTTATTTTTTGAAAAATTATATCATTTCCATTATCTGATGCTTATTATGATGATATTGTAGCTCACGAACGTCGGCACCTTGAGCCAGCTATAAACTCCAATCGGTGTCGTAAATCCCAATAAAGGGATCGTGTCTGGATGAACTTGAAGGTGGTGGAAGCCTCTGTAAGAATATATGATGCTGTTTTTATAAAAGTTTGGACGAAAATATGTGTTAAAAAAATTTTGTTTTATAAATTACTGACTGGCTGATGTCAAATTTGCTGTAGATTTTTCCGTTTCCTGCAAAATGTCTTAAGGCATCCACTCGGGGGAGGTTTGAGTCAAATCTTTCAGTATGGCTGTTCAAAATCCGATAATCGATTATGCCTAAAAACAGAAAAAAAGCATTTATTTTATTAATTAAACAAAGCAAAATTTATGGCTTAAAAAAAGGTTTGTACTTACATCGATAAGGTTTGGTAGGGTCACTTTTGGGAATCATAAAGCTTGCGGAGATGTATTGGCAAGGTGTTGCAATGATAAGCTTGTTAGCGATTGCTTTTTGTAGGAAAAGCAGCATTTCAGTTGTGCGTTTTTTGTCCATTTGATAAGTTGGACTGATGTGAGGTTTCGCGTTTGGTTTGAGTTTTATAAAAAATTCATGGGGTAGTCTACTTGGTTCACCTAAGTTTTCATGTTCCATTGCCAATCTGGGAAATTGTTGCCAGAGTTTTTGAAACCATTGAGGATCGATTATTTGTTTAGGGTTTTTTTGCGGTTGGGCTTCTGGCATTGGGATTTGCGAATAAAATTTTGAAGCTTCCTCGTATGTTAAGGTTTGTGAGTTGTTTTCCGATGGTTTCTGAGGGCTGGAAAACTTTTCATTTGGTATCGGTGTTGATTTTATTGAGTTTCCTGATATTTCGTGGTTTAAAACTTGTTGAGCCATTTTGCCAGGGCGTCTGACATTTTGTGTATTGGGTGTGGCATCTTTTGACATTAGAACTGGTAAAAAATGTCTACGAATGTCCTGGACGCCTATGATGTTATAGTTGAGTGTTTTTTCTGGCATTACGTGAAAAAGTATTTGTGGAGAATCTCGTGTGTTTTTAATGTTCAGCATGACTTCACCCAGAGAGTGTGTTGTCGGGTTTTGTTTGTTGAAGCCTACAATGCGTATGATCGAATCTTTATTGATTTGTGCTTTTTCAGTCGTAGTTAAACTGTCAATTGTAATAAGGTTGCAATTGGCTCCTGAATAAAGAAGAAATTTTCTTGAGTGTTCTGTATCATTTATAAATATAAAGCCTAAATCTTCTGTGACGTGTGTATTATTATTGTTAGTTACGTAGGTGAGGATGTCGGAGTCCGATCTTGTTCTAAAAAAGATTCCCCTCTGTATTCTGGTACGTGAGTTTTCTGTGGAGATATCTCGAAATGTTGTGCAAATGCTTGTTCCGTCATGGCGTTGTCATACGGAAAAGCTGGTCGTTTTGTTTCTTGTGACCATCTTTCAGCAGCGGAAAGATTAGGAGTGAAATCTCGCTTAGCATAGTCCGCTACTGTGTCTGTCAAGAATTGTTTTTTTTTGTTGAGCGGTCGGTCGTTGATTGTTGGAATCCGTTCGTCTGTTCTGAAGTTTGTTATTTGGATGCGACCTTCGTTGGTATTGAAAATTCGACTGAGGGTCTCTGCTCTGAGACCTTTGTTGTTGTTGAGTGAAAGGTTTGTTGTTCCTTTCAAAATTGTAATTTTGTCTTGGATTGTTGCGGAAATTTCGTTGTTGTTGAAAACGAGGATTGTTAGGTCGCTGTTGATTCTGGGTGTGAAAATTGTTAGGCCGCTGTTGTGTCTGAGTGTGAAATCTGTTAGGTCGCTGTTGTGTCTGGGTGTGAAAATTATTGGGTCGCTGTTGTATCTGATATCTGTTATTTTGAGGATATGGGCCTTGTTTGCGATAATTAGGCTGTGCAGATGGTTTTCTGCAATCTCGAACTATATGACCCGGAGTGCCACAGCGATGACATGTTCTCGTCTCAAGTTTTCGTTGAGGTGGTGTTTGGAAAGATTCTGGTCTTGTTTGTAGTTGATGAATGCTACCAAGTTGTTTTTGTATATCGTGAATTTGGCGTGCAAGTCCATTTTTTGATGGCGAGGTCTGCTTTTGGTTTTCCTCAGCGTGTTTGCTAGTTGGAGTATAGTGAGTATTGTTTTTGGATATTGCATGTAAGATTATAGGTTGATTTGGATTGTGGTTTGAATTTTTTTGAGGTTTTGGTACCGCAATATTTTTCCAAATAAATCTCAATCTCTCAGGAAGTGCGGTGATTAGTGTATCTGCTACAAGATGATAATATGGTTGAAGTTTATATTTTAGTGCATCTTTTACTGTTTCTCGAAAAATCTCGTTCATGTTACTTTCAGGTAGACTCATATGTACTTGGCTGATAGCGTTTTGCAAATCGATAGCAGGATTACTTGTCCAATCAAATTTTTGTTTCTCAATGGCTTTTCGCAATTGAGTGTTCTGTTCCTGGCGTGTAAGTCCAAATGATTGCTCTATCCAATTAAAAAATGCTTTTAGTGGATTATGTTCGGGGTCTTGATTTGCTTGTAATAGTTGAACTGAAGCAGCTTGTTTTGCCGCTGGATGTTTCGTCAATTGGTGCATTAATGATTTGAGTTTGTCTTCGATATTCGGGAATTCGTCAAGGGTTGCTTGTGTTATACGGGCCCATTGAATTTCCTGTCCCGGTTCGAGACAGGACAAAAGATCTTTAGGAAGATAACGTGTATGGTTGACTTCTGTGTAAAATGTTGGTTTTGGACGATGTAATTGTGTTGATAATGGGGTTTGTGGTGTGAATGTCAGATTTAAGCGAGGTGGGTCCTTTTGTGGAGATGTCGTGTCCAGCCTGCTATGGATGCTGAATCCTGCACTGTCTTCATGTTCAACTGTATTGATGCACGTTTTTAGTTTTTTTAGGTAATCGAATTGTGTCTGGTAATGTGTGCGGAAAGGTGCATCTTGCGGTGTATCAAGGCATTGAAAGATTTGTGTAAGGAAGGCGTTGTATTTTTTGATAGCTAAAATGGTGTTTTCCTTAGTATCTGTGTTTTTTATCCCAAAGAGGTGGGCTGCTTGCCAAACATCTCGTGGTTTCTGTCATATGCTGTACTCTGGAAAAGATTCATTTCTCCAAAAAGTATTTGTATCTTGTGGAGTAATTTGTCGAGATATGTGAACTTTTGAAGTGTTTGTTTTCTTTCTTCCTCATTTTTTGTCTGTATTTCTGTATGTTCATGGAGAAGTTTATTTTGTAGCTTGTTCAGTTGAAATTCCCAATGTTCATGGTTTCTTTTAGTATCTATTTTTAATTGGTCTAATTGTGGCAGTATATTCTGTAATGGTGTATTGTAAAATTCTAAGTAGGGTGTTTCCGGGTCTGAGATTTTATCTCGAGATTCAGTATGTTCTGCAAATTCTTTGGGAGAGAGCGTTCGCGCTGGCGAATTGTGGTGTGAGTGTGATCTTGATGACAGTCCAGAAATTGAGCCTTGTCGATAGGGTGAATGTATTGATGTGTCGGTTTTATAAATGGTGGGTAATAAATGTTTTAATTGTCGTAGGAGTTGTATTTTTTTAAAATTTCTTCAGTTTTCCCCAAGTCAGATGCATCTTGTTGTTTTTGTTGTGCTAGATCTTGAGTTAGTCGCTCAAGTGCATTTTGAAGTGAGATATCATTTCTGGCAAGGGGTTCTTTGAGATCAAAATCTGGTATGTTCAGTTCTCTTAGGGTGTCATGTAAGTGTGGAGGATCAAAGAGGTTCTCGGGTAAGGATAGAATAGCTTGAACTTGAGCTAGGTCTGGGTAAGAGGGTGCAGTTGGTCTTTCAGTAGATTCTGAATAGGGGGGTAAGGTGTCTTGGTCAGAAGTGATTATTTGTACAATTCTCAAAGGTGATAAACTTGGGTCCTCCCGTTGTTGTTTTATGTATTGCTGTGTGAGTTTTTGTCGTTTCTTTTCTATGCTTTTAAGGTGTTTTAATTGGGATACCAAGTCGGAGGTGCCAACAGCAGCCTTGTGTTGATTATGCTGTATATCATCAGTAAGTTTTTTTATTTGTTTTGCCGATTTGTGTTGTTGTAAAACAACTTGTTCAATGACATTGGCTTTTGTGAGTTCCTTTTGTTCTTTATGTTTGAAGAGTTTTTTTTATGAAGAGTTTTTCAGGTGTCGTTTTCGTCATTTTGTTCTAATTTCATAAAAAGATTAAAATTTAAAAATTTTTTTTTTTATTTTCTGTAAAGGACGAAGCATTTTGTTATAAAAGAATTGCAGAGTATGACAGTCTTTACTTATTGCGAAACAATGTAAAAAATGTTTCATATAAAAGAAATTACAATTTTTAAGGTACAAAGCTTATGTATTTGGATGCTAAGTTGAAAAATAACTGGACTGGCTAAGATCTGGGAAAATTCTTTCTAATAGCCGTTTTCCTATGACGTGCTTTTTTGCTAATTTGAAATTGAAAATCTTTTGTGGTTTCGATATTGTTTGAGTATTCGGTTGAAAAGGAACTAATTCGTGGTATTCAAAATTCTTGATTCGGAATCTCCAAGGTGATTGTGTAATTGGATGTTTCGGAGTTTTTGTCAGTATTGTAGATTGTGTATTTTGGTGGTTTACAGACCGGTTCAGTGTGACTCGACTCGAAATAGTCTGACTCGATGTGATTTGACTCGAAGTACTCTGACTTGAAGGTAATGTTTGCTATTGTTGCAGGTTGTCGAATTGGGTAATTGTTAGTGTTTCTAGTTCTCCTTGTTTGGGACTTGTATGTGTTTGTGGTGGTACAAGAAATGGTGAGTTAGTTTTGAACTTCAAACTATGTGACGAAATTATAGTCAGGTGTGACGGGGCTGGTATCCAAATTAAAGCCATTGGTGTACTGCTAAAGAAGTCATTTCCGAACGTGTGGCGGTAAATGACATTAGCTTGTAAATGTGGATGATCAAGTAGAAACTGTATATTTTTCTTCATTAATTTGAGTGCATAAATTCGTTGGACTTGTTGTCGTAATGTGAATAAAGTATGATCAAGGATTAAACCAAGGTATTGCATTAGTTGGATAATTTGATCTCGTAATCGTGTTTTCTTCTGTCTGAGGATTTTGTTTTTGTACATTATGGAGGAAGTCAAGGAATGTAGATTAAATGCAGCTGCATAATAGAGGTGATTGTTATGTTGGATGATATAATTAAGGATAGTTTCTTTTAATTGTTGGAAAAATGGAAATATTTGGTTCCATTTTCGTTCAAAAAAATTTATTTCCGTACGTAGTTGGGTTTGTAAGAACGTGCTCTCATATTGGTATGAGGTTAAAGGGCCATGTAAGAAGGGAGCATTCATTAGCTCGTAGGAGTAAATGGGTAATTTAGGGAGCAGTTTCTTATGTCGTGTGTCATTGTCGTATGTTAGATGTTGTTTGCGTACGGATGTAAAGGATTTTAAATAGTTGATGCAAGGCGTGATGAACGTACAATTGTATTCTGGAGGAATATGCTGGTATGCTAGTTGCATGTAGTATTCTATTTCACCACAACGTGGTGAACAATATTTTCTGCGTTTTGTTTAGCAATGTTTCTTGGTCCGTGGGACAGGCCATGACGCAGTGCTTGTTTTGATCTCGTTAACATGTTGTCTTAAATATGTTTTTCGTGGAATTTTGACATATTTACTTTTTGCATAATAGTGTCGTTTGAAACGTGTGTAGGAGCATATTGTCCTGATCGTACGTAGGTATGGTGGCATAAAAAGATGTTCATGGTATCCTAAGAGGCTGTCAGTTTGTCGATGAATCCACCAGTTTTTAGGTGTATCTTGTCTGAGGGATCCTATTTGTATTCGCAAGATGTAGCCTGTATCGTTGTGGTATCCCCATTCAAAGTTGAGTGTTTCTGGATATTTAGTTTCCTCTAAGTATCTTGAACGTTGACGTGTGCGTGCCAGAACATTACGTAATTTCCCTTTAGGAAAGAATAATCGGTATTCTGTGGAATTGACTTTTTGGAGCCATGATTGCGTCTCCGTTAAACAGGGTTTTGTGACAGCATCATATTCATAGGTGCCATCTGGAAGCGGAGTCGCACCATAAGTGGATTTCACCACTAGTGGAAACTCGAGTAAGCCTACAAAACAGGGACCAGTTGTTTTTGTGGGCCATTGTCGAATGTCATGGAAGAGTTTAAAACGAACCTCTTCGTATTTTTCATAAAAGTATGAGATTGCATGTGATATGAAGAGAAGAGCATCAGTAGAATTTTGAAGATACATATTGTAAGGTGGTGTTTGGCCTTGAATGTGTGGGATGAAATACCTTGTTTGTTTCATCAGTCTTAGATGAACCATTTCGAAGTCGTAAATGTTTTTTGAAGCATTGTGTGATATGACTGTCCATCGGTCTGGCTTCCACTTGATTTTGTGATAAGTGTAACAGTTGCAATCAGGTGTTACATTCAAACATGGTGTAATAGGATTTATCTGTTGTTCTGATACATAAGTCGTGAAGTTACTTGTTAATTGTTCGTGAAATTGTTCTACACCAAAAGGTAAAACGACAAGTGGTTTTGTCGCTTCAGTGGTTGGAAACCGTTGTGTAATAGTCGTGTTGGTGATGTGTGCTCCTAGTTGTTGGAGAGCCTTGATTAATGGCGAGAGCTCTTTAGCGTAATGTCGAGTATCCACAAGAATCAGTTTACTTAAATCCAGATATATCAATAGAAAAAACATGGCTTTGTTAAATCCATTCAAGAAGGGCAGATAAAAAGATCCGTGTTTTTATCCTAGCATTTATTCTGTAAGAAAAAAACATATTGAAGGCTAGGTTAATGTTAGCTCTTGAATCATTTGGTTGATGTGAAACCTATTAACCATTAGGTGTTGCTCGAGGGTTGCAAATAGCAATTTGTATTTAATTATGTTTACAAAGTGATTGTTTTTTTATTTCGTGATTTATACCTGTAAAATTGAAATTACAAGAAGATAATGATCGAATGATCGATAACACTTGGTTGTTATGGGCGATGCAAAGTTTTCTACAGTTTTTTTGTGACTTGTTTTTCGTGGTGTTGACGAGTATACTGCCAAAGAAGCAAAATTGTGTGCATAGTGTGACACAGTGGATGTGAGATCCGTCGTGGCTTGAGCTAGTGTACTCTGACTGGTTTGATTGTTTAAGAGTATTGCATTGTTCGTGTAAGTTGCTAATTGTTTTTGAAAAGGGGTTGTGTTAATTGTCAAAATGGCGTGTCCTGATATACGGGTAGTGCGAGATATGCTTTGTTTGGTTTCTTGACGTGTCTCGATCACAAAAATGTTTTTAGTGGTGTTCTGGAGTTGGGCTGTAGTTGCGGTAGTCAAATGGCTTGTGAAAAAATTCACATTTCACTTTACAGGAGAACTGGTTATTTCGCCGTTTGTAATGGTGTGTTTGTACATTATATGTGGTTGGAGTAACTGATTGTGTTTGAGCTTGTTTATCATGATTTGCGTTAATTTGAGTAAGTAGATAGTCTGGAAATAGCGTTGAATACTTTTCATTACTACCATGAAATAGTTACGCAAGTAAGTAATTTCATTTAATTGTTGTGTAACCAATTTTTGTGCATTAAGTGTCCGTTGCTTATAAATAGCAAAGGTATATAGTGTGTCTGAACTCTGAATGATACTGGTTTTCCTGTAAAAAAAAAAAGTTTTTGATTGCTATACGTGTGATAAAGAAACAGTTTGGTTTGTAGTGTTTGAAGTTTAGGTTGCATATTAGTCCATGTGTGTTGAGAAGACTTAATTGTTCGGTTAAGTCTATTTGTAGTTGAGTTTCTTTTAAATGTTGCGGAACCGGTCGTGCATGAAAAGGGTCAAGCGTCCTGTCATCATAAGATAAAATATCGTGCTTTAGCAATGGTAATGCAGCAATAGCGTGTTGTTGGTATTTTGCATGGTCTTCTTGAGTAGTCTTGAAAGTGTGTAGATTAGTGTTGCATATGTTCAAAGTTTTTATTTCAAGGCTATCCTCAAGGAAATGATTGACTTGGTTTAAACTGTTTTCTAGTGCTCCTAGTCGTGGTTTGCAATATTCATGTGGTTTGTCAGGAGTATTCGTTTCTTGTGTGGGCAATGGCCAAGATTGTATCGTATAATTTCGTTCAACAACATTTTGTGCTAGGTATTTTGCATCCGGAATTTTGACATATAAGCCTTCGGCATAGTAATGACGATTGTTTCTTGCGTACGAATGAATTACTTGAGAAGTTCTTAAATATTCTGGTGCAAAAAAGTTGTCATGGTAGCCTAATAGGCTGTTAGATTGACGATGTATCCACCAAATTTTTGGTGGGTTTTTTAGCTTAGTTCCTACATGGATTAATAAGGTGTATCCTGTGTCTGTACTTGTTGACCGTTGGAAATCTAAAACATCTAGGTTTTTTGTTTGTTTAATGTACTCTTTGTACTTTCTGTAAAGTGGGACTAGATTTGTTAGCTTGCCTTTAGGAAAATGTAATACAAAGGTGGAGGGTGTTTTCTGGTTAAGTCGAACTAATTTGTCTTCTTTGCATTGGATAGGATTGTCAATTAAGTGTAAACCAAATGTGTGTAGCGGTATTTTTATGAGGGGTAATCGTTCAAGGGCTACAAAACAAGGACCTGTTTGTGCTTGAGGCCAGTGGTCATTGTTGACAAAGAGTTTAAATCTTACAAATCGAAATTTCTCATAAAAATAGGACAATGTATAAGACATGAATAATATCGCATCGCTGGATTCTGAAAAAAACATGTTATGTGGTTTGGAGGAATTAGTTTCATTCGGTATGATATACAGAGGTTTTTCAATTATGTCAAAGTTTATCATTTCAAAAGAAAAGTGCTTAGCTGCTTCTGTATGTTCAAGTATGTTCCATGATTCCGGTGTCCATCTGAAATGCCGATAAAAAAAGGAATCGCACTCTGGATTCACATATAATGGTGGAATAGCCGGTTTTAAAGATCTTATGGAGTTATAGAGGTTCCAATTGCGTTGGACTTGTGCCACAAATTGACTTGTGTCACATCGAAGGGTGACCAGTGGTTTGAACGTTGTGGAAATGTTTATTCTATTTCGCGGGGAAATATCGTCCAAAAAGATGCCTTTTCGTCTAAGCGTTCCTGTAAATTCTTGCAGATTCGTGGAAAATTGCCGTGTTTGCATTGGAGTAAAAAATAAGATTGTTAATAAAAGGTGACACGCAGTCTTGCCAGTGAGCTTGCCAGTGTGTTGTGAAGTCTAACGCGTTGTGTGTCAGTGTTTTGTTTATTGCCAGAATCGTGTGTATTTTTGGTCGCTGCTAAGTTTGCTTTAATTCGGGAGAAACTTGCTTTTGCGCCTCACAGTAATCCTGTCACTGCGTGCTTTAACGAACTACTCGCGTACTGAGATCGCTGATTTTGCATTAAACAGAAAATACTACTCAGAATAAAACAAAACATAAAACTAGCTCTACACTGATTCGTAAAGCCGGTTTCATCACAGTTGTTTAACTTGTAAACGTCGAAAGAAAGGTTCTTTCCCCTAGCGCCTGCAGGGGACAGGTAGCTTACACGAAATACCTCGAGTCGCAGTCGGATTGTACGATAAATCCGGGGGACATTCTGGGTTCTCAGATAGCACGGTTTCCCGTGGATCTAACCGCCATACGTGTATGTTTTCGGCCCGCACGAGAATTGGCAGCCGTTGTTAATTGGGTTATATAGTCCTGAGACGCACCAAGCGCAAATAAGGGAAATAAGCCCGTCCACCACGCAGTATCCCACTTACGGTGTTTTCAAGTTGCGTAAGATCTTCCGCATTAGTTCGTAGAGGAGTAGAATTCGGTTACTGAGGTCAACTTTAATCCTGTCGCGGGTCTTGTGGACTAGGAAGAAGTTAAAGGTGCCGGGCCGAGTTTTCCGGTAGACATTCAGTTCGGATTCGAGGCTTATCGCAAGTATCTTGACGAACACC
>JGI24021J15306_10010073_pt1 | contig 11704 bp, 9 predicted proteins | sample Ectturendosymbi1_FD_15306 | JGI IMG/M metagenome (IMG submission 15306)
GGGGGAAACATCGGTACAATCGAACACTCAAAAGTTTTTTCATGTAGGGTGGCGAAAAATGTTCGCTTTCGAAGGGGGCATCTGGGATTTTGTCGAAAAGTGATCGCATTTTTTGTTGTTGACGCAAAATCATGTCAGCTCTGCAGTTCCAAGGAAACTTAAATATCGAACAAGGCCAGTGGATGACCGGATTCAAGGTTTTGACGTCATTTCCTCTGAGCCGCCGACCACAGTCACAGTTCGAAAAGTATCACGAGGCTTTTCCACTTTCGTTACTTTAGCGTTGCTTGACCAGCGAATGAGCGTTAACGCTGCTGTAAGTCGTAAATAAACATAAACAAACAAATATAAAGATTTAAAAAATGCACTTGGAAGGCGGTCACCTAGCTGGACATGACCTGCAAAATAAGCAAAGAGCCCACAAATCCCCTGCTCTTTCTGCATGAACCGTATAATTTTTGAAACGTGGCACCGCGATAACCGTCAGAGGGCAAAGAGTTCGACACGAAAAACGGCAAAATTTTAAACAGATGCGCACCTGGCCCTTATTGTAGAGGCGTCAGACGAGTGGGTGTCGTCTTCAAAGAGGAAACCGAGCGGACGCGTGTGACCTACAACAAAGGCCTTTTCTCGGGCACCCCTGTGCCCCGCGGCGCTGTCCATGGACACGGGCACTCCCCGCTTTAGGGACAGCTTGGATTTGTTGAGCATGAAGCGCTTGTCCACGCCGATGTGGCAGCGCTGTAGACGACGCCGTTCCCTGCGCACAAAAACGAATGGATTCATTTCAGGTTGGAATCGCGCATTTCTAGAACTTTCACCACAAAGAGGAACGGATTAATTTCAGGTTCAAATCCCACATTTCTAAAACTTTCACCACAAAAAGCAATTGATTAATTTCAGGTTGAAATCACGCATTTCTAAAACTTTCACCACAGAAAGGTACGGATTCATTTCAGGTTGGAATCGCGCATTTCTAGAACATTAAATAACCATTTTGCTGTTTTTCTGTCGTCATTAAAGTGGAAAGAACACAGTAAAGTTAAAAAGAAGCTTCCCAACAGAAAGAGTTAGTTTGAGATGAAACTTGCTGTGTAAACAAAACGATGACCTGCACTTGACTGTAGCAATTTTCAAGACAAAATTATAACTCAACGACGTGGTGCTGCCGGCCCTGCAGGAAATCACGCCGCTTAAATTTTTGACGTGATTGGAGCAGAACGCAATTTAATTACGTGGTACGTTCGGCAAATGTCACCATTCACCGCAAACCAGCGATATGACGCGACTGCCATTCCACTTTATTTCTACCATGAGCCTCCTACAAGGCGAGGACGACAAACGCCGCTAGTTTTAAAAGCGCTGCGGCGATTACAGCGCGAACGCCGGTCGCTTTCTGCGCTTTAGTTCGAAACTCGTCGGGCGGCCTGACCTGCACGGGCCTTCGGTGGGATCGATTTGCCATGACTTCGGGTACTGTTCCGGATTGTACCACACCGCCCTCTCGTGTGCGAGCTGCTCGAGCAGGTTTGTCCACTTGGTGCGAATCGACAGATCGTTCGAGACCGCGTCCTGGGTTTAGACGAAAGCAAAGGGAATTGCAATACATGAATTTCGTTTTCAAATAATGAATCATTTACCCACTTTACACTGCACTGTTGTCGGATTCGCGTTGGATTGGAAATCCCACAAATCACTCAAGCACGACCGTGAGTGTCTCACCGAGCTGCTTGAGCGCGCATTTTTTCAACCATACCCGATTCAGCGAATCCAACTAGCAGAGGTAGATTGGGAATCTGATAATAAGGATCCGAGCGAAAAAGGTTTGTATCAAGTCTTGGGCAATCTTTTCTGTGCTTGTTTGATGCTAAAACCACTACCGTGGAACAGATTAGCTTATTCAAGCAATTATGTAGCAAAAATGACGGATTAATTTATTTCATAGTTTTGCCTGTAGGCTAACTACGCCTAATTAGGGAAAACATCAGCAAAATTGAATCGGTTAAGCAAACTGAAAGATTATTCCGTAGGCCACAAGACATGGGACACTGGGCTGAAGGACTATTACCCCAATACTGATTAACAGATTTTCATTACACCTTGGTATAGTAGAGTGATTCAACCTCTGTGCAAAATAGGTACTATTGGAAGTGGATGACTTCAGTAGGCTGTAGGCTACACTTTGAACTTTGTATCCCAATTATGTGGCTATGATTCCTCAATTCATAATGGAACAAATGGAGTAGCATATAATGTGTCACAAAAGTTTGTGAAATAGCTTACAATTGCAATTTGGTGAATTGCAGTAGGCTACTTACTGTTCATACATTACGACTTACGAAATGCTGTTAACCCTCACATTGACACTCCGTCATACTGTAGTGCAGAAAATAGACTAATTAATTATCTTAACTGGAATCAACAAAGTGGCTTTGCAATGTGAAAACAAACTCCCATATCCTGCCCTGTAGAAGTTGTTCAAATTCTATTGAAGTCATTTGAAGAATGCAATGACAACGCGATGCAGTTTTCATGACGTCATCGCCCAGCAGTTCTCCACGATTTTCTCTGCCGGCTGTTATTTTTTGGACTACACCAAATAAAATCACGTCACGGTTATTCCAACTACACCTACGAAAAGCACCTTTCCGTAGTGGAATAGCTTTCACCTTTTCATTTTCACCTATTCCCCAACTTGTTCAATACCATAGGGCAGGGGTGCTGAAATCAATTTCAGGGGGTGCTGGGAAAGGTCACGCATGTGGCGGTGAGGAATACGTTTGTCTTTACTTTATCGTTATAGCAACCAGGTGTTAGCCAATGGTAGGGGCTGCTGAGTGCTTAGGCGTGACCAAAAGGGTGCTTGAAGTAGAAAAAGGTTAAGAAACGCTGCCATAGGGCAATCGCACGAAGCTAATCTTCGAATTCCTTGCAGTGTAAAAACGCTCCAATATCGAGTTCGCAAGTGCGTTCACGAAGGTAAGCCAAGGGCGACGAATCGCTCACGCGTCAATCCGATAACAGTGCAGTGTAAAGTGGATAAATCAGGCAATAACCGTTACGCTAGCTAAAAACATTTAGCTTTCACTATGACAAGACGTAGTTGCTGTACTATTGAGTTTTCTGAGGGTCTTAAGTAGGCCTGTAACCAGCTTGGGACACCAGGGGGGTAGAAAATTTTTATGAGAGGGCTCCACAATTTTTAAACTATGTCCAACACGTTTTGCCAGGGGTGTGAGAAAAATTTTTCTTTCACCCCCCTAGTTACGGGCCTGGTCTTGCGCATTTCAGGAACTGCTGCCTGCAGATCAACGTTGAAAATCTTCAAGCTTTGCATTTGGGTCCGGTGCCTTTCGAACTCTGAAAAGTGGCGTTTTCCGGTCTGCGTGTAATTTCCAGACAGACGAGCAGCTGACGATGCTCCGTATGTGTTCGGTTAGAAATCGCGATCGAAATACAACTGACCAAAAAAACAAGTTCATTTTTGTCAAAATAAATAAATTTCAACATTTTTCGAGCGTTAACACCGCTGGACCGCCCACCACAGGCATTGCATGCTTTCAATGCGAGATTGAATGAGAAATAAAAAGCGACTCGAGAAAGCGAAAAAGGGCCAGAGCAATCGACGCTCATTGCAATGTTACCATGGATACAGAAAGGTAGCAATCAAAGCGGGTCGGACGCTCTGTATTTGGCGTTGCAAGAATTTTTTAATTGAACGAGGTCCAGTTTATTTCACTGGCGCTACAACGCGCGCGTTACTTCAGCAATGTGCTAACCCATCAAAATTAACGTTTGGCCAGTTTTCCGTTCTGGCCATCGTTTCCCGGTTCCGCATTGACAGAATAACAATTTTTTGGTGCAGAGTTTAGATCGGAATCTTGGAAAGTCGCACAGGAAACAGAGAAAAACCCATTCTTTTTTCAATGAAAGCAGATTGGACTTTTCAAAAAAAAAAACACCCCTTTGCTCAGGGATGGGGAACCTATTTACAATCACGGGCCCAAAGAATTGTGTAATGTCACCAGCGGGCCACAAAAATTAATTCATAATTCTACTTCACCTTCCAAAGGGAAACAAAGAGAGAAATCTATACAAACGATGGTTCGCCTGATATACTTGCAGTTGTTTCCACTCAGTACGTGCCCGGTTGTTTCCAATCAGTAAGTGGTTCGCCTGATATACTTGCAGTTGTTTCCACTCAGTACGTGCCCGGTTTTTTTCATGTAATGAACTTCAAAAACGTATTACTGTGAAACACGGGATGTTGTTTGTTGTCTCATCGTGTCTTTTCTCTTGGCAACGTAATGCGTTTTCAAAAATTGATGACGATGCACCAAAAATTGATGACGATGCACAAGCCACAATCTGTTTTTTTTGCTTGAGACATTTCGGTCATTTGTCCCATAATAGCTTAAAAATTCGGTCATTTGTTCGTTTGCGGATATTTTTTGTGACTGAAAACGCATTATGATCGAATTGACTTGTTTTTTTCGGTCACTTCAGAAAAATTCGGTCAACGACCGGAAAAAAACAGGCCACAACTAATCAATGCAACCAATCAACCAACGTTATAAAAACCAGTACAACGAAAAACATTAAACTTGCCATACCCTTTTGTACTGAACCTAATCCTTGCCTTTTTCGTACGAAAAATTACTACCTGTGTTGCCGATATAATAAGGCGCAACTGTAATGGCTGTTCTGGGAACTGCTTTTGATAACACGGCTTGGCCTCACCTTTAACCTCAGAATCATCAACTTCTTCTGGCCGTGCTGACGTTGAACCACCTGTTGCGTCACGTCCATCGCGTGCTTTGATACGTGCTCGGCCAAGCGTGCAGTTCGATTCCTGATACGCTCGTATTGTTTCGTGTTGGAGGATTGCCATTCCTCGAGCTCGCGACGTCGTTCTTTGTCAAATCTCGACTGTAAAATGAAATTCAATTTTTGTTGCTTCGTTTTTTCAACCGACTGTTGCACAAACGTAAAAGCAAAACCGGAAACTGAGGATTCTGAAGAACAACGCGTGATCTGTTACAGTGGTTGGCCTGGCAACAGTGGGCAAACGGTTAAATTCCCTGTTTTGTTCAAAAATCAACACTTCATATCAGCCTAAGTCCTTGAACATAACGACAACACTGATCTTTTTCTGGACGTTTAGTTCAGAATTCCAGCGCGACGACAGGCAAGCCTTGCCACGAAAAGCGAAAACGCTCGATGTTGCGGAGGTCGTCGGGTCGTTCTAACGGTGACAGCATGCGTCGTAACTAAAAACGGAGTCTACGTTGAGTAGCAGCCAGAATGGACATGTTTTCTTGTCGGCTTGATTTTGCATATTCAGACGCGGCATTTAACTTTGCCAGCAAGCGTTCTTTTTCCCGCGCCTTTCTCACATGGTCGTTTTCTGCATTTCGCACGATCGCTACGTCACGCGCTTTTCCTCGGAAAGGAACGTTGCTTCGAGATAAAGTTTTACGTCATCACCACGTCACACGGGCCACGTGACAGCACTGCGGCTTAAGGCATGAAGCATGCAAGTATGGCCAGTGACTAGCTTTATTTCGGTCACAGACCATGTCAATGCGGTCATAATGTCCGAAAATACAGACTAGTGAACACTGTTGCGGCGAGTTTTAATACTGTTTTAAGGCTTTTAACACAACATGGGACATATAACCGAAATGTCTCAGTGAAGAACAAACATGCTGGCGACTGTCGAAAAACAGCAGCTCGAGGTTGTTTGTGGGATTAATGCGAAAGTTTTTTTTCTCTTAAGTGCGAGAAATAAGCACGAAAAGCACCTTTTATAATAAGAAAAAGCAAAACATTACTTTTCAAAGCAGTGCTCATGACCCGACCAGGACATTGCGCGAGGCCAACACACAACATTCCCACGCCGTGACGTAACCCGAAATCAAGCTTCAATCAGCGGCTTCTTAAAAAGAAACTGCCACAATCCGAGCGCCCGCTCATGCGTAAGCAGAGGAGTTCCCAACCTGGGGTACATTTGCCTATCTGAAGGGGTACATTTAAGGTTAGCGATGGAAGAGAAAAATATGTTTATTTCCAAATACTCTAAAACATAAACCAGCATCAATTAAAAATTCGATGGATTTTTGTTATTTTACTCAGCCTTTTTGCCACAAGAAATTTTAGGGGTTCTTGCTCCTCTGTCGAAATGCTCAAGGGATATATGGTCAGGGAAAGGTTTGGAATCACCGCGTTAGCAAATACGGGGCACTACGTCACCGGCCGTACGGTTGCAAGGTCTTGCGATCAGGGCTCATGTACATTTTTCTAAGCAATCTTGCGTCGCATTTGTTGAAGCTACAACATCGCCCGCAAACGTTTTGAAAACAGCGTAAAAAGTAATCAGCATAATACGTCGAAGTTTTTTTCAAGCAACAAAACAAGCTTCAAAGCAGACCCAGTAGAGGCGCACTATTCAAACTAAACGCCAAAAAGGCCTGCTATTTGCACCTGAAAATCATCCAGGGCTCCTGGAGACGGCGGCTCCCCGGCAGCTGTGGCCGCAGCGGCCCTCCTGTGAAGGGAAGAGACCCGATGGCCGACACGGGCGATAGCTTTGGCCATTTTCTTGCCGTTGGTTTTATCAGCTTGCGATAACTGGTTCTTGCATTGGTGAAGTAGGTAATGCAGGTAAACGGCAACCTGGGGAACATATTTTAAAAAAACGTGAATACTGCAATGGCAATGTCCGGGAATGAACGAAAGTGAAAATAATGTAGACGCTATTTGCAGATTAATTTGGTGCACCAAGCATAAGGGTATTGTGCAGGGATCATTTAAGAAATTTGGAAACTCAGTTCACTGGACTTTGGTGAGTACCCAAATCACAGTAGCACCGATTCTGATCCACCGCTGGGACAACTATAATGTCAAACCAACGGATTAGCACATCGGTCTGCACAACAACTCGAAAGACAAGATAAAAATCATCCGACGTATTTTTTAGTTCCATCGAAGGCGTGATGAAGGTCAAATCGTGCAGGACACGCCAATCTCACCTTCTGCCCATTGCTGCCACCTGGCGGCAGCATCAACGTCAGGAGCTCTTCGGATTTATTGCAAGTCATGACGTGAAAAGCGTGTGTGCGCTTCTCCAGGTCATCGTGATGGGGTGAAAGGATGTGAACGAGAAGCCTCCCCCCCTGGAACAGCATCAATCAATTTACCGAAAAAACAAAAGTTTGGCGCAGTGTTGTCATATCAAAAGAGCTATGGGTGTTTGAAAGCCAGGATGTGGTTTGCGAGTAATATTGCGAGCAAACACCGTGTTGGAGGTTGAGTGGGGGGAAAGGAGCTTGCGAGGTCTGAACAAGACACGAACAAGCATCAGCTGATGTATTCGATGGTCGGGTGACACACAAAGTCAGAAGAATTTGACAAGCTTGTATGCTTTATTTCATTTTCTTGTGTTATTTCCGTTAAAGCACATTGCCGATGAAGCTGATAGAAAAAAAACATGAGGGAATGATTTTCGCAATAAATATTTTATTCTTCAGTGACACAGGCAAAATAATTTTTGTTTTAATGTCCAGTTTCTTCTTTTTGACAAAAATTGTTTTATTCTTCAGTTTATTCTTCACGTTTTGAACTTTTTCACCAATAGTCCGAAAAACAGAAAATTGACACATACAGTAGCTCAGATTCGAGCAAGGAACTTTGACACCATATATCATCGTGCACGAAGTAACACCGAAGTGTTGGACGTGCTTTACCTGTTCAGCCAGCTGACACTCGGCGATCCGCAATATCCGTTCCCAAGCGACAGGACGCTGGTGCGCATGGCTGGTCGAACCATCCAACAATGAAAGCAACCACTCCGTTATGACGTCATAAACCACTTGGCTGAAAGTTCTGAAAGAGGCAATGAGTTGTGCTTCGAAGCATGTGGCAGGGAGGGAGCGGCAGGGCCCTGGTGTCGGCCCCTGAGACAATCTGACTTGCGAAATTTCTGACGTCACACCATACGCGCATGCGCAGAGTTATATTCCAGGTCATGCATTTCGCAAGCAGTGGCAGTTCGCTGAGATATCAAGTATGCTGAGAACTGAGGACTAGGGTTTAGGTCAGTGGTTCTTAACCTGGGCTCGATCGAACCCCTAGGTTTCGACGGAGCCGTTTTAGGGGTTCGAGGAAAGCCATCTGAAACATGACCAAAAGCGTGGTTATATCACAGCAAGAAAACCATGGTCACCGTTGTAGTCACCCACTTTTACATCCTGTTACATTGGACAAATTGGGGGTCGACAAAAGCCTGGAAAACTACGTAAAGGTTGGACGTGTTTGTAAAGGTTAAGAAGCACTGGTTTAGGGTTAGGGCTAGAAAAGAAAAATAATTGGCGTCAAGGACTAAGTCAAATACTTTTCGGTGGTTAGTTATTCCCGAAGTATCGCTTGTTCTGAACTATCTGACATTACATCAAAAGTTTTTAGTTTCGCAACAGAGACCAAAAAATCAATCGGCAAAGTTTGTTCCTTTACTCTGAATAGCAAATTAACTGACATGCAAGAATAGATCAGAAATTTCGCTTGGCATCAGGCGGTCCAGAATCAAGGCCGAATTGCTTCAAGAATGCAAAATTGTGAGGTTAACTCGCCGTGTTTGCCTATCTGTGGAAAATTGCAGTTGGCCTAAGGGTAGGCTTCACGATTTCAAGGCTAGTGCAGAAATACCAGTTTCTTTTTAAATATTCAGAAAACTTTTGCATGCACCAAACATTTGTTGTTTCAGTGAAGGACGGTCCGCAAAATGATGCCAGCTCTAAACGGGCCCGTAGTGCGATAAAGGTTCCGGCACGGCCCCTGCCTGTGGAACAAACAGAGTCCAGCACCAAAATCATGGGCACACGAAATATACATTATCAAGTAAATACTCTCCGCAGTGGGGGTAAGCAAGGAATCAATCAGCAAACTTTTTGATAGGAAATCAATTTCACGTAAAATTACGCAATCTCAGTCCTGAAATTGGCAAGCAAAGCTTGTTTTTGTTTAGGGATTAAATTTGCGCTTACGGGTTTTTCACTATTTTTCTCCCGAAATTTTAGGACTGAGGTTGCACGGTTTTACATCAAATCGCTTTCTTATTAAAATTTTGCTGATCGATTCCTTGCTCACCATCACTGTGTAGAGAGTAGTAACTTGAATGCAGATATGTGCCGTTTCAAATCATCGCAAAAAGATGAAAGCAGAGCCCAGTCGGCTAAATCCTTGATAGCTTGCAGAAAACAGCTTTTAAATGTACGTTTTATGAAGTTATAAATTTGACTTTTGCAGCCTGTGTTTCATTCCAGATTTGACTTGCTCGAAATACCTGCTGTCTTCACCGTCGTCCTCTTCGCCATTGGATTGTCGATCAAGAGCAAACGTCTTTAGCTTTTCGGCGCTGTCGCAAAATTGACGTTGTTATTTAACACAAGCTGGGAACGTGCGTTGAGTTTTGGCAAACAGCGCTTGACTACAGGCGAGAGTCACACGATAATGGTCGTTCGGACTTGGATGTACAGCAAATAACAATAAGACTTCAAACGCGCGGCGAGTGCGTTTCTGACACCCCTACAAACAAAAAGTCAAATTTCAATCGCGCAGCGAGTACGTTTCCGAAACACCACAAACAAAAAGTCAAACTTCAAACGCGCGACGAGTACGTTTCGGACACACCACAAACAAAAAGTCAAACTTCAAACGCGTCTGAGGACGTGGCTGAAACTCCATGCTTTGGGAACACCAACTGAAACCAACGTATTGGACACAAACCGGTCTCCACCGTTCGTACTAATCAATATTTGCAGCACAACAAAGAGCAGGCTTACGTTGACACAAGATCAGATACAACGAACCCCTCACATGCAAGTACGATGCGCTAATTAGCACAGCGTCAATCGTTGCAAGAAAACGAAGACTCATAAATACGCACAGAAAAGGTACTCAATTAATCATTACCTGGCGTTGTGACATTGGCTCTTTCCGAAAACCACGTGATCGACAGCGATTGTGACGACTCGCTGAAGGCGGTCGGCGGTTTCTTTCTCGTTGATTCGACGTCGCTGATTTCCTTTGAAGGAACGAGAGCGGAGACCGCCCGGCCTNGGGCGGTAACTGCGCGAGGGATACACAGTGTTTTGAAGACAGTGCGCTTTTCAGACTTCAGTCTGCATTTACTGAACTCCAAAACCATGGAGAAAAAATCTCGAGCGGTTTTAGTGGAAACGGGCAGGGCCGCAACCAGCTGGTGTTTTCGGGAGTGGGGGTCAAAATGATTGCAATTTGTTGTACTATTTTCTGGGGGAGGTAAAGTGTTTGTAACTTGTGCTATTTTCGGGGAGGGGCAAAATGATTGTAACTTGCTGTTGTGTCTAATATCTAAGCATGTTTTTGAAAATTTCGTGCGGGGGAAAATGCCCGGTTACCCCCCTGGTTTCGGACCTGGGCCCAGGTATGGTTATTTTTTACTCTTACAAAAAGGGCAACCCCGAACGAGCGCCGAGTGCGCGTTTTCTAGCCAATCAGGTGCAAGTTCGACACAAGTCGCGCCTCACCCCGTCGCGTCACTCTTCGGCTTTCTGTAAGAAAAGCTTCTTCGAGTGAACGTCGGTGACGTAGACGTGTCGCTGACGTTCGTTCCCAGGCTCGATATGCGTCGATGTGTCCTGAACCTGCGCGTCACGCATTCGCGCGAAAATAAACAAACAAAAACAGCAGTTGAACCGGACTCTTGTTCACGCAGGAAATGTTTGAAAGGTCGTCGGGCAAAGCCAGCAACATAATCTGCGAAACGCCAACGCGCTGTTCTAATCTGAAGAAACCAGACGTAACATCGTCCAAGACTTGAAAAGGCATTCGGTCAAACCCTATGCAGCAAGAAGTTACAAAGAGATTATCGGGGTGGAAATGTGTGCGGCTACCGCACACTGCAGGCGCCAAAAATCACACCACACCTCGAAACGCCGCTGACTACGTCTAATGATGAAACACGACGGGGGCGAAACCACCCCAAATTGAAACGAATCTAAGTTTACAGGTGTGGTGTGATTTTTGACGCAATATACTACAAATTCTTCGGCGGACTTCGGTAAATTTCGGACCCAACGAGCCGAAGCCTGAACCAGATGCAGCAACCCACAACGTTCTCAGCTAGCGCACGCGCAAAAAAGTTTTCTTCAGTGTTTACCGAGAAGTGGACGCTGAGGGGTTTCTGGCAGGGGAGAGGTCGATGACAACGGGCGGACTGGACGGCGAAGTGGAAAAGGAAGACGAGTAGTTGAAGAGCAACGGTGAATTGGGGGAGACCGAATAATTGGCGGCAAAAGCGGAGTCGAAGGTTGCCGTGCTGTTTATGGAAGCGGTGGATCTGAAAGCAAAGTGAGCTTGTTGATAAACAAATCGCGGGGAAGTTAACGAGCGCCCCGTTTCAGACTGTTTGGTCGAAATATTATATTGTGAGTTTTGATGTTTTGGTGGAAATATTGTGAGTTTTGATGTTTTGTTCGAAATATCGCGAGTTTTAATGATTTGGTCGAAATATGAGTTTTGATGTTTTGGTCGAAATATTGTGAGTTTCGATGTTTTGGTGGAATATTGTGAGTTTTGATGTTTTAGTCGAAATATTGTGAGTTTTGATGTTTTGGTCGAAATATCGCGAGTTTTGATGGTTTCGTCGAAATATTGTGAGTTTTGA
>JGI24021J15306_10010074_pt1 | contig 11703 bp, 8 predicted proteins | sample Ectturendosymbi1_FD_15306 | JGI IMG/M metagenome (IMG submission 15306)
TTTTCAACCAGGGTTCCGCGAGTGGCTGACAAGGCTTCCGTCGAAACAGACCGAAATTGCCTGGGACGAGATTGGCAACCAGCACACCTGCGTGAGGTCAAAAACTACCATGGCCTAGGGCCCCACGATCCCTAAATCTGTCCCTGATTGGGATACCCGAAGACGTACGGCCCAATACGCCTACTGAGTGTCCACTTCAAGATAAGAAACTCGCGAGACTCGTCTACACTCGGGTCGAATCCATCTCCGAGTCATCACTCCCACACAAAGAAGGTGGCTTTCGACAGGGGAGGTTGACCGGAGGTCAGATCGCCTTTCGGACGCAAGATATCGAAGACAACCTTTCGGCTGATGAGGAAGCGCAGCCTTCTACACTGTATGCCATCGCAGCCTCACCTGCAAGCTGCTGCGACTGATACCTGATAGGCACATGGTCCATCTGATCATGGAGCTGCTTGGAAATCGCAGCTTTACCCTTACCACCAGTAACAACAAACGGAGCAAGTTAGGACGGCTCAAGAATGCTGTCCTGCAGGTATCCAGCATCCTACTGCAGCATCCTTTCCCTTTAACATCTACACCTCTTATTAATGCCAGCTACCGTCTCCAGAAAGTATGCATATGCTGACGATCTTAAATTCTTGGGTCCTGGTACGTCCTCTTGTGATGTCAGATGACGTAAGACGGAACTTACAGTTCTGTTCTTTTGCTCATGAATGTCGCATCAACTGCCGCATACCCTAAGATTTTAGCTTGGCATTTCTACTCGCGATGAATAAAGTTGAAAAGCGAAAATTCAACGTTCAAAAATTCATCGCAGCCGCATGCCGATTGCTGCCGTTACAGACAGTAAATGGTTGTTGAAAAACTGGTTTTTCCGCCATGGGCAGGTTTTCTATTGGCTTGAATCAAAACAATCGCGATTGGTCATGAGTTGGTCGATCGACCAAAGGGTAAGTCTCAGCATTGCACTTTTCATATTTCGAAGCAGTGTTGATCTTCACGAATGCACTGGAAAGCAGAGATGCCTCCAACACGCGACGAGAACTGCCGGCACCGCTGGTTGTGATGACGTATGATCTTTATCGCGTGTATTTCGCGAGGCTTGCCACTTAAGCTCGATGTGTTTCGATGGCCAAACCGGCCTGAGGCGATTTATCTGTTAACGTTCAATCCGCTCAGCCGAGCGGATGCTTCGATTCCAGCGTACGTTGTCTGGGGCTGCATGTGGTCGCAAAGGTTTTTGTGAAAGTCAGAAGTAGAACCTTGTGTCAACAATTTTAGTCGTTGCAAAAAAGTGCTGACTGTTGCACAATAACGTATACTTGTTAAATCATATACGATGGTCAGTTGCAGATCAATCAAAACAGAAATAGAAAGCCACAGGATGTTTCAAAAATAGGTCACAGTGAAGGTCTTCGTAATTACCGAAAATAAGCACCGTACTGATGAAAAGCCATGTATAAATTTTCATGGATATATTCAAATGTTCTTCTCAAGATTAATGAAGAAGGCTCCATTAAACGTAGTGTGAGTTTGTACTTTGTAGTCATTTGCTTGCATAATTAGGCTTCATCACATTTAGTACCATTGTGACACTAGTAGCACGTAGACACGAGGTGAACGTCAGGAGCAGCGCATTCTCATAGTCTAAATCAACTTTCTGAAGCAATTGCAGCCAAAAAACTCACATGTTTAAATGTTCTACTTTATTTCCAGCAAGGGCTGTTGTGGAGGTGACAGATTAATGGCTAGGGAAACGCGTTAATTCACCTAACGGAATGGCACAACGGATTGCTTAACGTTAAATCCACAAAGCAAGATGTAATGCAGACGAAGCATCCCGCAAAGATGAGGAGACTTTTAAACAAACTGCTCATGTTTTTTATTCCGATTGCTACTTTCAGTTGTCTTACCCTTGTGCGAAACAAACACAGAAAGTGGCAGATGAGGATGGAGGCGGAAGATGCGATTCTCGCTCTTTCTGAAGCAATGTATATGTCGCCTGATGTTTTGTACGATGGAAACATTGGAAACGTTAACTTTGAGGATGCTCTGAAAAATACAGGAAGCTTAAGCTCCGAACAAAGCTTCGATGGAAAGAGCGTCGACAAAGAGGATTCTGTAACAAGGTTGTTTGTTGCAAAAGATCAACATGAAGAAGGCAGCGAGGAGCCGGTGAGGAGCAGCGACGGAGTTCAGATGCGCGACTCGGATAAAATCGATCAAGTATCGCAACTCAGTGACTCGACGCAGCAGAGTTCGAAGACTAACAGTGATTCCCTTTGTGCAATTGAATGGAGTTCTCAATGGCGACCAGCAACTGTTTCAGAGCCCTTAGTAAAATTGAGTAAGCAAAGGTTTTTACTTCCGGTTTTGATCAACGGACCAAACAACCAGTTGGTTGGCTTCAGGAAGACTATCTTCATCGCCATAAAACTCAACCGGACCGTAGTTATACCCAAGTTCTTCGCACATCGCTCTGACAGGTAAGCAGATGTTCAGCAATTTTGTGACAAGTTTTTCTGTTCCTGTGTGAGTGAAACGTTTGCGCAAAACTTAACAACACACAGGTGTGTTGGCGCAGGTTGGATGTGTGCTGTTTCTGGCGTCTAAAAACTTTGGTTACGTAGCAGCCCAACTAGTGCTGATCACATTTACGTGTTTAAGATTGCATCGATAACGGGGCTAAAATTCGCGAGTTCTGCAGTTGTGGAGGCGCAGGACAGACCTCCTGCTAGGTATTAAATAGGGAGAGAATTATCAGACATGCAAGTCAATTAGTGCAGGTATGGGGAACCGCTAGACAGGTGAGGAATGTTTCTCCAACTTGGAAGCTCCCGCAGCTGAACCTGGACCATGACTATTTGGCACTTTACCTAGGGATTATCAGTCTTTATCAGGGAATGCCAAGTGCAGCCTACTGAATGGACAACTCAGTGACCCAAGCTCTTGGCAAGGTTCTGTTCGGAATTTTGTCAAATAACTCCTTCTCTTAGACCAGTGGTTCTTAACCTTTTTTGTATCATTTACCCTTTAAAAAACCAGAAGATCGATTTTAACCCCAACAACGTTTGGTGTGTCAAGTCATAACCAACTTTAGGGTAAAGCCTGTACGAAACATTATCACTATCTGAGATTAAACTTTAATAAAATGCTCTTACAAGCAAGCATGAACACTTTTAAGAAATGGCTTAGTGATGTTGTTGAAATTTTAAAAACAGTTTCATACGAACCGGAATATCACTGAGTCAAGGGGCAAAACGTTAGGAAGAAAGAACATACAGCCATCCCTGTTTAATTTTGTTTTGTTGAAAAATGACAAACAATTTTAACCAGTCAGTCACTCAGTGATAGTTTTGTGCTTGTTTTCTACGCACAAAATCTGACATTCTGTGAACAGTGGTTGAAAGTGATACTCTTGTGCAGGGTTGGTTTTACGCCGATTTGACCGATTTCTTCTGATCGGGCCCCGCGCTCCGCCTATTAACCAACGAAAACTAACACTTTCTATCGAAGATTCTTGTTTATAGTGCTGGCGCGGCGCCCAGTGTTTTTTATGCTGTTTTGAGAGACCAAAACGATTATCAAATTTTTCCAACGGTCTCTCAAAAAACACTACAGTATAAACTCGCTTGAATACCACCATCAAAGTACACCAAAATCTTGATTCACAAACATCTCGGTATTCAGAGGATATAGTTGCGATCTCTGAAAAAGTCTTTGCAGTGATCAAGGTCAGAACTTAAGAAAACTCTGGAGGGTCCCACAGTTTGTAAGCATAGGATGCGTTGCCAACTAAAATCCAAGTGAACTGCGCAGTTTTTAACGCCCTCATCAAAGTTCTACGGTAAGAATGGTCATCGCTTTCAGTGGTGAGTAGCCAAGTTTTTTCACTACCACGTCGCTAAGGCAGAGAGGGCTTACGTTTTTAAGCTATTTTCTGTTTCATTTATAAAAGCGTTTCGTATTTGGCAGGTTATTTTCAATAGTTGCTGCAAAATACGGTTCGACAGTTGTTGAATGCTGATATTTCAATATTTACTGCTACGTGTTTTCTAAAGGTAACGTTTAGTTCCTAATGGCAAATGTGTGCTGCTTGGTTAGTCTTTCAATAGCTTTGTTCATTTTCCCTCTCGTAAAGATTTGATGAGGCAAGAGTGATGGCATCAATCTCACCGACTGGCCTTGTAATTTCTGAGATATAGCCTAACAAATTAAAGTTGCAACAAGTCTGAAAAGATGGAAAATAGAAAAACGTTTGTGGAAGTTTGAGGCCGCTACAGTACTTGCCTGTTTTGTAAAATTAAAAATTAGGTTTAAACGTATTGATAGATCTACAATCACTTTATATATTTCTTTAGTGTTAATGGAGAAAACAATTTTTAACCTTATCCCGGATATTCAAAAGCTGCTGTAACAAGCGGTTTGTACTCCTTTAATCGGTGATCTATTAGGTGTTTTTCACTGTAACCATTTTCCACGTGGAAAGTATGCAGTGGTCTTGGCGTCAACCTTTCAGGCCTCGTTTTGTAACATCACCGATTTGTATCATTGTGCCATGCTTACCCTCAAGAATTTCTACACACCACTGAGTGGGGCCCCGCAAACGTGTTTCAAATAGGGCCCGCTCTTGCTAACCTGCTCTCATGTCATCTTTGGGAATCAATCGATGTCGCTGTTATGTTTTATAGTTTCTGAGGAGAACCCTGCCTCACGCAGGTAAGCATCTTGAAATGGTATAATAAGTTCACATGCGCGCTTCGACAGCGTAGAAAACTCGCTGCCCAATCCACATCGAAATTTAGAAAAGTCACAGTTTCAAGATTTGAATTTGGAATGAAGCATTCATTAACATTGGAGATCAATCAATTCATATTTAAAAAGCAGTTTGAAAAGACAATCCCGTGCCCTGATAAAATTCACACGTTCAGTTACGTGTTTCAAAACTATTTGCAAGTAATCTGGAAAGGCTTATCTGACTTGCCAGTACATATCGATGAAGAACACAAGGAGCAGAAACGATGTGCGGTGCCCGTTTCTTCACTACAGTTGTAAAACCTGGCTTCACGAAGCATATGAGCGCCGTCTGTGCATAGCGACCAATGGCATTGCACGAATTTATTTTGTTGTTAGAAGTTATTAATTTCTTCCTGATCATCAGTCTCTTCGCTTGTCGTCTCTAGACTTACGCACATCAAGAACTTTTCTTTCACCTCAACTGCATGTACGGTATGTATCGACGGTAAACCAAGAAACACTTGCAGTTCGGCACGTCAGTTGACCCACCTAGCGAAAGGGGCCTCTTGCTTTATTACTTCAAATTTCATCTGCTACGTGATCTAAAATATAGCAAGACATAAAACTTCCACGACAACATACTATTTGGTGAATAATCTTTCTACATTTTCTTTTTTATTCTTTTCCACAAACTACTTCCACCATATCAATAGCGTACGGTTTGATAAGTCATTCCCAAATTGCATGCTGTTTCTTTTCTTTTTCTATTGCAAAAGCAACTCATGAGGATGCTTCCAATCCTATCGTGTCTTCAGAAACGAACCCGAATATAGGCAGACATCCTACAGCACGAAATCGAGAGCAGTTGGTCTGCACAGACATTTGGTTTTCATGTACTTGTGTGGCGGCTTCGTGGAACCATCACTAAGCGCTTTGGAACAACAGATACCTTAGAGCTTAGAGGTTTTCGAATGTCATCGGTTTTATGATAAATTCGACCCGAACTCCACGTATGGTTCTAGTTATCTTCGACATATTAACTGAGAATGTTGAAATCTTCAGTTGTTAACTCATGAATAACTCACTCGGTAAAAAGACCTCGACTGTGCTGGCTGTCCACTTTCTGAGGTCCAGGGGCGGATCTACGGGGGAGATTGTGCGATCGTCTCCCTTAAAACCTACGAAAGTAACTTTATTCACCATGATTTCGTAAAATTCCGAAAAAAGCATTCGCGATATAAGACCGTTTTGCCGTCCAATATTTTGTCACAGCGGCGAAGTATAGGCTAATTCATCTCTTTTACAGTAGTGAACCCACGATTGAGACTTGACTACCAAATATTACTGAAATCATCCCCCCTAAACTTACTGGCTGGACCTGGACCTGCTGAGGTCTATATAGCATGCTAGTAAAAGAGAAAAATGGCACTGCTGTCTGACCATTGTATGTGAAACCAGTCAAATGTGTTGCACAACAGAGGATTTTTCAATTCTGACAGAGTTACAATCTCCTGTTACGTACAAAGTCCAAATGAAGTCGTGAACAGGAACAATGTTGTGCGCATGAGCTGATCAATTGAAACTGGTAACCTACATGTTTAAAGATGAACTAATAAAAACAGAAAACTTAGAGGTATGCATAACTCTGAAGCATATGCCAAAGTGCAACGTCTCCATTTTGTGTGATATATCCGTAAACCTATTTCGTAACAACGTTCTGTGACGCCTGACATGGAGCCTCTCACCAATCTACGAACAAAACAATGTTGGGTGTGCATTTGTGTTTTATCCTCCAACTAACTAGCCTAATAATATAGTTTATAACATTTAGTAAATTTCTAAATGTTCAGTTTGTTATAAGTTATGATTCATTAAATTTACCCCCTCGGAAGGTGAAATTTACACCTGGGGGCAAATTTACCCCAGGTTAAGAACCACTGTCCCAGACTTTCAGCCACGCACACATTTAATGTGCAAATGTTATGTGCAAACGTTTCAGTCAGTCAACTTTTCAGACTACTCTCCTAAGAACAATGTATGACCAGATACAAGAAAGACAGGGTTATTTCTCAACGAACAGACGACTGAAGCAAATGTTTTGCATATGCATTATACAATATGTAAAGGTTTGCATATGCATCTAAAATAACTAAAATGTAACATGTGCAAAATAAGACAATTTCAAGCTCCAGGTTTGAAGCAAACTTTTGAGGAATCAGCCACCTTTTCTCTGCTTTCATGACTTTATTCTCCACAAAATGACTCGTAGATGGGAAACAGATATGTGCAAATCTGAATCCTCTGTGGAGGCTAGTTACCTGTGTAGAATAAGGTTTGTATATATATATATATATAATATATGCAAAGTTATCTGCGGAAGCATGGAGGTAAGCAATCTCTGTGCGTGCAATTCTGTTACTAGAGTTAAATAAAAATCACAAATTAAGTGGTGTATTTTTTGGCCTGAACTCAAAACTTTTAAAAACAACGCGGAGTTGGTGAAAAGAGTTTACGAGGGAAGACCTNGCCCTGATCGAACCAACCATCATATTTTTCAAAGGACCATGAACGGAACTGAATGAAAATATGGGCACATTCAAAAATAATAAACTTTTTACATCAAACATACGGACTCACTTGAAACAAGCGAATCGATTTGAAGTTTATTTTAACACGTTAACTGGCAAGCTTATTTGCTACTTCCTTCAAAAACACAAAGAAGAGTTTACAGTGTTGGCAATTAGCATTAGTACTGTCTTATTGAATTTGGCCAGCAAACTGTTTGAAACCTTTGTGTGGTTGAGGCTTTGTTGTACCAGCAAAACTGTAGTTATCTTTGGCAAATCGCGAGGGGCAAAAAGGCAGAATTGAGTTTGGTTACCTTTTCAGTGTGGAAACTTTGCAAACTTTGCAAATTAACCAGACGGCATGGATTAATGCCCAGAACTCAGGATATGGTCTAACGGTACATGCATGAAAGCATAACATATAGTGACGTATGCTCACGACAACTACACAAGCTTCTGGTTTTACACTACATATTTTTATTTTTTTTGCAGTCCACTTCTTCATGATTTTTTTAAAACCAATACAAGGTTGTTAAATTGATTGGAGTCTGAGATGCCGAAATATAAGTTGCAAAGGAAAAAGATTGCACTTAAAACTTATTTGCTTTCTAAAAACATTACAAAATGCTGCAGTATATGTAGGTAGGCTGGGGATCAAGGAGATTGAAAAACATGGCGCAAAAACTGCAAGTGCGGCCCAGAAAGTCCATTCAGATCAAGAAGAAGCTTTTGCATTTTTTACAAATACTTTTAACAAACAAACATCTAAACCGTCGCAAATTTCATTGATGGGTACAAACCCAGCACAGCATGTAAGCCCACATATTGCAACCCCCTCTGAAATCAGGGCTCTCAACGTCTCGGCTTGCAAGAACCGTCCGCATTGTACACACATGGTTATACTCGTTTCTTTTAATTTGGTAACGATTTAAAAACATCCTTTTTATAGCTTGCTTGTATTTGTGTTGTGGCATTTGCAATCTTCAAATGAGCCCGAGTCGCTACCTCCCTAGGCCCTATTTCCCCAAGCTCCCTCATCATATTACATAACTTTAATCACATATGAGAGCAATATTTGATCGTCTTCCCCTTTCACCATTCTGCAGCAACTTCTGGTCTCCGGTACCACGTCCAATAAATGTGACGCATTTATTGCTTCTTATGATGTCAAATACAAAATGTGGGTGATTTGGGGAGTTGTACCGTAAAAAAGCAATTTGTGCCAATGGCAAGAACGTGGAGATAGTTGTGAAAAGAAAACTTGTTTGCTATTTTTGATGGCGTAGAAACAAACAAGGCAATCTTAATTGTCTTGTTTAAATTTACAAGTTCGAAAAGGGTCTTCTGTGATTCATCTTTTTTTTTTATTAAAATTCGTTTCTTCTGTCGAAGGTTTGCCTTGTCAGCACCAACATACTGATGTAGAAATCGTTAAATACAAAGGAAACTATCCAAGAACATTAAAAGGATTCGCTCCTTTTCCTACATAAACACTATTTGATGACGCCCCTTTAAGCCTCCATTTCCCTTTACTCTTTTTAACACTGGCTACAGAGACCTGTCTCTGAAATACAATGCAAAACTCCCCGAGTTTCAACAACGTTATTCAGTTGTTTTCAATTCAGTGCCTGTTCTATCTATTGAACGATATTTCCCAATAAAAAGCTTTTTTAGTTTGGTCTCATTCTTGATTCAGTGTATCATTAAATGCTTAGCTGACAATGAAAGCAAAATTTGCTTTCTTACGTGATCCTTACGTGACAATGAAAGCAAAATTTGCTTCCTTACCACAAACCGTAAATAATTGTCAGAAATAAGAGCTCCACATTGGGTTTTATTCTTAAAAGTGTCAAAAAATGAAAACTCACCACATCTTAAATATCACTTGGTTTCTCATTGGCAAAATCATTACAATACGAAATTTTCTCATTCACAAATCATTACAGTACGAACGTTTATGCAACATCAGATCATCCTGAACTGCATTGCACGGCAGGAGTTTTTGCATGCTTCGAAATTAAATATCGTTAGTCTTCATCTTCAGGAACGCCACAATGTAATGCACGTGAGTGTTTCAGTCTTACTTCTATCATTTTGCGATGCTTTGCAAAAGACATTGCATTGCATTTTGTTGAAGATCATCAGCGTTGTAGTTATACAAAGATTTCACCACTTTCTGTGCGGGTAAAGAATCATACAAACGAATATGTGAATGGGCCATTATCTCCGATTCCGCCGAGACGTTCGATTTGACCTGTGACCTTTCTCGCTCAAAAACGTGTCTCGTGACCTCTGGAGTCGCACGTTGCGTCATAAGCCAAACAAGACAGTCAAGTTACTCCAGTTTTAAAAAAACCTGTGAAAAGTTGTCTGTTTTCGTTGCCTTTCCGCCTCATAGTGAATCGTGCTGGTGCTGGTGTTGGTGAGCATCTTCCACATAGGGTTGTGATAAACTTTCACTCAGCGGTGAACCAGTGATGGATTAGCCACGTAACGTGTGCAAAAACAGCAGGTGTCACTCTGGTTCAAATAATTCTCAATTACAACTGAATTAAGTTTGTTTTCCAAGAAGATCAAGTTCCTGTTCTATTTATTGTGTTTCCGATTTTCAATTAACTTTAGTGTGCAGATATGTTCTTGTGTACATGTTGTAATAGGCTAGGGGCGGCCAAACTACGGGTCTCGGGCCGCATCCGGCCCGCCAAATACTTTGCACATTTTTTCACGTACAGTAGCACGTTTCCGACTCTGGGCATCAGTGCAACAGCATTGGCTGCTGCTTGTCACGTAAATTGCACTGTATCCGGCCCTCCAGTGGCCATGCAGACAGTCGCGATATCGGCCCTTGGGTCAAAACGTTTGGCAACCCCTGTGCACATCGCATGCTGTATTCAGCTGTTGCCACATATTCTGACTGACATACGATTACAGTTCGAAATAGAATGACATCAGCACCCATTATGAAGATAATTTTGGGGTTCTGGGCAGCTTTAACCCATTTGTCATTTTATCTCAGGGAGAAGGTAACTCAAGAAGGTCTCTAAAATCGACCGAAACCTGTCATTTCGAGCTGAATAAGAGATTGCGTTTTTTTACAAAATATTTCCTCCAAAATTTATTAACAAACTGTTGTGGTGTGAGCAAAGTCATTATTAGCTCCCAAAGTGGTCGCGTATTTTTGTGTGATTTAGTTGCGACGCTGTCCTCGCTTGTGATAAGTGATGTATGCGGCTCTAAGTGCAGACTTCCATTCTTCGCCTAAATTGGCGCGTAACGCACATTTACTGTTTCAAGCTTTCTTGTGCGCTCATGCGATGCCTGTGTTGGTTTGATAATTTCTATCTATATGCAGTTGGCCTCTAAAGTGTAAGAACGCAACACAAACACAAATAGGTATCGCTTCCACACATGTTTATTAGAATCAGGGGTTAAGCTGAGCGATACGACTCAGGTATCGCCGCTCATCAGGCATCGATCCACAAAACACCATTTCTATAATAACTGGACAATCAATAGCTCCAGGTTTCCTGCAAGTTCTCGAGGAATCAGCCGACTGGGCTCATCTTTCCTGACTTAGTGGTTCTTCGGACAAGCCCGTATCTGTTTTCAATTAATCATTCTCCAACATAGGCGACAAAGTCGAATCTATCAGCAAAGGTTATTTTAAAACGGGGAATCGATTTCATGTAACTACACGTATCGTCAGTCTGAAATCCGCAATCAGTGCTTACGGGTGAAAAGTTGAAAATCAAAGAAAGCAGGCACACTTAAAATCAGGGTATCCGGAGAGCTTGGGCATTCCCATCCCTGCCCTTTCAAAAGGGGGGCAACATGGATGGAGGTGTCGCTTCATAACAGTACCATAGATGATCTCATGGTTCATAAAGATCGACGTGAACCAAATTTATTGCAGCTTTTCGCTCACCTAGAAAATTCTGAATGTTTTTTCCATAATTTCTGTTGTTATGTTTGTGGTCAACATTGTTGTTGAACAGAAACAACCACACTGGTAAGGATTTTTTTTGTTTTTTTATAAGTTCCCATTGCCCGCAACTCTTTTACTTGCTCGCTGCCCTACCGCTGTTCCGGCGTCCCTGCTCAAAACTAAAATCTATAGATCAAACCACAAGCTGCAGCAAGTAAAAACTGGAAAAAACGCTGTTTTCAAATAATTGCTTTCACCAAAACTGAAAAACCAGCTGACACTGTTGCAGACCCCGGGGGGGGAAGGTCTGAACATATTTTGGGGATGAAACTGTCCTTTTCAAAGTTTCGATTGTTTTCCTGTATTGCCATTGACTTCATTCTGAGAAGCTTTCTATTGACACATATTGGAATTGTCATCTTGACAACTAAGAAATATTTCTTGCATCATGCTTTATTGTTGTCATTATAA
>JGI24021J15306_10010076_pt1 | contig 11703 bp, 5 predicted proteins | sample Ectturendosymbi1_FD_15306 | JGI IMG/M metagenome (IMG submission 15306)
CCTGTAACTGTGTAGGCTACTTTTCAGTTGCTGTCAGGGACGCGCGGAGAGCGGGGAAAATTTCTTCCCCTGTTCTTTCAAAAGGGAGGCAGCGGGGGCGGAGCTAACTTTTCATAACAGTATCATCGGGAATTTCATGGTTAACAAGATCTAGTTGAAACTAATTTATTGCAGCTATTCACGCACCCACAACATTTAGAATTGGCTTTTCGACACTGTTATTATTTTTGACATCAACATTGTTGCTGAACAGGAACAAACATTCATTATCAATAAGTTTAAATTTCAATTAAATGCTCTTACCGACCCTTGGCCCTACCGCTGCTTCGGCTGCTACCTGTGTTTGATGTGATTCCACCTTTAAACTGCGCATCTCCACAGACATGATTATCGAAATTCAGATCACAAAATTGCTAGCAAAACTTCTTACAGAGAGTCACTGGTGTTAGATATTGTTTAGGTTAAAATATGTGATGCATTTAAATCATATCAGCTTTTGGACAAAAAAATCGATAAAGTTTCAACAGCAAAAGCAACAAAACTTTGTCCTTGGAATTAGATAATTGCAAGTAAAGTATCAGATTGCAATGTTTCTTTTATTTTATGCTGCCACGAACGGGCTGGATGGGAGCCCTAAACTGAGTTTGTCCCCATGTGCGGGAAACCCAATGTACGCCACTGCTTCAAGTGTCGTTTGTTTTTTTGCGAAGTATTTTCATGTCTGTTGCTGCAACAGATACTGTAGAATCTATCTACAGTGTAGATAGAAATGCGTTTGGAATCTACGTAGTCGCATTTAAATTCGTTCAATCCAGCACGAACAAGTTCTTGTAACTTACATTCGTAATGAAATGTCGCTTTTCTGCTCCATCGCACGTTCTTTTTCTAACAGGCGTCACTGCGTTTCTTTCACATTGCAGTTTAATTTGGGGAAACGTTATTTTTGTAAGCGTGGTCGCACGGGTCTTCACTTTGAGCTTCGTGCCTTGGACTGTGCTAAATAAACTTAAAACAACTAGATAATTCCCTTTTTTCTAATCTGACGACTTTAGTCTTATAAAAAAAATATCGTCTTCGAGAACCGTGAATGAATTATTACCCCACCTTCAGGACCGGCCTTTAAGCCGATGCAACCGATGCAGCTGCATTGGGCCCCACGCCTCTGAGGGCCCCGCGCCATGGTGTTGGGTAGATCATTAATTTCACCATATAGACCTTGCGCTTGAGAATTCAGTAGAAAGGCCAAATAATTTTCATTGTTAACAAAGAACGCTCTCATCAGAACTAGCAAATTTCCTCTCGAACGTTAGCAAACGTGCTCAATTCTCGTGTTAGTGCTGTACTGCATATTTGCGCTCGACCACGATCGTATAACACGGTTGACTAAACACGATGACGTCATAAAATCACTGCTCAGAAAGGCCCCGCGCTTAGGTCTTGAATTGGGCCCCGATTCTGCAAGAGCCGGCCCTTGTCCACGTTAATAATAATATTGTGTCTTTTCATTACCACTTGCATTTTCTTAGATGCTTAGAACGTTTATAATCCCAGCAAAGAAAATTTTACACCTGTGAAAAAACAAACTTCGCGCTGAACGCTGAACGAAACAATGCACAGCAACGTTGAATAAAAATTACCAGTTTGTCCACCAAGCGATGTCAATCGTGAGCAACAATCTTTGCGATAACAGACATCCACTGTTGCTTTTCAAGTAACACATTCAGTTGTTGCGCAACGTGTTTTGCCCAAATCGAAATGGTTTTGATACAATGTTATAATTCAACGGTCCTGCTGGGCTACCCTCATACTGTTATATACCTAAGCACCTCGGAAAACGCTCTTCAAAACCGACGAAGTTGAAAATGCAAAATTTTTATAGCTTGGCATTAATGCGCATAGAAAGCAAAGCTTCATTGTATTCCAAGGGTTACACTGCTTATAAGCAAGCCTACTTAATGGTGCCGGTCATTTTTTGTACCGAAACATCTTGTCATGTTAATTATAATGTATCAAACCAGCACGGAACATCCAACAGTAACCCTTACAATGAATCCAATGCGCAAAACAAATTTATATTCAAATGTTGAAGTTGTCATGCTTCTGACGTTGTGCATCAACTTGCAAGTTTTTGCGAACTTTTGTGCTTTTGATATTTGTCTTGCAAATATTTTCCTGAAATCACTCACCAATATATTATGTTTGCTCCCCTTTTTCTTCATTTGAAACATTTTGAGGCATCTGTGTTACTCTGTGTTGTGAAAGGTATATCGCTAGACATCGGGCTTAATGTCAATTTGTGACATTCCCTAGTACTCCAATCGCAAATCAGTAATTTTCACCTACTCACTAAAAAAATCTGCCTCCTGTGTGAAACTATTTTCATCGAATAATTTTACACTTTCACTGAACGAGGCACCGAAAGCGCATTGTTTGTGTTTCCTGCTACTCATTCAAAGTTCTGCTGTTCAGCAAAAATCAAATAAGGCTACTTTGCCAAACACTAAAACCTTTTCGCACCGTAAAAATCTTGTTGTACGTGCAATTGCTATGTTTATTGCTTCACAATAATTTTAGTTTAACGTCACAGTGATAACTGCTGAAAAAGTTCACATAATCTGTGGACGTTGCCGCTTCACAATTCCGGGTCACTTGAGGGTTTAGGTTTCCGAGCATGCTACAGCACGTCCGCTCAATCTCCTACCGCTCCGATTTGAAAACCAAACATTCTGAGGGAACTACAGTAAAATGTTCTCGTTGATATGGCGGATAAATCGCTTCGCGTTAAACTTGTTATCGTGAGTTTGCTTGAACATAAATTTAAATCAACAAATCTCACATTTTCGTTCTTTTAACTCTACACGCAAAGTTCGCATTGACGAAAAGTTTGGTTCATCTACGTTTAAACCTGACACAGCCCTAACAAACGTCAAGAAGTTGGGCATTTTTATCATTGCAATTTCGCTGAAAGTTTATTTGCCTCCATGCGTTTAGGTAAAAATTATATGACGCCATATTTTTGCAAATGGCCATCGCCTGGGCTAAACAAGCAGAGTTGGTGTTGAAAAATATTTTCTTTGATTAACATTCTTACTTGACACAGTCACACAACGTCAAGTGATGGATTTCTTTTATCATCACGATCTTGCTAAACATTTGATAATCTCCATGTGCTAAGCCGCAAATCACATGATGTCCATTTCTGCTTGCGATTGTTGTACGAATGTAACACCAAACTTTGGATGCAAAAACTTCGCATTAGAAAAAGAACTGTTTTCTGACCGCTTGGCTTTGATTTTCTCAGTTGTGAAATCATTTTTTTTGGTGTTTAGTGTTTTTTGCATATTTTCATGCAAAAGTTTCACATATTGCGAAAAATTACGTATGGGCATTGAATGCACTGATAAGGAAACTTAACTTCATAAGGGAATAAAAGAAATTTATGATAGATTATATAAGATTTCGGTACTGTGGATGCGTAGAGGCACGTGAAATCGATGTCCTATAAAAATGATTAGCTTGACTGATTCGCTTGCTTGTCACCTTCGTGGCGACCCGCAACTTAAAAACCTACAGATTTGTGCAAGTGTAAATCATCGCAAAAAGACGAAAGCAGACCCGTTGGCAGATTCCTCGAAAGCTTTTTCAGTGAATCGAGAGGTTTCGATTGTTGATGTTTGGAGGGTTATTTTTTAGAGCTGATGCCGCCTGCTTAATGAGCATTGTACACCTTTGAAACTAAAGCATTCAACACTTGGTGGGTTGCGCTTTCAAACGCTGAAATGTTAAGGGAAATGTTAAGGGTGGTTGGTCAATTCGCTCTCAAATATCTAAAATCTTTCAACGCAGGCTATAGAAACTACGCTCAACACAAAACTTGCTATCGCGAACAAATTGAACCGTGCAGAAACAAAGATCTCACTTTAAAATACAAGTAGTCAGTAGTTTCTTCAGGGGTTTCGAATGAAACACATTTGAAACCCCTGAACAAACAACATTTTATGACAATCTAAATACAGTAATGCGAGGTTTGATTGCTCCCCCCACCCTGGTTGCGGCCTAATTAAAATTCGCGCGCATTAAACTTTGTGAAAAATAGTTATCTTTTATTGCTTGACCATTCTCTTGAAGTCTTGAGTGCTGTGCACACAGCGCAATAAAGGCGAATTATTAAACCTATAGCAATCCACTCACAAAGCTATGGGCGTTTCTGCAGTCTGTGTTTGTGTTTCATTTTTGTGTTTCTGCAGTCTGTGTTTCATTGATATGTGTATACACTGTATAATAAATTTTCTATTTGAATAAGGACTGAGGATGCGTAATTTTACTTGAAATCGATTTCCTATTAAGAATTTGCTGATCGATTCCTTGCTTACACCCATCGTGGAAAGGACATACCTTGAATAACTTTTCCTATATCATAACTGTTCAACGACTATTTTTTCAGATTACGTTTTTACTTCAACAGCATTTTTCAAAAAAATTCAAGGTTCCATGGAAGTGCAAAGGGAAGTGCATGAGCTAGAGACTAGTACCAAGTCGAATAGGCTCCATGCATTACGTCCAGTGAGTGACAGATGTGTAGGCGTAGTAGTATTTAACACAGTTAAATCGTGTACGTCGAGAGCTTCTACCAAAGATCTGCCACTGCAGTTTGTGTACTCGGTTCTCCACATCCCGTGGTGAGCGTTAAAATCACCACAGATAATAACTTTCGAAAAGTTATATAAAAAAAATCAAGGGAGACGGAGGTGAAGGGGTTGGAGGGGGGTTGTAAATGTTAAATATGGAAAAAACGTGTACTGCAATGCCTAGAACTTCAATATTGCTGCTGCCTGGAAGAACGACATCAATTTTCGAAAAATCTGAAGATGTCTTGACGCAAACCATAAGCCACCACCTTCTCCTTTGGAAGGAGGTCGGTATTTGCGAATTACATGATAGTGTGAGAAGGAAGGCTGGTACTTCGGTGTCAGATGCGAATTTGACGCATAGGGCATCTGGTAAGTTGTCTATTGTAGAAAGATACTCTTCGGCCTCTACAGTTACGCATCGGGAGGAAGGTCACAAGAGGCTGGAAAAATTAAGTTGTCAAGCTGTTCAGTAATGATCATCTCGTCTTGATCCGGTGTGACACCAGCGGCATGCGGAAATGGAGCAGCACCAACAGGTCTTGCATGTGTACGATCCACTGTCTTTCTCGGAAGAGGGGGAAAAGCGGATTGTGAAACCATAGACGGAACGGGAGGACTTCTGGCAATTCTATGTGCTTTACAGGCATCACCATAGAACAGTTTCGCCTCTGTGTTTGGTTAAAGGATTTCATTTTCCAGTTTGTATCTCGGGCAGATTTTTTCATTCGCGGAGTGACCGCCTCCACAATTGAGACATTTGAGCAGCAGCGCTGCACTCGCTTTACTTATGTCCGCCACCTCAAAACACCGCAAAGCGCAGTTTACCTCGGCAATGGCCAGCGACATGCCCATAGCGGTTACGCTTAACACACTGTAACGGTCTCGGAACACTGTTTTACGCGGAAAAACAAGTATCCAATTTCATTTCACCAGGGAGGTCAGCAGTAGCAAACTGCAGAAAAACCGATTTAGAATCCTTCAACTTAGAAGAATCGTACTTTTGTAACGAAAACGTTTTCACAAATTTGACCCTTGACTTGCAAGGCATGACACGAGTTCGTCTGTGGAGATTTCTGCTAAAGATAACGCCCCGTGCGCCTAACGGTTGCATCGAACCAGCAGCTATCTCGACCGAGACGGCACCATCTGTCAGCTTCGTGCATTGTAGAAGCATAGTAATCTGCTGCACACTGCAACATTTCACAATCAGATTGCCATTTCTCAACGGAGACCAACTCTTGTACGAGCCTATGCACTTTAAGGCAGTTATGAATGAACACAGGGCTATAAGCTTTCAACTTCTGCCTGACTTGCTTTCTAAAATAACCGGGAGCAAATCCACGGCTTTGTTCTGTTTGCTGCAACTTTCACCGGAGCCAGCAGTTGAATCGGTTTACGATTTTTCGCTTTCTTAAGGCTCGGAAAGATTGAGCATCCCTATAATACTTCGACGTGTCTAGGTAATCGTCGTCCATCTCTGGGCGAGAAGCGCACCCGCCTTCTATACTCCGAGCACGTTCGTGATAAAATAGAATATCTCCACCCTAATAAGAAAATAACTCACGCCAAAGAACATGCGAAAAACGGAAGAAATACCGCCGAGACCAATTCACACTGCAATAAGCTCTCTACGCAATAAGCTCTCTATGCTTTTCACCAACACGTGCAACGCAAACAGCCGCCAGCATTGAATCAAATCACACGACAACGCGCATTCTGATTGCTGTATGCTCTCTGTGCGATCAATCGTGTCGCGACTCACTGATGCGCAGCTTTGATGTGATTGTATGTAAAACAATAAAATTCATGAGGTTAAAAATGCAGCATGCTGTAATCTCTTAAGATTCTCAGGACATTAATCCATTGATCTGTTAACCTTTTTCCCACGGAGCCGGATTGCTGGAGTCTATAATTTCTGCCGGAGCCGTACCCAGAGTCAGAATTATGATAAAATGCAGGAGTAAAATTTTCAATGTTCATATGAGCCGGACAGTAGCTTTAGTAGCTTTCATCAAATTAAATTTTTCTGTGACAGGCGAACATGAAAAATGCATCATGCTGTAATCTCGCAAAATCTTCAGGATATTTAATCCATTGACCAGTTGACAACCATGGGTGCACTGCAAGTAAAGCAGGGATTGGCGGATCATCGCCTTCTCTTATCTTAACAATGGTCAGCAACATCTTGATTAAGGTTTTAAGGCAACAACCGCAGAACAATGAGGATTTGTACCAATTCTGATATCGGAATTTCGTCATCTTGCCAAATTTACAAAATAACACATTTTCTTAAAACTATACAATTTGTGGACTGCAAGATAAAAACATTACTGCAGTCAGTGTTCTTCAATCAGGAAAATATTGGCAAGTACTGGCCTAGTACTAGATTTTGGATCGGACAGAGAGAACACATTCCACATACTAAGACTATTCCAATTTGAGATAAATACAAGTGGCACAAACTAACTGTTGATCATGGAAAGTCAAACTCACCAACTGCTTTAATTCTTCCTTCTCTGTAAGTCGAAAATAACAGAAGCAGCGCGAGAACCAATGACGTCAAATTCTTCACATACATCTTCGTTGCTATGGCAACAGGAAGACGAGAGTTCCATTCACTGCAACATTGTTCTAACTCCTAAAAGTCGACTGTTTAGTTTTTTGTTGAATGATTGTCTGCAAAAACAACACTTGTCATCATGGGCGCAATTTTGTTGTAAAATGTGGGGGGACAGCTCGGTATGAAACCAATGTAGTCATCGGGTCGATGCAGAAGTAACGTTTTGTAAATACAGATTCCTAAACTTATTTGTAGATGTGTTTTGAGAGCAACACTGATCACGCTTTGCTTTGTCCTTGCAGACGATTTGCCTGTTAATATACCTAAATTTGTTGCTGGACATGGTGCTGTGGTTCAGCCTGCTTCCATTAATATCGTATTTGGATACAAACAAGCACAGCAATACAGTAGAACACATCAGTTGGGTTTTCTCAGAGCTGTCAGTTGGAGTGCACAAAATGTCGAATCGCATTGGTCGCACGTGCATATCACTCTTACAGTAGAACATTCCAACTTTCATGCATTTTATAAAAAGTGTGGGTTACAGAAAGATTTGATATCTTGTTCAAGTTGCTTTACCTTACAAAGACAATAAATATTTTTCCTGCATACTTCCGGTTTTGGAAAAAGCTAAAAATCATTTTAATGCTTCCGAGCATCATGCATGCAACCCCACCCCTACCAACATCTCCACTGATATTCTCTTGCCAACAGCAAAAAAAGTTTGGCCAAACATTAGCGTAGCCTACTTCACGAAATGATTTCAGCCAATCTTCTTAGTTTCAAAGATTCAATAAACCAACCCAGTCCCTTATAAAATAACCGACTTCAGCGGCGAAGAATTCAGGGTACATTTTATGAAAGAGAAGTTGAGAAAACAACTCAAGAAATATTCAGCATCAAAAAGGTTGTGAAAAAACGCAAAGCTAAATCTCTGGTGAAATAGAAGGGTACCCTGATTTGTTCTTACGTTCAGTGTAAAAGCACACCCATACGCATAATAGTCATTCTTCACTCATTTGCATGTTCAGCAACAATGTTGACCTCAAAACTAATAACAGAAATTGTAGAAAACCATTCTGAATTTTAAGTTTACGTGAATAGCTGCAATAAATTTGTTTCAAATTGATCTTGATAAATCATGAAATTACTTATAATACTGGTATGCAAGGGCAACTGTGCCCTCGTTGCCTCCCCTTTGAAAGGGCAGGGGCGAATTACCCCTGCAATGCACCCCCGATCCGGTGTCCCTGAATGTCTGTTTGATTGTTGGCCTGTCATATCACAATGCATTCGCATTTTACCTGGACTCGACCAGTTCAGGAATTGGCGCCCTAATCTGGAGTAGTGTTGTAACAAGTCTTACGTGTTAACGAACATTAGTGTTAAGAATATGTCTGTAAACCTATGGTTCCGACGGCTCCAGTGCCTTGCAAAACGTTCTGTTTTGTCTGTTGTCATCGACCTGCGTTCTGCAGAGTGTGTGTTTATACTATGGACTTCATGTCTGCAGACAAATAAAATCAGTCAATTTGTAAGTTTGCATATATTGATTATTCTTTCTGAAGTGCTATGCTATTCGTCCTTCCTAGAGCTCACTCACCCTCACTGTACATACGGCAATCATGTTTATCTTTGATGTTGTGCTTTGTTGCTAACTTCTCTCTGATGTTGAAATTATTGCATTGTGTCGCTTCACCTGAAACATCTTCAAGTTATTATCACTAGGTTTGCTTCAGTAGGTGACAAAACAGGTTTTTATCAGTAGGTGAACCATAAGGCATTTCGCCAAACATTTGTGTCTCAAATATGCAGTTCGCACCCATTTGTAGAATTCCTAAGTCGTTCATTACTAACATTATTTTGATTTTTACTAGCATGTTAATAACTTCTAATTCAGTTACTTCGAGGTTAATTCACGAAAATGCATTAAACCTACTTTCCTTGCTTTTCAAACCAGCATTTCTTCGTGTCGTGTATGGGGTGCACATATCTCGAGAAGCACTCGAAAATCTCGAGAAGCACTGTTTTTATATTTCTAACGACTCAACACCACGCCACGATCAAGCCAGATCGGAGATGTAATCGCACCACATCAGGCCCACAGGATGGGGATCAACCGGACAATTTACCCCTCGAAATTTTCAAAAACACATTTAGTTGTCAGGTACTAAAACAGGTTACAGTCATTTTGAACTCCCCCAAAATGTCAGCTGGATGCGGCCCTGCACCACATGGTTGTTGATCGGAGTCTGACCCGCTTTCCCGTGGGTGTACCAACAGGACTTGCTTCGTCAAACTTTTTTGTTCTAGGATATAGTCCAAAAAAGTATTCAAAAATACGCAGGTAAACGTTTATGATGCCACGCAACCACAGCATGTGATCATGTAGCGAAGTGAAATTTTGCTTCAGATATTGCACTCAGCGTGAAGACTTTATGTTGCAAAAGATTTGGCTTCGATCGGAAATTGCATTAATCCTGAACTACCTACAGTTGCATGGCTGAGTATTCGGCAAAAATATTTAGTAGTGGTTGAAAAAAATCTATGAAAAACTGCATCAAAACCAGTGAAAAACAAGTGCTTCATGAACCTCACATCAACTACAAATTGAAAAAACGTAATGAAAAACTAAAAATTCCAAGCAGCAACATTTCTCTCTTCATCACAAATAGAAAAGCTACAAAGCAAGCTTGACTACATAGAGCGACTTCTACACCGCTTCCACATAAACACCCTTCTCACAGTCAAGCTATTGTATGCCATCACCTTTCTTATATCCAGAACATAACATATCCCCCACAACAAGACACCGCTATTTACTTCATTCAACCTATGCGGATCCACAACATTAATTGATTTCACATGACGCATCTTCCGGTTTTGTAAACAGTTCCAACTATCCTGTCTACATGATCATCACACGACTATATGTGTCAGACAGGGAAGGAAATATCTGCTGTAAACAGATTTTTGAAACGTGTTGAAACCTGTTGTCTGGGCTTACAACTCACTAGATTCATAGGTTTCAGCCTAAATCATCACCTCAAGCCCTTTCCTTGTCTAACGCGTTGCTAAAGAATTGAATAACCTGAACTGAAGCTGTTGCATGTAATCAACGTCAAAGCATCGAACAGCCACTTTTCATTCGAAATCTTAACAAGTGTTTGGAAGCATTAATACGATGTTTAGCCTTCGGGCGAATGACGTCACCACTTAACAATGATGCTTTATATTCCCTCTCACAGTATCACTCTTCCTGGACTGTTGTCTTGTGAAGTGCTATTTTATAGTGGGCTCAAAAAGGTTTCCAGCAGGTGTCTTTGGTTACAATTTCGCTGCGAAGTCTAGAAATCCTGCAACTAATCACCTGTAGAAAATTGAAAGTTCAGGCATTTTTTCGGATGCTAATGAGCTGTGTCTACCAACGAAAGCAAAATAAGAATAAAAAATTTTCAAGCACATCAGGCTAATAAACGTTTTTTGTGTATGAAATCGCAGTTATTCACGGAATGTAGTGGTAAAATATATATAGATTAGACTGAAATTCTTCTCTCACTATTTAAAATTTGTGAGAAAAATAGTGCTTTTTGGGTCTTGGTTTTTTTCACTTCTCCAGTCCTTGTTCCAAATTTTTCATTTTCTTTCAGTCCTTGTTCAAAACTCAAACGTAACTGATTTCATTTATTACTGTTTCTTTCTTGCAAATTGAAAATGACACCAAAAAATGATCCAGACAAAAATGTTTTTTGGGATTTTTTGGTGTAAAATTAGGCAATTCTAACTGAAAATTGAGCCAAGAATTACTACAGCTGTGCTTGAAACAAAAAAACGCCTTTTCTTGCACTCCCAGGATTCGCTGTCTTCTTCGTCCAGAAAAATGTATAACACATAAGATGTTTTTTATTTCTTTCTACTGAAAAGTTTAGAGAAAGTGTTAGCAAACTCTGTTTGATTTTGTATTAGTTCAGGTCATTTTTCAATAATTCTTTGTGTCTTGGAAAATATATATTTTATGTCAGTACGGTCTGGCTATAATGATCCTCAACAAGGCTGGTAAGGATGAAGGAGGTTGGCAGTGTTGACGGGTCTCTCACTCTGTAACACACAAGCACGAGCTGTGAATCTGATTCACGCTATCCTATGTGATGATGAAGGCGTTACTCAGGCTGGCGGCTGTTAGAGACACGAAACCGTCACGGAAGTTGAGAGGTGACACTGTACAATTTATTGCCTCGAGCTCTGCGCTGGTTGTAATGACGCAAAACGGCAACATCTATCGACCATTAACACGAACAGCGACTTGTCTTTTACGACGATACAGCAGCAAACATATCGCAGAAAGCAGTTAATGGATCAGGCAGACGACAACTCGCTCACGGCACTACTGACGAAAAGAGAGCAAGTAAGCTTCCGCGAGGTCGTAAATACATGCACAGAAAGGCGAGCAGAAAAACGCATTCAACGAACGGCGTGAATATTGAGTCACGTGTTACGTAAAACGTTGTGTGA
>JGI24021J15306_10010077_pt1 | contig 11702 bp, 10 predicted proteins | sample Ectturendosymbi1_FD_15306 | JGI IMG/M metagenome (IMG submission 15306)
GTTGATAACTTCATTACCTCTGCTTATGTCAACGTCTGTTTTCTCGCAAACCTGGGTACGCACAGCACAGTAACCGACTAACACGGCGTTTCTTCAGCATGCAAAGGTTTTCAACGCAACGCCTTGAAAAACAGATTACTGAACAAAACACCATGAATCCATCCACTTGGCAACGTATTCGATGGCAAAACAGTGACTTTGTTTGATTCCTTTGCCACTAACTTCGGGTGCTTGGCTCGATTCCGCGCTTGTCTGTGTTTAACTTTTTCTCACTAAGTGAAGGAAGGTATTGGAATGACTTGTTTATAGTCTGCACCTGCCACGAACATCTATTAGATCACAACCGTCGGATGAAATGAATAAAAATCAAGCAAAATTAATCTTTTCAAGCTTTCAAATATTTTTTCGAAGTTTCACATTCAAAACAAATCACCCAAAAGTCGGGAAGAAGATTTTTTCTTTGGTTGTTACGCTATGTTCAGGTGAAAAAAAGTTAAATGCTGTCAAAAGCGTTTTTGACACTCCAGAACAGAAACTGGAAAAAAAGAAATGATAAAATTTCTTTGCCCTTCCAAATGATTCTGTTCGTTTACGACTCTGTATATAGTTTCGAAGGGTGACGAGGTTGTGTCTGTGCAAGGAAGTCGGTGCGCTCGATTTTTGTTCCACAGTCGTTACTTTGCTTGATTTAAATTTATTCAGTTAAATAAAATCGGCTTCAGGCAGGGGAGGGGTTCTCGAATAAAACCTCGTTTTCGACCCACACTGAACAGTGATATCCAGCGAAACATATTGAGACTGAGTAAGACCGCAAAAGGAAAATCATGAAAACGTCAAGCGCGAAACAATCAAAGAGAATCGCAGATGCAGCTGCTACATCTGGGTATCAAAAACATAGAGGATTTATGGGACGGATGTCTGCGGCAATGCAGAAACAGATTTGGTAAACTTGTGTTACATAAGGGTGTGACGAAAAAGTCACTGATATTTACAAATCAGTCAAAACGTTACTGCATTCAAAACGTTTTACTTAATCTGCGTAGACAAATCTACAGGAGGAAATATTCCTCAGTCGTCAAGAATATAAACAAATTAAGATTACTGTTGTCGCTGGAGCTGTTGAAGAAGTGAACCAGGTTACATACCTTGGAGTTCGCGTTGATTACCGATTAAAGTGGCAATCGCAATTAAATCATGTGTGTAAAAAACTTGCACGTGCTTCATACGCTCTACTTAGGTTGCGGGCCTTTTCACCTACCTCCATTCTTAAAACTGTCTACTGTTGCAACCTCTCCGGTGGTTTTGCGTTGATTGTGTGATTCACCACGAACGGGATGTGCGCGAAGAATAACACCATAATATATGTAGCGCGAGCAAGCAATAGTAAGAGAGATTGCGACGCATGATCTCTATTGCTGCTTGCTGCCACGGTGCGAAGCTTTGCGCATATGCCGCTCAGGATTTCCGATCACAACACTACTATACGCTCTACTTCATCCACATCTTTGATATGGTCTGGCTTGCTGGAGTAATGCCTCTAAAACATCACTAAAAAGATCACAGTTCTACGGAATAAAATGGTTCGACTGATGACCTACTGTTACCAGCGGACTCCAGCATCAGGTTTATACAAATCCCTTCAAATTTTAACATTGCATGATATGATAAAATTAACCTTAATCACAATCGCTCATTTTTCCATCGCAAAACATTGTGCAAATTTTTTCAAAAATTACATGGTCATAAACACTAGAAACCGCTCCAATAACAATTTCTTTACGCCACGAGTAAATACACATATTGGTAAGAAGTCAATTCAATATAGAGGAGGAGAAACAGGGCTTCCTCTTAAACTGTGTCTCAAGCTGCTAGGTCCCACTACTTTTTGAACGCAGGCCAGAAAACACCTTGATCTTAACGAACAAGTTTGACATGTGCTCTATACTTTGTAAATGCTCTGCGTGTTTGGATACTCTTTGCTTATTTTATCGNTGTTGTTGCCTGTTCTTTGCTTCAAAACAACTGCTTGTCATTAGTAATATTTTTTTTCTTTTGTCGTAACGATTTATCTGAAGTTTCTTNCGTGTCTTGTCTCTTGTTGCTTTTCAGCTGNACAAACATAATGACTGACGTAAGTTAGGCTGACTTGATGATCTCCCTGTACTTTCGTTGGCCATGTAAATAAACATGAACTGTCCGTCTGTCTACCTCGCGGCGACTACACAAGNAAAACACGATGATTANTGTTTGCAAACTCAGGCGGACTGAGGCTAAAACTTACACGCAACCAAATGAGGAATAATTGTGAAGCCATGCAAATTGGTGCCAGTTGGTTTTGTAATATGCCAGCATTTTTCGGGTACAATCACAAATCTGGAATGTGCATTTATGTGAACCGATTTACTAAATGNAAATGCACTGTATAGATAGGAAGCTCACAGTTAGGTAGGAACCTATCAGAAGTTGCACGTGCATTGTTTATCAACAATCCCTATTGCAGCCATTTCTACGCAGCAGTAAAAGAAATCTGGCTCCATGAACGGAAGATCGAATGTCGAAAAGACAAAGAAAACTTCTGAAAACTATTCGCTGAAGGAATAAACACTGTTAATTGGTTGAGCCGCAACGACAGGTTCTGACCGGTTGTTCTTAGTTTAACCTACAATCGCGAAATATTCATAACAGAAAAACAAAACAAAGCATTGCGTTTCCGAGGAGTCTTCGTTTCACATTGAGAAAAATTGACAAAAAAACTTTATTTTATAAACATCAGGGTTTGGATCAACACTTCCTCAAGCGTGGTGTAACAGAGAAAAACTGCAGAGAAGCATACAAAAGAAACAGCAAAACGTTATCAACGGACATTGCCGCACAGCTGCGTGCCAACCTTTTCAGCAGAAACTTTACAGCGGAAGCCTTTTTCAAGTTCGAACTTGAAAGCCTTCCAGGCTCGACTCGACATGTAGTCACTTAAACCGGGAAGGCAGCAGGCGAAGCTCTTTGTGCGGAGCAAACGTTTTCCTCGATGCAGGAGTTTCATCGCTTAAAAGGAAAATTTAAGTCGTCTTTAAAATGAAGCCTGAACTGCTGGTTGCGACAATTCCATTACAAAAGATTGACAAATTTTGCAAAACCAAAACATTGCATTAACCAATATTTCGAGATCTATTCCAAACAAAATCCTTACAATTTCTTCATGTACCAGATTATGCTCGAAACTTTGTACTTTCTCAGTCCCGTCACCACGGGGGACTTTGATGTGCTTAGCCCCACCAAAGAAAGCACCAACTTCTCCCCTAATTGAAATATTAAAGACTATAAATCAGTAGAGTTTTTATCAAATTTTCAATGCTAGGTCCCCTGGACAAACGTAGTAAAAGAATCGGATTAGATGACTGAAAGTACCTCGGCGAACTTTAGAAATGCAGCCATGCAGTTGGATTCCATCAGAAGTGACTTTCCACTTGATTCCTGGAAAAACGTCGTCTTTCAGACCCCATTGTTCAAGAAAAAAGTCAAGTTCCGTTTGGTTTCTGCACTTGAACACCGACACAGTGCATCCTTTTTGATTCTGTCGAGTAACAAACACTTTAGAAGGCGAGGAAGGAAAACTAACTTTTTTGTTTGCATAGGCAAAGGTATCTCTTAATTTCGGGTTTATTTTCTCTATTGACCTAATGCTTGATCAAAAAACTTATATTATCTGTGTTGCAGGTAGGCTCACTGCATACCAGAGCATGTCGCAGAATCCAGAAATCAGCAATTTCTGGAATGCAACACCCAGGGCCGTCGCCAGCGGGGAGACCAGTGGTGCCCGGCCCCCCATTTCACGTTTGGCCCCCATGTTGCTGCATACATCCAATACAGTATTTTCAAAATGTGGCCCCCCTTCTGGTTTTCGGCCCCTCCTTTTGGTTTTTGGCCCCCCTTGCTGCTAAATCCTGGCGACGGGCCTGGCAACACCCAAGAAATCTGAAACTTCGTCACTCTGAATCTGCAACGAGTTGATTCGGTGCATCTTTGAAGGTTCCCTACCTATCACAACCTGTTTCCACCATTTACATCACAACGGCATGTTCAGTAATTGTGTGTTGCTACTTTCCTTTTGTTTCTAGTGAGGAACCTAGCTAGAAAACCACCTGGTTATAATAGGCACCCCGGGAAGATACAAATATAATATTGATTGTGTTTCCATTGTGTGCATTTGCTTGTTTATTTTACCTTGTTTATTTTTGCGAGTTTTTTTTTGTGTGTGTTTCCCGAATGAACTGGAATGTCCTGTTTCGGTTTTGACTACATCAAGAAATCATAATGTTTAAACTTTAAAGCCTTCATGTGCGCGTGAATAGAAGCTGCTTGTGGAAATGTCTCGGGTCAAGCGAAGACTTGGCCACCTTTACTTTTATAACATACTGTATTGTTTTTAAGCATTGAAACCAACTATCATCCTCGCACCAGGCATTAACTGCGCCTTCAATCCTCCAACTTCTCGCGGCCGCCCTCGTCCAACGCAAGAAATCCAAGCGCCGTACAAGGAAAGGTTTCGTTTTATTTAATCGGTTCGAAGCTTGGGATTCTTGAAAAGGTCTGGTTTGCCTTTACCTGCCATTCTTTCTTCGAAAAAACTTTCCGGAAAGATTATTTTATAAACCCATGTTTCGTACGAAAACACCAAGTCTCTGTTTCTCAAGCCGGATAGCTTCCTACATTAATTCAATGCTGTTTCGTGTCACGTGATGACTTGTTTGTGACGCGACAATCGGGTGACAACTTGGAACAAACCGGAAGTTTGAATGGGAGACCAAGTTTGAAGTTTGAATGTGAGGCCTGGCAAACTTGTCGAGTCCATCGCGGGGTCTTCAAGCATCCTACTTTCTGTATTTACACTTAACGTCGAAGCTCTTCTGGGTTGATTCGAAATATTTCAAACTTTGTTTCTTTCGAATTCCAAGCAAAGCTTTGCTCAGTTGAAACGTCTTTTACTACTTTTACTTTTCGTTCGATAAAATTACTTGATGTAGTCAAAACTGTGCTCGATCCCACCCATAACTTTGTACTTCAACATATGTGGGACGCGGTTTGGAGCAAAACAAGTATTTCGAACTCCATGATATATTTTGCGCTTGTAACCGGACACTGCAACTGAAGGTGTGCTAACCTCAAAAATAGAGCATAGCCAGTAAGGAAAAATTGTTAGAAAAACTGCATGTCCCAAAATCTTCAGGGTAAGTTGACGTTTGTTTCTTCTTGCGTTTCATTTCGGGACAGAGGTGGAAGTAGGGCCGGGTTCGCCGTTTTTGTCAAAATGTTTCGGGCCGATTGCGGCCCTGCATGCAAATTTTTTTAATAACTTTCAGATTAACGATTTTTTCTTTCGTGACGTAGATGCTCACCGCGGTACTTCTGCAAGGAAAGTGATTTTTTTCTTCAGCTTAATCCAGAATCGAAAACACAAACGTTCCTTTGTTCTCGGATTAGTCTCACACGCTTTTTGAGAAGGTGACAGCGGTGAGGAAATTAGCACGTCATGGAGTTGCGTCGAAAAGATCAATCACTTGCGCGATTCTAGATTTGTTTTAAAAAACGATTTCGCAAGATTCAGCACCAGGCAAGGATCATGATTTCTTTTCAAGTGCTGAAATGACAGATGTTTTGATTTCGACAATCAGGTGTGTTGTTTCGACACAGCATCAATTCGCCGCAGCTGCGAACAAATTATGCGGTAAAATACAATAACAAATGAAAAATCACTCACTCAGCAAAATTGGTTTTCAGGCCTAATGTAGGCTTTAAAAACAAATTTCGTGCTCGGGCCAGGTTTCCAAATGTGGCCCGTTTACAACTCTTGATTCGAACAGTCGCCATGGCAACAGCTGCCATTAGTTACCGCAAAATTTCGTATTATGTCTTAATATTGACGCCCTACTTTAAACCAATCACATTATTGGGGTCTTTTCAACAACCGTTACGGTTTAAATAACAAAAATGCGGCGCTAACTTTCAAATAACGAGAAATTGTGCTTTTTGCTTCCTTGATAGCTCGATAACATCCGGCCAATTCCACGCCGTCGTTCGTGGCGCTTCGGGAAACGACCAAAAAATTTCTGTATCTCTGATTTACTGACGTCAGAACATCACCGGCATCCAGTAGCCTGTAGTAAGTGAAAAAACGAAATAAGGTTTCAAAGTGCGTATACAGAGCTGATTTTATATTGATAGAAATACCCGATTCCTTTGACCATTCCAAACAAAGTTTGCACACTTCAAAATCAACTGAATTAAAATCAAGGAGGACAAACATTCCGAATGTATCAGAAACTGTTTGAATCAACATTTCGATTTAACAGACACATTGCTTTGTTGATCAGAATATTTCAGGTGCATCAGTCAGCAATATAACAAAAAACGTGGAGTTTAGCAAACATACGTTGTTAGTTTTAAACATTTTTAGCTGTAAACCGAAATAATTCCAATCCTTACCTTTGCTCAGGAATCTTGAGTCAGCGCGCATTAAGAATGAATCAGGGCATTACGAAGTTTTGAAATCAGGCAATAAAAGCGTCAACCTTTTATTAAAATTGCCGGTTATCGGAACTAAAAGACATGTAAAGTTGTGAATCACATAAATCATAGTTTTTTTTGCGTCTGCGAAGATTTCAATAACTACTAGTGGCACACCACCAATCGCTCACCAGAACTGTTGATTAGTGGAAGATTACCTGAGTTCTTGTCCGGATATAGGAATGGTGCGATTCAGGCATTTCGTGTTTTCTAATTCTTCCCTGTAACACGTAAAGCGCATGTTATCAAACAACTCTGCACAAAGATATTCATCCAATCTCCAGATAGATGTCCCTATTTCGCCATCATGGCCAAGAGAGCTTAGAGTTTGGTACACATCTAATCAAATCCGACACACCATTTCAGCTTTTGCTTTCGTTCTACGGGTCATCGTTTTCACAGCTCGAACCTTAAGCACAGGTGTCTGGTCGATGGCATCTGCTTCCACTGAATAAGCAGTATCACCATTACATTTCTCATTCATTCACTTTCATACCCCGTTTCCTTCACAGGAATCTCCCTGGGAAAGCTCTACGAGTACTCGAAATATCTCACGATTTTCAGCAATCTCTGGTTGTTCTGCTTGCTCCATACTAAGTAAGACGGGATCAAGCAAGGCAATTCTTTTCATTTTAGGATTATTTATCTTCTAAATTTCAAAACGTTGCTCATTAACACTGGTCGAGAAACCTCTCTTATCAATAACCAACATTTACTGTATATATTCAGGTGTAAGCCGCCTTGTTTATCAGTAATAATCTTGAAAAGGTAATGGAAGTCAAGCGATGTGTGTTTAAGCCGCATAACTAAATATTTTGCGCATATGGGATGAGAAACTATTTGGCACATTCTCACAAACAGCAAGCAATATGCACACTGATGTCATGTGTTAGAGTTTCTTTAACCATCATCCCAACCATGTCTGAAATTGGAATCTTGGTCTCATGACAAATCTTTGCGATGAGACCTCGAATGATGCCCTAACCCAGGGGTCCGCAGATATTTTTTATTAAATAGTTTTGAATTCTCGTGACCCAACATTTCGTGAGCATATCATTTTGCGGAAAATATTTTAGAATTAAACATAAATTTTTAAACTACCATTGACATTAGCAATTTTCTTGCACTAAACTGTACGATACTTAGCACATAAAAGAGTGAATGATTACATTTATTCTGTTGAGCTGAGAAAGGCAAATTTAAAATAAATTTGTTTGAATTATTTCGTGACCCAGTATGGAAGGTCTGGTGACCCAAGTTTGGGACGCGATTGACTATGTTGCAGACCCCTGCCCTAAGTGGAGACGGAGCCCAAGCAATTTTGGATGGCTGCAGCCGAAGCCAAAAACCTTTTTAGATAGTGTAGCCAGAGCCTGAAATTTGGGCTCCGGTTCCGCAGACATGGTTTATTGGGCAAATAAGTTATACAAATAATGCAATGGTTTCTAGTTTTCAATGGACCAAATCTTTCTGGAGTCGAAGCTAAAAAAAAATTAGATGTCTGGAGCTGGAGTCTGAAATTCGAGTTCCAACTCCACAGCCATGCCAACAAAGTAAACAATAATGAACTCCAGTTGAACAGCCAGGAAAGACCCAACTGGTACAAACCTTTTTATGAAGAGCACGTTAAAATTGTCTGACCTAATAACATAGTAACGCTTAACATCTGTACTATGCATATTCTTGCAGAAACAAACATATTGTCTATAGCAAGGAAATTAGATTAGTTGCCTGTGTGCCAATGCCACAATAAATGATGTGTTGCAACCTCTTGGTCAGCACAGCATTTAAAGTGCAATTCACCACAAACAGGATGTGCGTAAAGAACAGCAACCACATGTAAGTAACACAAAGAAGCAATAATACAGTGATCGCGTTGGGTGATCTCTATTGTTGCTTGTTGCCACAGTGTGAAGCTTTGTGCACTTGCCGCATGACAAAAATAGATTTATGCCATGGCCTAAAATCATATAAATACAGCATTCCAGGTAAACTAAAGTGTATTGCTTGCAAAACAGTGATTTACTAGCTTCGTACATTAAAATACGTATTTGCAATATCCTCACTGAAACTTCTTTTTTTATTCCAGTAACAAAAACAGAGCCAGTCATTGTCTTCTCAACATGAACGTAGCCACTTTGTTCAAACAAAGCAGGATAACAGCATTGTCCTTCTTGTAAAAGTTCAGCAACAAAATGTTTGTTTTGTGTGTCAAATTTTGATAGAAGCTGTTTCAAAAGTCGGCTGCAGTTATCTTCAAATGTTGGACAACACTGCAAAAATATGAACATTACTCAATTACTTATCATAATGTCACAACAAAATCATTAAAACATTATGCAAGATGCATTTAAAATGCGGAGTTTCATGAGACAAAGTGACAATCTGTGAAGGATGCAATCCAGACGATTGTTTTACATTATGCTCTTCAGCACTTTTCCTTAATTACAAATCCGGTTCTATGTTCCTTGCAAATTTCAACGTTGAAAAGAAACTTTGCTGTTTTAAATAAATGACAAGAACTCCACTTCGATGTACGCTCACTAAATCTAGAAACGTAATACTTTTATTAGTTGAGAATAGTGGTAACAGATGAAATTGCAAAACTGCCTACATACATGGGTGTTGGGAAGGGGTGGCCAAGCCCCTTGGATTTTGATATTTTCTTAGCAACGTTTAGTATAAAAATGCTTTTCTCTTAGTTTTGAATTGGTAAAATGAAGTATATACCACTGTTACCACCCCTGGATAAATGCTTTTGACTAAAACCTGGAAAAATCTGCTATTGGCCCCCCATGACAAAAATCTTGCAAATGCCAATACCTCTGCAATCCACATGCATGTAATTTTAATAACCACGGCATTGCTTTTAAAGAACAATATGTGCTACGATGAGCAGCAGTAATAAGTTGGAGTTTTGATGCAAAAAATTCTTTGTATTTGCAAAGAAACCACAACTAATACCTCAGCTAGTCACAAATTTTAATCAAACAAAAAAGTTGAAGATCTACAGATTTATTAGCAAGTTTTTGTGTGCTTCACAGGTATGTTCAGAAAAACTGGATGAAATACAAAAAACTAAAACTTACTGCATATTTTAAAACAATTATTAACAATGAGGTACAGGAAGTTAGTTCCATTAGTATGTTTAAGTGCTCCCTTTAGAGTACCATGCGTGCTCTGTGGACATACAACTCTGTTTACTCATCACTGCAGGCCATGCATTTACTTTTGTAGTGAATCATGCAGTGGTGAAAAGTCATTGACAGGATTACATGTGTTTTACTCTAACACCCATCCAATAATGCTAAGCACTTGGCTTTAAAGTCTGCAAGTGCCATTTCTCAAGGCTTTAGCGTAGTGTTTCTTAACTTTTTAATTTCATTACCCTTGAGAAGACCGTGATGGTATTAAATTACCCCATTATAAAAAAAATTACTGCTTGCAATCATTTACTAATAAAGCAACACAAAAATGATGTCATAATTTGAATTCAAATGTCCATAAAAATATAATTATCAGGAAATCTGATACTGCATTTTTTTCTATCAAGTATTCAAACCTACTTGTAAAAACAAATGTTAGTAAAGCTTCTTCATAGTTTTATGTTTTTAGGTATCTTAATAGTTTTTAGCTTACACTACACTATAGCCTATACTGCTTTGCTAGCAACTGCTAGTCCAGTTTTTTTAAAGGTGTTTTAGGGACCCGATTCGGGCCCTTAGAATTGCGAAAATGATCATCGGGTCCCTAGAATCAGCGAAATTGGGTCCCTGCGGGTCCATACCGGGTACCAAATATTTTCCTTAAAAAAAAACCCTGTGCTAGTCACTAGAGTACAGTCCACCACACCAAAAGTTGTGGTACCATGATGTCTTAGAAGACATGGTGTTACTTGAGAAACGAAACAATATATGAACACACACAAATACATTATATTCTACCAAGTTGAAAATATTTGAGTATACTGTAACCAAAAAAACATAATGTAAATTACCCCTAAAAATGTCAAATTACAAATTACCAGTACTCCTTTGGGGATAATTAGCCCCAGATTAAGAACCACTTCTGTAGTGAAAACTAACTGTGAATAAACCCAGCTTGACAAGTGGACACTGAATATATTTTACCACTCATCCTGTAACACTGGGTTGGTAGAATCACAAAGTAATCAGGTCATGCACAATCCTTGCAATTTTGAAAAATAAATTTGTAATATATGTTTTCCAATTCTGTAACCATGAAGCTAAAAGCTATGTGTATACTTTCAAAACCACTGTAACAACCTTCTGTTAACATGACTCTTAAAAAATTGATTTTAAAAATTACCAGTACAGTTGGATCCACCACAATTGTACCATCATCAAAAACACTTAAAGTTGCAAAGGCATATTTCTCAAGTTCCTTTAGAAATGAATCAAAATATCCACTGTTGTCAGTAAGAAACCTAGCGATTCGTGCATCACACTTAAAGGAAAAACTTGCCACATCCATGAAATGATCCACAACTTCAGCAAAATTAGTATTTACACATTTCAGTGCTATTTCCTTGAAATTAGTATCTTTCCATCAATACTCAGCTTTAAAAAATTTTGCTTACGAAATGACTTACGTGCCTGAGTATGATCTGTATGACAAACACATTGTTATGAATGAAAGATGTTAGATCATCATGTTTGTAAGTTTAAATCTACTTTGAAACCAATTAACTTCATCACTGCATCTTATTCATGAAATCCTGATTGCATGAGTTGCTAAAGAAGTTTAAATCAAGTTACATATTTTTTATTCTGACCAATACTGTACAAATAATTTTTTGAAATTAGACATTCTGCTTCAGTACATCATCTAACTTCATTTCAGTTGGTTCAGTTACCTGTAACAAAACACTAGTGAGAAATTTTATGAAATCTGAGGTTTTAGGCATCAACGAATGATGTTCCACCCTCTAGAATAAAGCCAATCCAAACACTGTAAACCAGGGATGTGGAAGCGGCTATTTTGTCAACCGCTTCCGCTTTTACACCTATTGCTTCTGCTTCCGACAGAACCTGGACTCTAACAGAGCCTGGGCTCTATCTCATCTATGAACTTGCTGACAAGCATGACTATCAAAACCAGCAGCTTACGATTTACAAGGG
>JGI24021J15306_10010080_pt1 | contig 11701 bp, 8 predicted proteins | sample Ectturendosymbi1_FD_15306 | JGI IMG/M metagenome (IMG submission 15306)
TAGTTTTGTTTCAGATACTTTGTGTAATGTTAGGCAGATATTCCTTCAGATCTGTTTCGTTACATTTCTGTAAGTTGAAGTTAGTCATACCAGGGGTGTAACGAGGGGTGGAAAGGGGGGCACAATTCCCCGGGCGGCGAATTACTGCGGGGAGCGCAGAATGACTGCGGTACCGCCGGAAAGTCCCAACAATGGCACAAGTATTTTCTTCAATACAGTACATTAGCTTCCTAACGACCTCAAATTCGAACATGGGGCACCAAACTTGCTTCTTGCCCCGGGCGCCATCTAACCTCGTTACGCCCCTGAGTCATACTAAGATTGATTAAAGCAAATTCTGTTGCCACTGCCAATACTGTATGCTAAATAGGTTTAGTAACTTACGTCAGCTTTTGAGGTCACACTTCAAACGTGATGTGTTGAAAGCGAATTTAGCTTTGCGCACCAGTGCAGTAAAATGTTTCATTGCGACGCTCACCTTACTCACTAAGCAGATAGCTTTGTACAGTTTTTGTTCACTTATTTCATTAGCGCACACCTGTTTACTGCTCTACGTAAAAACATTCGAATTATAAGCTTAAATGCGAAGATAATTTGCCGACATTGCATTTAGTAAAAATATAGTGGAAAGAAAAAGTATATCAAAGATCATAATTTTTACGGTTGATTGTGAAGCTTCACCGATATTTGTACTACATTTGGAAATTTAAGTAATAGCGCTCTGAAGACAAGTTGATTGAAACAAATGTGGAGTCTTTGCCCTAGTACGCACACTCACTACAACACTTCAAGAGAGTGCGCTCACCCCAGGTAAGACATTAGATCATTGCCAACTAACCATGCTATCGTAAGAGCATAGTTCTACTCCATTAGCAACAATGCTAATGGAACGCATGAAAGAAAGGGAAAATCACTTATGATTCCACCAGTGTTGGCTGCAACTTGCCTTGATCCGGAGTACCAAGTGATTTTGACTGCAGAACAGCGAAACTCAGCCAAAATTGAGCTCCAAGCCTTCTGCTTATAAAAGACTTCTGCTACTGAAACATCAAGAGGACAGCATGTGCAGTATAGAAGTGCCTAGTAGCATATTAGTGGCAAAGGCCATTAATTTACACCCATGCAGCTGAAGCTAATGTCCAAAGGAAAGGAGACGAATTTGAGCCAGGTCCCTTGCTCATCTTTTATCACATCCCTAATCAACTTTTTTGACTTGAACAGTTATACAAAAGTAGATTGTGCATTTCATTACTGGGCTGAGCAAAATAGTAAGGTGCTTTCACAACTGGCCTGGATTGTTTTTGCTGTTACAATGACACAAGTGTAAGTTCAATCAGTGACGTAAAATTTATATTAAGTGATTTGCGCAATTCTTTGGCAGAGGACACTTTACAAGCAATTATGTTGCAACGCGCTAATGTGTGAGCATATCAATTCAGTGTTCGCATTCAGCATTCATCAGTTGAGTTCTTTTCCGTTTATTAAACGCGTTTCTTCTGAAGTTGTTCTTGTATAGTGTACCACTTTAGCGTGGATCAGCTCCATTTCGTTTATTATCAGAGTTGTTAGTACAGGGCGTTAGTGTAACATTAGGTGTGGAAAAGTATGGAAGATGGAATGGAAGATTTTTGGTACGCTATGGAATGGAAGATTTCAGGTATGGAATGGAATTGTATGGAAGATTTTGCCTGCTATGGAAGACGGAAGATTTATATTCCATTCCATAGTATGCCCTGCTTCCCGTTAATCACGGAGTCCAGCCAACGCATAGCTGCAAGACTCGCAAATATTTCAAGGTTGTCCAGTCAGTCAGTTACTTCCTTTGCACGTCATTAGTGACAATTGACAAAATTTTTATGATTGTTTGTACCAATTTTCCAAGTCATTTGTATCAGAGGCTATACGTTCGTCAAATGTTTTGTCTTTTATAACACAGAATGTTCAGGAAAAAGTCGCTATTTGGTAAAACCATTCTTTGAGTAAGTAACTTTTGCTTGCTCCAAAAAACACAGCACTATGGCCAGATTTGATGTCGTCCAAGAAAAGGAATTTTTTCCTCCTAACCTTTTTCTGGCGCTTAATCTGAATTAGTGAGAATGAACTCAAAACAGTAGGCCATTGTAACGAGAGCAAATAAACCAGTTCATTATTACGCTATGTATTACAACAGATGTGCAGTAAACAGTTCACTTACCTCATTAACTCCGCGGTTCGATGCATTAACTGTAAATACCCTGTGCGAAGGAAGAGTGGGTAGTTAATCAACGTTACGTGAAATATACGTAGGTTATCGGATCACTTGTGCATGCCCTTCGTAAAGGAACAGAGTGGTAGTTTGAAATCATCAAGCCATCTACAGTATATACAGTACAGTTAAATGCAAAATTTTCACAACGCAAGCAATCCTTGTATAAAATAGGTAAACTGACTTCCAATTTTAATTATGTGTGAAGCTGTTTGCGACAAATGTTCAATTTCACTTGCTTTCACTCAATTTCAATCCTAAATCTTGTTGACTACTCAGTATCAACCAACATGACAAGACGCTACAACGACTTTATCCATAAATGACATTTCATCACGATTCTACCATACCCGCAGCCATGGGAGGCATTCCGGGGCAATGCCTCTACAGATTTTTTGTGCCCCCCAATTTTGTTGTGCCCAGAAAAATTTGTTTTAAACATATCATAAAAACAAAAATATATCCCCCCTAAAATGTATTTTTCACTCCCAAACCTTAAAACCTGGCTACGGGCCTGAATTCTACTAAAAAAGAAAAAACAAAATGATCTTCGACAAAAACCTGCTCTGTGCGTTGTTTTCACAAGCCTGTGACATGATTTCTCCCTTATTCACTTGTCTTTCCCTAAACATTTCCTTTTCTCTAGTGTTTGCTAGCAAATTTAAGTAAAAGTCAGTCACCATAATTTGTGCATGCCTTGTTTTTTTGTTTTTTGTTTTTGATAGCGCAATAACATGCACGCAAGGTTGTAACGTTCAAAATATGTTCTCATTCTCGCGGAAAGACTTCGATCGCAATGCTGCAGACCCGGTGCAACGAATCTTTGACATGTGCGCTGTTTGACGTGGATTTTCATTTTCTATTTTCTCACAGCGAAGCTTCAGTGGAAAAAACAGTATTTAGACACACTGGCAGATTTTTATGGCAATGTGTTCCTTGCAATGAAAGCATTGATCCAAGATGTTATAAAAACTAACTCGGTGGAAAAATAGTACCAGAGTGCTTGTGAATTATTCCATAAACATAACGACTTTATTGCAATTAATGCAAGAGAAATTTCGTAGACGTTTCGGTGAACGCTGTGCTTATATTTAACGTAGTGATGATGGTAACAGTGTTTACCGAAACATATACAAAATGTCTGTTACATCGTTTGCTTTGGCCGCTATTTTGTCAGTAAGTCCTGAATTTCAGACGTTTTTCTTGCAGCATAGTAAGCAAAACGACATGTTCAATAATGCACTAATTGAAACATGTTTTCCTTGCATCAGTTTTAAAATGTGTTTACCATGCCTTATCTCATTCTCACTCAAATTTATTTATCAACTGCGGCAGATCTAACAAAAGCACCAATCTCCTTGAAAATACAGTTAAAAATAAAACAAAAGTGCTTTTAACTTCCACGAGGATGAGCAAAATTTTTCTTAAATATAGCGAAATCAACTGCTGCTGTTATGTAACTTGATGCTTGTTAATCAAACTTAGCGCGTAGCTTATAACGGTAGACTGTTTAGTAGATGTTACTTTTGGCTTTACTCGCAATCTCACGCTAGCTAATGTGCGCAGCAATAATCTCGGTGTGCATGGTTCGCGAATAATCCGTTGAAATGCTTGTTACCATATTCATTCAAAACAAATTTAAAGCTGCTGAAAAGACAGGCCTTTGTGCATTTAATTTTTACAGATTAAAGTTATTGCGTGAAATCCTTCTACTCTTCAAGTTCTAATCACCGTAGGTTTAACAGATGAGAATGAGTAAACTAACAGCATTTGTTTCTGTTAGGATTGTTCTCCAGTACCCGATCGGTAATTTTCACAGCTAGGCTGTTTCGACACAGAATCAAACAGGTCAAAACATTTGTCTTCGGCCTACATTCGAAAGGTGGAATTTTTGTGGCGCAAATCACTTCTTTTTTGTATAACTGCTTTGTTCTTTGCAAAAGGGTAATCGATACGCTCTACCTCAAAACTTTGGCGACAAATGTTTACTATAAAATAACTTGATAGTTTTTGCTGTCTTTTGTATGCTTGCAAATTTTTTGTGGTCAATGATTTAGTGGCAAGGAATGTTGCTCTGCCATTTTTCGTGAAGATGATCGGCGTTCTCTTATTTCTTTCTGCCATACCAAAATATCGGTGTTTGTTGACAGTCTTTTACAGGCTACTTAAGAAATACGATCAATCGCTTGGATAAAAACAGAAGGTAATCCCATTTCTACCAGCGATTGCCAGTGTTTCGGCTGATTTACATTGTATGAACAGTGAACACGCTCAAATGCTGCATAACGCACAAATGATAATCAACAACGGACGCGGCCAGGGACCGAGTTTAAAGGGGCGACATGTCCCCGAACTTTTGGTCAAAAGAGGACACAATATCTTTTGTCCCCACTAATATTTTGTTTGTGATTTAAAATAATGAATTGAAGTGTTCCATCTGCTTTTACAAAAAACATTTCAAGTGCTTATACTACTAAAGTTTTCTGTCGGCTACTTACTAAGAAGTAAGTCCCTAGTAATTATTGTCAAGTACTAGCACAGCAATATACAACTGCCATAATACTGGTCCCCAAAATATATTATTTCCACTAGTTGCTTCACATACTGCCAATTTTTCAAAAGGGTCGTACTACGATGGAGTGAACATTGTGACGTCATCGAAACGCAAGCAATGCACAATAACATGCATATCACACAAACTTTGTCCCCACAACGCTTTCTAGGAATCTCGGTCCACGGACGCGGCCATTGGCATTATGATACAGGGTGTTCCAATATACCAAAAACATTGCGACGTCTTTGTAAAAAGGGGAAATATTGAAGAAACTAAAAAAAATTATCCAGAAAAATGCGTAACAAAATCTTAATGCCCACAGAAAGTCTTAAAATATTTTTAAAAAGTTGATTATCTGTGAAAGTTTTTTAAACCTACGCGAAGTTTCAGTAAAATCATTACGTCTGGTTTTGGTGAATGTGGGTAGGGATTCGGGAGACACTTGATGCAGCCTTGAAGAAGATCCCTGAAATTGGACAAATGAAAACACAAACCTGCACAACAAAACAACTGCAAGGGTTTACCATTGTGTTGTACACCATATCAGTTGCTTCTGTCAGCAGTTTGTATCAATTATACTGTATGTAATATGTTACTACATAATTACTTACTTCAGGCTGACAACACTTCCATTCCAAATAGAAACAAATGCAAAGAAAATAAAGTGAATGTTTCATTTGTTATATCCTACTTCTAAAATTTTCCTATTTGCTAAATACTATTGCAACCAAGTTTTTCAATAGGTTATATGCTTCCAAATTGAAATCTATGCTCCCCTTTCAAATCAGTGAATCTAAGGTTAATTGACTTTATGAAAGTTCTGATTTGATATTTGAGAATCCAACTTGAAGGCATTTGTAGGAGACTTGGTTCTTAGTTAAAGGATCAATCTGTCGAAGCCTGAAATGCAAATCAATGTATTTTAACTTGCAGTAATAGGGTCTCGAGGCTGGTCTGGAGATCTTGTCCAGCCTAGGAATGTCATGGTTAACGAAATTTTGTTTTGTAGTCATGTTAGGAGCCGGTGTCCCCGCTTTATTAGTAGGAGTAACAGTTCGCATTTTGCAAATCTTTCATTAATGCTAATTTTTTCAGTTGCATGTATAGATCATAGAAGTTTTTCTCAACTGTTCGCTTTTTGTTTTTTGCTTCGGATTTAAATTGGTCATCTTGGGCTTCATATCTGCAGAACGTTTGATTAAATTTATAGACTGTAAAAGGTTCACATAAGATTTTCCCCAAAAGTATTTCATAAACACCGTTTGCTTCATCTCACTTATGGTTGAGTTTCAAAGAGAGGCTTGGGAATGGTAGGAAATCTGTGATCATGGGCGTCAGAAGGGGGTAAGGAGACTTGGTCCCCTGGATTTTGAAATTTCATATCTTCCTATTAATGTTTTAGTAGAAAAATGTTTTCTCTTAGTTTCGAGTTGGTAAAATCAAATTTCACCACTGTTGCCTCACTGGAAAAAATCCTATGGACACCCCCTGGAAAAATCTACTATTGTTCCCCTGGAAAAATCCTTCCGACACCCATGTTTATGGTGCAAGCCGAGCAATATCAGGTTAATGGTGAGTTAATCCAGAGGTCATCTGGAAAATTCTTTAATCTCAAGAAGTATGCTTTGAATGTTTTTTCAGCTTCTAACTTTTGAATATCTCAGTTCGTTGGAATAAATCTTTGCTGCCATCGACTAAAGCAGGGATCTCCAAATTTTTTGTTCGAGGGCCACATAATCCATTACAAAACATGTGGAGGACCGGACGTCTTACATAATGTGATCGTTTCGGGATATGATACATACCACCAAATCAACCAATTTTTCGCGAACAAATAATTTTTTCATCATTTGCAAAATGGCTTCGCGGGCCGCATTTGGCCCGCGGGCTGTAGTTTGGAGACCCCTGGATTAAAGCAACGCACCAGGACTTTTTACCTTTTTAATTATTTTAAGGTTTGGGAACACACATGCTAGATTATGACCACGTTTTCGTCTTTCCGACTCCCGGTATTGTCCAATAATCTAGAACTTCATTTTTTTTTGGGGGGGGGACCTCATCGTGCTGGAGTGGCTGTGTTCTAACAAGTGCTGTACTGATACTAGCGAAGACCTTTATCGCGCTGAGTGGATGAGACTTGGAACTCCGTTCTTAGCAATGTTATCAGCACCGTGATTGTTTCCACTTTGAGATACTGCGTTGTCAATCATGGCCAGCAATCCGTCTTGTTTACAAACTGCATGAAGATTAACAAGCAAGAAATATAAAACCGCTAGGCAAAACGTTATGATGGCCAAAGAAAATCCTGATGTGAANGGTGATGGTCATGCTTACGTGAAACTTATGAGCGCACCCTCTCCGACCAAATACGACCCCCCCCTCTCTCTCCAAACCNCAAACAGCTGCTAGTTCTCCGGAAAGTATTGCAAAGACTACAGAACGTTGATCGGTTTATGGCTAAAACAAAAAGTAATCAAATTTTCAAAGGTTGCTGGAAGGCTGATTGCATGTGGGTTGTCCGTGCCATCCTCTGCTCAAGAAATTATGGGAGGTGTGATCTAGCTTGTGAGGAGTTGAGAGCAGATGTTTTACGAAACACACTGAAGTTTTCGCGCTGGTACAAGAGCCCAATTTTCACCCATGAAATGATTGGCAGTCTGCAATATTGAAAAAGCTTCCCGTCAGCTTTAAAAGCTATCATTCATGGGTTTTTCTTCCGAAATGAGGGGAACTTGATGATAGGCTGAAGTTAGATATAGCGATGAATAATAAGTGTCTTGGGCAATTTGCTTAATATTTCTTTGATACGGTTGAATTGTTGCAAGTTTATTTAGCATTTAACATATTTCAAAACAGAGAACAATTCGACGTAAGCGGGAAAACAATCACGACAATTAGTCGTCAGGCTTAACGCAATTACCACATTAATACAGCATAAGGCCGGGGTTCATCGTCCACGTCACGTCCTATTCAACAATTTTGGACAGCCACAACAATTTGTTAAACGGTTTAATGATACTTTTTTCATAACTGTGGCGTACATTTGTTATGTGTCATCAGTAAACACCTCTATCATTTTCAATGCAGTGGTTTATCTGAAAGTGAATTGATATTTTACAACTGTAACAATATGTTATACTACTGCTCCATTTGTGCAAACTCTTAAGATCGTCTTAATGAAATTAACTCCAAAACCAGGGCCTACGAGAAGGGGGTACAAGAAAGTACCCATGATCAGATGAAAGTACTCATGATCAATTTTTCTGTAATCAAACCCAAAATATATTAGTGTCAGTCAGCTGCCGGTATAACAATTAATCTATATGTAAATCTTAGCATGAAAGCTGGTTATGATTACTATACAAAGAAGCTAAACAAGTTTCGACAAGAGCCTGAGAAACTAAGGAGGCCCGGAATCGGTTATCGTACCCCCGGTAAAATTTCTCTCGGAGGCCTTGTCAAAAGCACCCAACCTACTCAGCTGCGGTGATACAGATGAAAATGGATCTCACTTCTGCAATAATAGTCTTTACTACAATATAGCCTACCTGAGACATCTGACATATTTGAAACTCTTAACACACAAAATGCCTTAATATCCATCATATGAATGCAAGAAGTCTTTCAAAAAATTTGTATAAATTGAAAAATTTTCTTTTGGCCATTGAACACCGCCCTGATGTTTTTGCCATCACAGAGACTAAATTAAAAAACTCCATAACTGATGTGAGCTACAATATTCAGCTTGAGTGGTATTAGCCTACTTTGTACATACTGACACCAAGATTAATGCAGGTGGTGTTGGTTTTTATGTTAAAAACAATATACACATGGCCGTGCGGGGGCTAGTAGGGATTTTCCCAAAAATTTTTCCAGGGGAAGGCCAACAGTGGTGAAATTTGGTTTTTACCTATCGAAATTGAAAAAAACAACCTTTTTTGCTAATAATTTTAAAAACCAGGGGGGCGCCAAGGTCCCCCCTTCCGACGCCCATGAATATACAGTTCCATGTACTCTCAAACATACCACCACTAAGTAATGATTATGAAGCTCTATGGCTAGAAACATTGACTGATCACAATAACTTTGTTCTAGCTGTTGTGTATGGGCACCCTATATGAACTAATACACACTTCAGATAAATATTTTTGAACACAATCAGGTATCTGAATCATCATCAAGCAACATGTGTATTATATTTGTGGTGATTTCATTCTCAATCTTTGTAACCTTGAGGTTGAATATAATATAGAAGATTATGTCAATTCACTAATTACTCTTTCTTGCAATTGCTTACTAGTAAACGCACCAGAGTTTCAGATCACTCAGCAAACAATCATTGATCATTGTAAAACTATACACAACATACTAGACATTAGTCCTGGAACGAAACTACATCTTCAACAGAAAGCATTGCAGATTAGAAAGGAAAAGAATTAAACAATCCTCAAGATATAGCTAATATTTTTAACCAATAATTTTGCAACATTGGAACTGAATTTGCACAACCAACAACCCGCGATGTCTTTTTAAGATTACTTAAAAATTACTTGAAAGACATCTTCAAACCCATATGTTTTCTAGTTCATGAGGGAAACGGTTTGACTTTGATGTAATGAGGTCGCAGTTTAGACGTCTCTTGGATGTATCATAACCAAGTCGTCGTTGCAAGTGCGCTGATACTTTACCAGCCTTCCGTACTTTGTCATGGCGTCACGGCTTGTCATTCCGTACTTTGTCAGCGCGGTGGCTGCTACATCCGACGCGCTAAGCATAACATCCCCAGTAGCACGAAAGCTACTGGGTGCTTCCTTTAGCCTAGTGCGTAAGTGCGCAGGCAAGCCGCTTCTTCAGTCGTCAGATTCCAGTTAAGCGTTCTGGACCTTCTCAACAAAACAATCTTCATGAAAAAGCGCAGCAATGAAATATTTTCATGTAATAGTATTATCCCAAGACATTATCAACTGTATTTTTTCAGAATACTATGCTTATTAACGTATATCGATTTGCAAAAAGCATATCTGCGATCAACGCTTTTGCTGGTTTGAAGTAATGGTGGCCTTCGTTGTTCATGTTCGACATTTACATTAAGTCTTAGCTTTCATTTACAAACAAAATATTAAATTCATTTGCAAAACGAGTCCGAAGTAACTGAATTTCATAAAAATAACTTCAGTCAGTGTTTTTGGTAAGTTCTTATTTAGATCCCACGCCCGGAAATTCAAACCTACACCTCTGCGACAAGACATTTGTATGATCACAATCCGGAATCTTTCTCGCTTGAGAGGGATTTTCCCTTTGTAACGAGACGAGTTTCCAGCTTTTGAGTTCGCCCTTTTGTGATGGTCATACGATAGTTGTACAGTATTACACATCTTGTAGAGCGGCCTGCACAACATACGGCCTGCGAGAGCTTTCTCAATTGTAGAAAATGTTGCAAAAACTCGACCTCGAATAAGCAGTTGTCGTTCCAGATTTTCTTCCATACTACAACGAAATCTCCACATCGAAATGAAATAGAGAAATATACTTTAGCGACCCGCGGAAAATTTATGTTGATAATTTGGCCCTTCGAGCTTTCTGAGTTGGGCAGGCCTGCTGTAGAGTTTTCCCTACCGTAGAGAGAGAGATGTATTGCATTGGTGATTATAAACGTACAGTAAATGGTGAGATGCGTATGTCTCATTATTTACGGCATTTTACATCATATTCTTTCTCATTAGCATAAAACAATAATAAAGACGCAAAATATAAGTATTTTCTGGTCATGCTTACTGATTTGACTGATATTGGTGAGGGACAACATTTACTGTAAAAAGCAAATTGAAGGCTTTGCGTGAAGGCTTCCACAAGTTTTCTAAAAACCATATTTCGTACATTCAGTGGAACATCCTTGAAAATTATATTCCTTATCGCTGAAATTGAATGCAATTATGGTCCTTTCACAATACCATTTCTTACTTTTGCTAGCGCGTCCTGCACATTGTGGCAGAAGCTGTTATGTAAAAACGCATGGGTGGCAAATGGCAGTTATGTTTTAGTGACTTTACGAACAAACAAACGGCAGTGTGATGGCAATCCCTTATGCGTAAAATTAGTCCTGCATTTCGTACCCTTTTTAGCCAATGCTGGTTTTGGTTTGAGAAAACTGCTTTGGATACGTATGTGTTTTATTGCTATTAAACACTGTAACCATTGAATTTGTGGTATTTAACATACAAGTAGTTTGTCGCATTTTTCCTGTGCTTTTCAGAAAGCTTTTCAGACTAATTATGCAAAGTAACAAGTTCTATATCAGGTGAAACATTGGTAATTTCCATGGAAGCAGGGCCGGATTAACTAAAGAGCAAAACGGGCAAATGTCCGGGGCCTCGCACTTTTGGGAGCCTCGCGCTTGAATATCAAAACACTCCTTTACTGATTTTTCATATTTTAGCCTGCTTACCACGCCTCAAAATTGAAGAGCTTTTTGATTACTGCGTTTAGTAAATAGTAGGTTAAGGAAATTGACAACTTTGGCATTTATCATTTTTGAGTGATTTAAAAGAGTTGAACCAAACAGTGCGGCGTCATGAAACTTTTCGTAGCTGACTTTTGCTCAAACAGCACACATTGGCAGAGTGACAGAGACCAGAGTAACTTCAATAAGTTCGTTACTAAGTATTCTTTGTAATCTAACGCCGTTGCAATTACCGTGGAAGCAAAGGCGCAGCCAGGGTGGGGGCTGAAGGGGCTCAAGCCCCCCCCATAGCGATCAGAATATTGATGTTTATTTTCTTAGTTTTTCACCAACATTGTACAGTAAGTCGAGATCGGGTGCATTGCAAAATGTTCTTTGGCAGTACCACAGGCGTAGCAACACATTCGTTATCAAACCAAGCGGTTATGAATTTTCGAGATTT
>JGI24021J15306_10010082_pt1 | contig 11700 bp, 8 predicted proteins | sample Ectturendosymbi1_FD_15306 | JGI IMG/M metagenome (IMG submission 15306)
ACCCATATCGCATCATACTTAAGGTAAGATCATTTCAGTTAAAAAAAAAAAAAAAAATAGCAAAACAACTAGCAGAAATTTTCCATTATACAAAGAAAATATAATTTTGAGTTAATCTGTCTCAGTGCATTTTATAAAACTGCTTAGTTTGCTTGATGCTTGTATCAGTATTATCTCATCACGTTTTCTTATTTTTTTGTTCAGGCTCATAACATTTTTCTTCAGCAAGGTAATTTGCAGAATATATACATGGGCATTCACCGGTTGTATATTATAGCACTTCATGCTCAACCCCCCGAAAAAAACTAACCAATTCTAGTGCTTTATAAATTAATCACAGTGCTGGTGAAATTACACAAATATTTATGACAATATATATCTCATTTGGAAATTCACCAAAATATTTTGTTTTTTCCATTCTGAAGTAGTCAACTAATGGTGTAGCTTTATCAGATCAACTAGTGCAGTGGAAAATTATGAAGTTTGCGGTGTATTTATTTTTTTGTAAATATTTTATATCAAAACAACAATTGGAACCTACGTTACCCTGCCAGCAGCTAACATGAGTATTATCAAATCAAAGAGTAGTTTTTCAGAAATCTGTGTTGTCCAGTATCTGCTAATGCAGGGGACTGTGCTTGGAATTGACTCAACATTTGCTGAGTTTGCTCCTCTGTTGCAAGGATGGACTCATTCAAAATCTTACTGGATCACTTTTAACGAAGATCTAGAATCAACTGCAACTATTTGTTCTCATAGAGAAGTAAGTTCTGTTACCAGAAGCAGAAATAATAGTTTTGACACACTCTCATGAGTATTCAAATTTTTCCATCTGCTTTTTGCTCAAAACTCGATTTAATAGTGTTTGCTTTTGCAGAGTAAATTGATCATATAAAAAAACTATTAAAAGCATATGTTTTCTTAACAAATGCATGTGGTTGAGCTAGCACCATAGTTCTTTTTTGTGTAAAGCATAGGTCATACATTTGTAACCCACATGCATGGAATGATGCTCTAGCAGGAATTTTAGTATTTTTATGGCTTGGAGTTGATCTTACATGAGTTATTAGCAGTGCACAAGAAATAAAAATGTATGTAATGACTACCCACAATAGAGGATAATGCAGTGCATGTGTGCAAGAAATTTTTAAGAACAGGTATGAATTCTTTTAATGTGCTCACCACAATAAATACATGCAGTAGGCTATGAGTTTTTAGGAATCAAGAATCTTGATGAAAGTGGCAGCCTGCTGTTAAATCACAATCAGGACAGTTGTATGCATTTGTACTCAAACAAATACTCATTTTATGTGAAGGGTAGCCCAATGCTGTTGGTTGTACCTAAAGTATATAATTGCAGACAATATGCTTTGGTTTGATAAATTTATGTCCTTGGTGACAATTTTCATGAATTGTCACCTTGACCAAACCATAGAACTAAAGTGGAATGTTTTATAGACCTCTTTACTGCGATCAATGGGATCAGGCAATCATGTTTGTTTGCGATTTACCTTGATAACTTGCAGACAGCTGAGCTCAAGTCAAACGAAGTGGAGTGTTTATCCACTTGTAGAATCAGTCTATCTCTGTTGACATATCTTGTGACTGATGGGTCATTCCATGTCAGATCAGCCAATGGTGTTCACATCACCATCGCTGATTTGCTTCAAATTTGGTATGTAGGTACAGTAAACCTTGGTTAATCCAGATTCAATTTGACCCACGATGTTATCCGGATGGACCGAAGATGTTTTTTTCTGGCCTGATGTCATTTCAGTACTGAGATATCAGTGAGAATCATTCAACTTGAACACATTTATGACACAACAGCATATTTCTGCAGAAGCAAAACGAATTTATTGATGTATTTATAATGGTACATCAGACTAGTAACTGCCATATCCAGGAAGTTATGAACAATCTTAAGTTCATAATTTTAGATTACTTAGCTGTCAAAATCTGGGATTCTGGACTGACGCAGAGATTTTTGTGACTGGTCCTTAAGCAGCTACTCTATTTGGAAGTTAATGCCCTCCAAACATCTTACCAAGTACAATACATACTCAGGGATAATGCTTCACATGCACACTGAACACTAATCAATGGATTGAAACCCAGTGCGGCGGCATGCCTTCAGCGTTATATGTTCAGCGTGATATATTACGCCCATGTACGACGCAATATTCGTCTGTACGATTGGTCAAATGTTGCGTGAAATTGCGGCCGCTGTTATCATTATCCTAAACGTTCGTTGTTGATCGTGAGCACGTATGTGTTGTGCCTGAAAGATGCCGAATCTTACCTAGAGACCAGTCAGTGCACTCACTTCCCTGAAAATCCGGATTACGAGATGTGAAAAGAGCATATTTTATCCCATATTCGCAGAAATCCAGATTAAAAAATCCAGATAAACTAAAGATTTTTATAAAGAAAAACATAGAAATCATTCGTACCCCCAGTTTTATCCAGTTTTGGCGAAGATCCGGATTAACCGAATCCAGATTAACTGTGACTTACTGTAGTTTATCCATAAAAATGCACATATTTCTAATTTCATCAAAATTTGACCAGTTGTTTCAGAGATATTGGCCTTTGCACTCTTGAATACTTCTGAAAATGGTTGGTACTGCCTAATTTCTAAATGTTATATCTCAGCAACCACTGGTTAGATTTTGATGAAATTAGTATCAATTTGTAGGAAATTATCAGAGGATTTCATTTCTGAAATTACTTTTCATGAATATGCCTGTTGGGAAGAATGACCTTGAACCTTTTGTTTTGAACTTGACTACTCAAAGGGATACTCAATTATTTTTTGAACAGGTAAAGTTACAAAAGTCAAAATCTTGTGAGTTCCGCTCACTCCCATAAAATCAAGCCAATGTGACATGACTTGAATTGTTCTAACAAAAAACATGAGAATATAATACGATTGCATACATATAATCAAAATCAGGTAAATGGATATAGATATTAACAACGGTTGTCTGTGTTATTAATTGTTCTGTTGGTGAGTGTGGTGGCATTTTATGCTTCTTAGCAGTTACTTAAATTGTTGTTCCTAGGTAGTGATATTGAGCAGAAGGCAGTGGTCAAGATTTTCATTCATTGTGCAGATGCAAAACTTGCTCTTTATGAAGTTTATTTTTAAAAACGCAGATTGGCAGCATAAGATACGGACAATTTGCAAAGAGTGGAGAAAATTTTGACTAGAGGTTTTCAGATGTGCAGTCACAAAATATATCTTTCACTGCTGCCTTCTACTGAAGTCTAATTACTCCAGTTGAATCTTGCTCCATCCACATATATGCATGTGTCTTCTATTTCGGTTGAGAATTTCAGTAATGTCTGTCATGAAGAAAGGGTTTTGAGGAAACAGCAACTGTTTGCTGCAATGTTAGTAACCAACTTCTCAATAAACTTAATATATCTGGAATCTTTCGCCTTCCTTTACCCCAAATAAGTTTGCTTCGAATGTCATGTTTTAAAATATCTCACTTATTCTGAAAAGGACGAATAGTAGTGATCAAATCAGAAAGAGTATGTTTTACTCCTTGCAGTTTTACATTCAAGCAGCTGAGGTGTGGCACTTTGTTAGCAAAAAATCCAACAGTTTCCATTTCTTTATCATTTCTAAAAATGCTGAAAATGTCTCTTCCCCGCAAAAGCAGAAAATTACTTGCAAAAGGACCAAAATCTCTGCAAAACTCTTCCCTAACTCATCCATCTTACATGGTTGTGCTCAAGTAACTTTGCATAATTGCATCGCTATTGGCAGGAAAAGATTTGATCACTATTTTCTGGACATGATTCCACTACATTATTTTCACCAGGATAACAGATGTGTGAAACAGATGTATGGTGCAATATAGTCGAATAACAGCTTGACCAGCAATCAATTACACAGTTTATGAGGTGCTGATGTGCCAGAAATATGGCAAAAAGTGCTTGATTTGGGGATAAAAATTTCTGCGTAGAGAAAATAAATTTTTGTGAGGCTGACAAGGTCTGGCCGTCACCCATCCAAAAGTCCCGATTTGGTCCACGATCTACCATTTGAGTAGCCCTGCCCTGTACCATCACATGCCCTCTTTCCAGAAGTAGCAAAACATGTCATTCTACCTAGAGGCCAAAATCTTGAGCATGGCTACATAAGTTGATGAAATTCGACTTGTTTTTGTGTTGGCCTGCACAACCGTCAGTAAAATAGTGAACTTTCTGAACCTCTGGAAATTCAACTTTCAAATGAGCAATTAATATTTATATAAAAGCATAAACTGTGCAGGCATTGTGTTCTGTGACATCACTTACAATGCATACATTCTAGTGTTCAAGAGAGTCGACGATATGCCACAAACAGATGTATAGTCCCCTGTCTATTGTCCCAATGCAAACTTTGAACTTCATCCTGCATGATGTATGAAGTGGTTTTCTGCTAAGTCACCTTGAACAGTGATTTGAGTTTTAGGTTTCACTGACAATTTCAAATGTGTCATATATTTATGCTGTGCCCTTGCAGTATACCTATCTCTTGTCAATTTCATAATCTGACGCGAATGTTTCTACTAACATGAATGTTAGATTCCACGAATTTGGTGCGATCACTGCTAATCCATTGCTGATATGTCACCTCTGAATTTTCTGCATTTTTCATAGCTGTTTTTATTGTTTCTTACCTGCAGATACAACACACAAACACATGCTGAATTACAGATGTTTCACTAGGTCATGTATTATTGCTTGACACAGTGTGTAGCCTTCAAGTCCGAGACAAAACCTGAAACATTTGAGACCAAGGCTCGCAAAAATGGGTCTGAAGACTCAATCACTGGCTTCATGTTTTGGAAAATTGCATAGAATAGACAAATCTGAAAAAAAAGTGTTTGGCATGGCACAATGACATGCGATGAAGTATACATGGAAAGTTTTATGGCTGAAGTTAAAGAGCAGAATCAAATGAATGCAGTAATACTTGTTGAATATACCAGACGCGTTTCCTGCAGGCTGGTACACGTGTCACAGTTTGATTAGCAGTGAAATTAACATTTAAAAAATGGTTTGATGCAAATTTATTAATATGCAGCAATTTCGAGTGCAAATTATGATAAAACAAAGAATATTACATTTTCCAAATTTTAGTATGTTATGGAGATAGTGTCCAAGTTTATTTTTAATGTTAAATTTTTTGCATTACAAGAAGATCCAAATGGCCAAAGTCAAGCTCAAAACAAAAGGCTAAAGGTCATTCCTCCCAACATGCATATTCATAAAAACTTCATAAATGAAATCCTCTGACAATTTCCTAAAAATTGACACTAATTTCATCAAAATCTACCCAGTGGTTGCTGCGATACAGCATTTGGAAATTACGCAGTACCAAAGATTTTCAGCAAAAATCCGTAATTTCAAAGGCCAATATCTCAGGAACAACTGGTCAAATTTCAATGAAATTAGAAATGTGTGCATTTCTATGCATAAACTACCTACATACCAAATTTGAAGCAAATCAGTTATAGTGGTGTTGAAAAGTATAAATGTTTTGGTGATTTGATATGGAATGACCTGATCTTCAGAATATTTATGTTTTTTTCAACTACAGAGACCAGTTGGTTTTTGAAAAAACACTAACCAGAACCTAAATTGTTCATCTCCTGGGTGTGTATATTGAAGTTGCTGCACTCATATACCTTGTTATGGTGTTTCGTGGTCCATCTCAACAATAGTTTTAAAAGTCGAAATGTGGAAAAAATTTCTTTGCCATTTATGTCATTAACGCAGTATTTCTCAGGTGTAGAAACTAATGCCTCTTTGCTGATTAGCAAAAAAATACATTATATTTGTTGCTGCTACTCCACGTCATGAGGTATTCAGGTATGAGATGAAGAAGTAAAACTCATTAACGCATCTTTTTCTTACAAACATGCAAACCATTTTTTACATATCTCTAACCAGTGCTTAATTTGATTTGTTAAGGCAGGTATATGCCCTTCCCTAAGACTGCCAAATGTTACACCGTTGCCATCAGTGTGTTCTAGCTCCTCTGTTCATATGTGGCAAAACTGTTCGCTGCATTGTGGTAATGAAACAAAATCTTCCAGTAAGTTTTTGTTGTCAATTCATATGTTTTCATGTTTTATTTTTGATGTTAGAATGCAATGTTTGATCTATGAGATTATATGAAGGAATCAATTGAAGCTTTGTTTCGAATTTTAATTCTCGTTACGGAGTTTATCATGAAAGATATGTTTATGTATCGAAACTGCCGATGGCTCCGCAATAAACTTTATCAAAGATTCTTTTATCAGTAGTACCTGCTTGTTTTTCCAATATCAACAGTCATCAATCTTGAAAGCCTTGTGCCTATCAATCATGTCCAACCTTCTGCTAACTTCTATTTGCACCCTAGCTTTTTCTCTCAAAAACTACCCTATGCCCAGCTTCTTTTCAGTATAAAAAGTTGCCATCTTATATTTCAATTCAACAGGTAGCATTTAAACTACAGTTCAAAAAGTTCTCACTTATCTAAATGCCATTCTGTGGCGAGCAGTAATTGTCACAGCAGTGATGCACACAAGTGAATCATGTCGCAATTTATTTGCACAAGAAAACTAGTTTCAGGTTTTTTAATACATCTTCAGTCCTGCACTGCCAGTATAAAAGTTACCAGTGAATGTCGACATTGAAACAAATGCAGAAAAACTACGAATTGTTGCTATGAACAATTCGCAAGAGCAGATTAATTAAGCCAATCACAAGTTATGCTTCCTAGAACTTTCCAACCATAGGTGCTGCTGTACTGTGATCTGCAAATGCAACGGCCATTAGCACTACTGATGGACAAGGAAAACACTTGTGGTAGCAAGTGCCTCACGACAAGCGAACAAGGTAATCAACAGAACGCAGCTTCTTATTACATCCTACCTTAAGTAGTTGCTTATCACAGACTTTCGCTCTGACGTGATTTTGTACTCTAAATCGGTTAATGAAAAAAAAAGATGCAGGCCATATCAAATGTACACGCAGGTTCCCCACCCCTGCCTTAAAGTTACAGCAGATTTGTTCTTGTACTCCTGAGTGCGTGAAGATTTTATCTTAGAATCAGGCTGTTGAAGCAAAGCCGAAGGTCTATCCAATTTACCAGGTTGCTATACAGGTGTTTAAGGGTTCACTGTGATATATCTAAGGGTAGTCCCCAGTTAGGAAAACTCCAGATGAAACCTGTTTTCATGGTTGTTTGTTTGGCAGTTTAACCTATCAATTCATCTCACGCTGGCACCCATCAACAGCAAAAGACACTTCATTTCATCAAAATTATATCTGACCATGAACTCGATTGTAACCACGTAATGTGTTCATTTGATGACAGAAGTCTGTTCGTAAACATTCTTGTTGATTTCACTGTAAATTTGTTTTTTGTCTGATTTTTCACCTTACTGTTTCCACTACATGGTAGTTTTATTACTGCAAAGTTACTTCCGTGGAATGCGTGCATTTGTATGATCTTGCCATAGACAAAAATGCCTCTTGATATTTGTAATGATATGTTTGCAGGGATCATTAACAACTAGGCTATCCATCAGTTGGTCGCATAGAAAAATATTTTTTAAAACAGGTCACAGATCAAAAAGTTTAAGAAGCCCTGATGTAGATGATATGTTCTGTATGTTTGATTCCAAAGACAAGATGATCAATTCTTGTATAATTTAAACAAAGTCCATTCAAGCAGATTCTTTGCAAAAGAGGTAGAAGCAGACAAACAGCTGGCATATTTGGATGTCCTTCTGTCAAAAATACAAAAATAGTGTAATTGAAAGTTTATTCCATCGCTCCTATGAAACTTGCAGCTCTTATTAATTGATCCAAAAAGAATTCCAAAATATTCAATCCTGTTTTCTTAGCAATGGATACCTGGACTGTTTTATAGACAAGCAAATCAAAATATTTCTCAATTGTTATAAATACACTCATTCTAAAAATAAGCAATAAAAGATGACTGATATTCGAAGCATTCTTTTCTGCATGCGTTACTTTGCTTGAAACATCACTACAACTAGAAAAAGAATCGTGAAACTTTTTTCAAAAATATCTGAAAGAACTTGCCCATCTGTCTCTCATTCATAAAACACATACAATTGGAGTCCATTTAAAGTACAAGGACAAGCAAGCACATCTAGAACGATGCAATGTGGCATACAAACTTAAATGTTAATGTGGTTGTTCTTATATTGGAGAAACTCAAGAACTTTTTACTTTCATTTGGATGAACACAATCCTTCAAAATCTAACCACCAAACTACCAATGTAGTCAAACATTCATGCACATATCCAGATCATTTCATGGACTTTAAAAATGACCTCATTTGTGTCACACTGTCTTTTCTTGCATCACAGAGCCTTCAGGTTTTGAATTGCTGACATTGCCAAGTGTTGCTTTATTTTTTTGACTGAAGATGGATTAAGAATAATCCAAAACATCTCAAAATAAAACATGTATAGTTTTTTGAAGGCTTTTAGTGTTATTAAGTCCATGTCAATTTCTGTGAGGTACTACACCAGTTGTCATATCGATGCACAGTTTTTTACCCGTTTCATATAAAAAAATTTTTGTTTCATGCATATTGTGTGATGAATGGTTTGCACAAGTTAACATGATAGTGGAATGTTTGCTTTGTTTCTTGTCATTGAACCCAGTGAAACTGACTCGCAAGTTTTTGGCAACAAAAATTATTCTTTTGAATCATTATCTACAATGAGCATCAATGCATATTGGATTAAATTATGCCAACATAAATTTGAGTTAATACTGCATGAAAAACTAAGTCATAGCACCAGGTTTTTCATCATTGTTGGTCAGTTAATATTTCTATGTCATGTACTTTTTATAGCTTCAACGATATAGCAAAGCATTTTAGTCACAATGGATGGATAGTTATAGCCGCTTTTTTGTTTTCAATTTTGTAGGCTAAAACTCTGTTGCAGTAGCTAAGTGATGCTAAAAGTGTTACTTAACACCTTTGGTACATGGGGTTTTCCCTGAGAGAATATGCTGGGTACAAAGTAGTGTTTGAAAGTTTACTATATAAGTACCAGTTTCCTAACACACTTTGCAGTTAAAACCTGAGCAAGCGCATCATTTGTTAAATCCACCGTTTCTCTTCATAGCTTATTATATCAGTACACAAACTTTCAAGATGAAATGTGCCAATGTGTGCAAAAACATAGTGAAGTTATGTAGACTAGAAGTAAGAATTTTTGTGGAATCAATGTTTTAACAAAACTTGTTTTCTGGATAGAGCTTTTCTTTTAATTTTTCACCTTTACCCAATGAGTAAAACCATGGGCAATACCCATGGTTATGAAACTCTGAAAATAAGTAGCATTGCTTATTTTCAAACTGCTTTTTATGAGCATTTCTTTGCCTCCCAATTTTATCTCACCCCACTTTTTTACTTTAGGTCAGATCTCTGCAAGCACTTGGTGCAGACCAACAGGAGTGTGGGAAGGCATCAACTCAGCACAGTGTGCAAAAGATTGTCCTTCATTAGCTGGTGGAAAAGGGATTATTTATTCATCATCCGTGTAATTTTAAGTTCATGTTGAATTTTAAATTAGTATTGCAAATAATATGAATTTGTGTTTTACTTTCTTTCCATTGTGAACATGTGTATGTTTTATTGAATCAACAGGTTTTAAATGGTCTGGAGGCCTGTGTATCGCTTATCCTACCTTCAAATGTGCACTGCCGGTGTACGAATATGTTGTACCTAAAAATAACACATCAGCTGCTAGTTTTGCACCACCTTCCAACTCCATAACTCACCAGTTGATTGTGCTAGAGAGCTGTTCAAACTCTTAAAAGATGCAGCAAGTATTGAAGTTTTTTTGTGGGTGATGTCATAAGTGGGGTAGGTTTTAGGCCAGTATAATCAGCTTGCATACTTCAAAAGGCTATAGAATGCTGAAAATCTTTCTGTCTAGGAGTAATTTGCCAGTATCATGAGCATTGATTAAAAAGACTAGAACTGTTTCACTTCCAGAAAGCAAGGATAAGCCCATAAACTTCATCAAAGCCAGTGAAGTCTTCACAAAGATGTTCATGTTTATTCTATGATATTTCAGATTCATCTTAAAGATTGATGCAATGTAAACAGTTAAAAACCAAAAGAGTGTGTGGAGACAAAAAAGTTACAAAACTAAGACTGCTGGAAAGAGGCTGTCAGCACTGATTACCACAAGTGATGCATATTGCTAACAACATGGTAATATCCCAATAACTCATAAAAAAATTTATACAATAATTAAAATTTGTACATGATCAATTAAATACTGTAACACCTTTGCTGCTGGTAGTTTTGGGTAAAATATCGGTTTCTAGCATATCTCAGAACTCCATAATTCACCAAATAATTGTGCTGGAGAGCTGTTCAAACCCTCAAAAGACTCNACGAGTCTGCTGTGAAAAAAANTTTTTGGATTTCTGTTGTTTTTGTGAGTGATGTCATAAGTTGGGTAGGTTTTTGGCCATTTTGACTCAGGTTACCTGGCCCTGGGCCCAAACCGCTAGACGGAAGTATTATGCTGAAGTTTTTAGTGTAAACTAGGCTAGAATCCGAGTCTTGAGTCTCTGATTGACTTTCTAAGGTTCCGGGTTCAAAAGTCAATGGCCTTAAAACTGCAAAATAATTACTCCCTAATTAGATAATTAGTTAAAGTGTTGTTTTTAGACAATAACTTTTGAACCAGAAACACTGTGAATAAATTAAGAATGGCATATAATTTGAACTGGTGGCAAGAGGCAACTACTGATTTTTCGGAAATGGGCATAGAATGTTTCAAAAATTACATAAAAATTTGCCTATCAGACATCTCTAGCACTGCCCTATGTATATTTGAAAATAAACAAAGAATTCTGTGTTGATCTCAAGCTGTTCTTGTATGAACAGATAACAGTTTTTTTGAGGTTCAATGCATTGCACATAGCTTTGTTTGTGCATCTGGGTCCATTGTGTCTTGAGTCTTGTCTGAAGCTGCGTTGTGGCTTTAGGTACATGATTTAATTTAAAGCTTTTGTTGGGTTGCGACTACCAAGGCAGGAATTCAAATTCATTTGGGACTGACCAGTGTGAGAATTCCAATGACATTGTGTTTGGTAGTTTTGAATTGCTGGCATTGCTGTACTGTTGCTTTATTTCTGATTAAAAATGAATTGAAAGCTGATCTGGCACCATCTAATATAATAAATGTAAGAATCAAAATATCCCTTGGTCTATTTCAAGCTTAAAGAAAAGAGTACTGTCATTGTTATTTCAAAAAAAACTTGGGTAATTTACTTTAACACTTTGGCGTCCAGCAGGAATCAGGGATTCTCGCGCCAAAACAACTGGATTACACATGGCTTTGCGCGCGCTTAACTCAGGTACCGAAAGTGCTAGAGAGCTGTTCGAAGGCTCAAAGGACGCGGCAAGTCTTCTAGTCTGCACTCGAAAAAAAATTTTTTGATTGGGGGTTGTGGATTTTTTGTGAGTGACATCCTAAGTGGTGAACTTTTAGGGCACCTTGACCCACTTCACCTGGCCCTGGGCTCAAACCATGAGATGATAGTATTTCGCTGAAGCTTTTATTGGAAACTAGGCTACAATCTGAGTCTTTTGATACTTTGGATGACCTGCTGGGGTTTCAGGTTCAAAAGTTATGATCTAA
>JGI24021J15306_10010083_pt1 | contig 11699 bp, 4 predicted proteins | sample Ectturendosymbi1_FD_15306 | JGI IMG/M metagenome (IMG submission 15306)
GTTTCTGTAATGTGCGCTGATGTATAGCTAACCACTTTTTGTGCTCTTGTGTCTGTGATATGGACCATGAGTCCGCAATAAAATATCATTATTATTGCTATTTGAAAAAGTACATTAAAAGCACTCCTATCAAAGGTGTAGCCTCAAAAGCTAAGCCAAAGGAAATGTTGAGAGCAGAACCAGCGAACACTCGCACAGCAGGCATAGACACTTACCACTCAACTATGTTCACGTTGCTACTAGAACTCAACGTTGCATGTGAACAAAGGTGGATGCAGTTCGGATTGCAAAATAGTCCCAGCAGAGTTTTTGCATTTGGTGGCAAAACATACACTTCCATTTAGCAAACCTGTGAAATCGGATCACAACTTGAATTTTTGATATTTTCAGAATAATCTCATTAAAACAACAAAAATATTATCAGTCCGACCGAGTCCTGTTCCGCCAAATTTCAAAACAAATTGCAGTCCGATCCAGTCCTGATCCGGCTAAAATTGGCTTCAGTCCTGTCCAGTCCGATCCAGTCCTGTCTGTGCTCATCTATGGTCTTTGCAGTGTTTAAAAATTTTATACATTCACAACTGTTGAAACCTATTTTTTGTTCCCGAACCGTTGTGAAACTCAGATTACCAAAAATTATCACACTTCAGAATAGACTTCTTCGTAGTGTAATATGACCTTTTGCAGTAAAATTATTTTTACTACCGTTTAGTTCTAATTGCTCAACGCAAAATATCGGTTTTAGCGACTCCGGTACGTCATCAAACCTCCGCAACCAAGCTCCGCTCATTACGGAGCTCCGCCTTTTGCAGGGCACCAACACTGTGATCTTTCACTGATGACATGTGTCAAGAGCTGCTTAGTGCTTGTGTGCTTGTGCATGATTTTGGAATGCTTTTTTTGTTATGAATGAAAAGGCTGTGGTTGAGAATCTGTTCATTGTTTTACAGGCGCATTGTTTGTGATTGTGACAGGTATAAATGTAAAATTCTGAATGTTAAATTCGTAGTCAAATATTGCAATGAATGCTATGATTTACATTTAGGATTAGGGTGAAAAGAAAACTGCACGACCTTGAATGTATCACCCATCTACATGTTTCATTTGTGCATTTAAGTGTAAGTAAAAGAAAACATTAAACGTTTTTCAGAAAAAATCTAAGTTTTTATGTTACTTCATACATTTGATTTGCTGCCTTAGGTAGGTTACAATTAGGGTTAGGTTAGCGTTAGCTTAGTGTTAGGGTTAGGTTAGTGTTAGCTCAGCATTGAGTGTTAGGTTAGCTTAGCGTTTGGTTTGCTTAGGGATAGATTAGGGTTAGGATAGGACTAGGGTCAGCTTAGGGCTACGGTTAGGGTTACTTAAGGTTGGGGTTAGGTTGTAGGTTTATCTTTTTGTTATATATACTATTTACTTCCTTTCTACAAAGCCTTTTGCTGCTGCCATCCTGGCGGCAAAATAGACACTGCCTTTTTATTTTCTGTTTTTTTTCAAGGTAAATTCTGGGGTCTTTCTTCCATAACAGAGTGGCAAAACTGGTTTTGTACTTGGCAGCAGAGATGAGCATTGGACTGGATCCGGACTATAGCAAATTTTGTTGAAGTTGGATTGCATCCGGACTGTAAATCACTTCAAAATTTAGGATCCGGACAGGATTTGGACTGAGTTAATGGAAAAGAAATGCGGCATTTTAGTTGTGAAAAGACTGCATTTTTTAAATATTTTGGACTTCATTTGGACTTTACATTTAAAAAATATTTTTGACTGTGGTTGGACTTGGACTGAGTTTTTAAAAATCAGGACTGGATCTGGATTGCAAAATATGACAGTACGCTCACCTGTGCTTGGCGGGTCAAGTTTTAACAGTTGCTGTAAGATACGGTTCGATAGTTGTTGCTGTTTCTATTGTCACTTGTATTGTGAAGTTTACATTCAGTTATCAATTGCAATTATATGCCACTTAGTCTTCCATAAACATTAGCTCGTAGAGATCAAATGAAACAGTCTCTTTTCCTAATATTTGATACAGCCCTCAGGATTTACTTGACAACCCCACTTGTGATCGTGGCATCTGGCTAAAGGAGTTTTTCTAACCTAAAAGTAACCTAACTTATTTGAAATTATCAATCCAACAAGACCGCCTAAACAATTGCATATATGTCCATTGAATCCAAAATTACCAGAGCCTTACATGTGACAAAATTCGAAAGGACTTTGGTAATGCTAAAGCACAAAACATTTGTTTCTCCTAGCAAAGGCATTTTTGTATCATGTAAAACAATAAGTTAAACCACAATCAGGGCTGTGGAGCTGGAACTCAAAAGTTCAGGCTTCGACTTTGGCTCCAGCAAGTGTAGGGTCCACGTTTATAGGAAGCGATCTAGGATTTTCAGCTAGTTGAGGTGCCGACTAGTTGGACGATTATGATTCCACAGAGATCCCTACTAGAAGCATGAGGGTTCAAACTAGTTGTTGCAGGAGCACAGGTTAGTCTCCCAACTGAGCAGCCTGACGTCTTGACATTGCCAAGCCTTAGCAAGGCATGTTAACTAGCTCTCACCACTTTGTCTGCTAAGAACTCTCTAGTAGCATTTAAGTTGACTGCTTCTTTCGCTTATATTCAGATATATGACAAAAACCCTGATGCGCTTAAGTGTTAAGTCAGAAACATGTAACATTCAAACGGTTTCATTTATAATCAGAACTAGAATGACGATGAACAAAAGCGTTGAGCGTTTGAATGCACCACAGGAAACAGCGACCAACTGCAGTTATGCAGGTTAGCGTGTTGGCGGTCAGACTGTTCACAAACAGGTACATCGTGTTGAATCATGAATGGAATATTAATGGGAATAACACAGTAAGAACGCACAAAACATTAAAGCACTAATGTGTCCACTATACAGGCATCTAAAGCTCTTGACTCCAGCGTGGCATTGGAATAAGTTTTGGTTGTTGAAGCCCCACTAAAATAAACAACTCAAAACATGAGCAAAAATATAGTCTAGAGTTGGTTTGAAGCAAAATGAAAACATGCATGGACATTGGTTTGTTTCTTTGGGGTAGTAAGAACATGCGTTTTTCGGCAGTGCATTACATTTCATCCAAATAACTTGGAAAAACTATCGAATACAATCACACGAAGTTATTCTGGGTCAGAGCGGCATGTAACCTACTGAGACTCTGTTCCTAAACCACAGGACGAATATAATATGGATTATTGAAAACTCCACCAATGTCTTTTGTTTCATATTTACATTTGGGGTGCCATATCTTTCTTTTGGTGGACTAAGCCATATTGGTAAAAGTCTTAATACACACACCCTCAAAGTTTGTTTTTTTAACACAACAAAGTTTTTAGCTTACAGATCAAGCAACGCAGACAAGAAGACACGAAGTTTTTCAGCCCTGAAAATTACGTGTGCATTTCTTCCTGCAAATGCGGCTTCAGTGTGCAGTTCAGCCGAAGGTTCGGCCTACAGTTCACACCACACAAACAAGAAGCTGCCAATAGTTCCTCAGTACTGAATATAACAATGACAAAGCCGCCAATAGTTCCACAGCACCGAATATAACGATAACAAAACCATACCAATACTCACTGGACTTGGACTGAGCTGTAACAAATGTCACAGTCAAACCAGCTGCCCAATAGCTCTATCCGAGTGTTGCTGCCGGCATCTCCAAGGTTGTCATGCAACCAGCAATCATCTTCAACTTGCAACACAATAGCTACATCCGAGCTGTTGCTGCCCGCATCTCCAAAGTTGTCACGTGACCAGACCAATTCTTCGACTAGCAGCATAATAACTCCAGCCGAGCTGTTGCTATCGGCATCTTGGTGGCAAAATAGACACTGCCTAACAATTACGTTATGCATAAATTACCAACTTTTCCATTTGATGACAATACTTCTCTCTGTTTCAGATTCAATGTGGGTTATCACACTTTGTTAGTTATTGTTAATGGAAGGACTGTAAAAATCTGATGTTGAAAAAAGCAACAATCTGATATTATCGCAACTGACCCCAGTGGCAACACTGGTATCCACCTTTGTCCACATATAACTTTGAGTTCATATATATAACTAATTTACTAGTAGCAATAGTGTTGCCAGTTGGGCGGTTTGTACTTCCATGGAAATCCTTTTGCTCTCAAAGACTGCAAAATGTACAAGCAGAAATTCCCGGTTTAATTCTGTGTGTGCTTTTGGAGTAGCCCATAATCGTGGTTATTTATGCTACTGTATTACATTATACGCAATAATCATAGGCTTGATTCTGTAGTAACATTGTGTTATTGCCACGATTATTCATCTAGTTTAATCAATCTTTAAAGAGTCTACATTCTGTAGAAAAATCTGATGAGTGCATGTCTACATAGATATCTATATGATACATATATAATATGGATGACGGATGTATGTCATGGCACCATGAATGAAATGTTGTTATGCTTAGACCAATTTCCTTAATTAAATATTAACCACAAATTCTGTTTTTCATGTACCTTTCACCTATTGTTAAAGCAGTGGCTGTAGGACAGGTCCGTCAGTAAACCTTTCTTCATAGATTTTTTGTCCGCCGCCTGTCATGTGACACTAATTGATGATAAGTGTGTGCTAGACTGCACTATGCTTGCTAGTAACATACTTACATAAACACTAAACCATGAACCGTAAATCCTAAACCCAAAGCCAAAAGTTTTCAAAACTTTTTATAAACCTTTGTTATGATTGTATATGTAGGTCAGCATTGTGTTTGGGTGAGGTTTCTTTATTATTTCTGTTATCCTGAAGTGGATAAAAAATGTGCCTGTTGTTAATATCAGCTAAAGAAAGGAAATATCTATCTAAACTGCATATACACTTTGAATAAGGCTTACATTTTGGTTTTACATCTTTTTCATAAGCCTATGATCATCTAACAGATACCATATTTCATTTATATTTAAAGTTGTAGACTTTCTCTTGTCATGGCAAATCGCACTGTTAAAGATGCTCACACTGTGAAAGGGACCAATCCTCAATATCTCATTGAAAAGATAATTCGTTCACGCATTTATGACAGTCGATATTGGAAAGAAGAATGTTTTGCACTTACTGGTAACTCACTATAGTGATTTATTTAGTACTTTTTCGTTGTTACTTTGTTGTAATTAGACTTTTTTGTTGTTGACTGTGTTGGAGTTGTTTTTTCATGTCCTACATTGCCATTTGTTTATTGCACTAAGTATTTATTTCAAAACAACATGATTTTCAAGCATTTAGAGTGGCACTAAAAATTTTGATGCCAAGTGAAATTGGTATGTATGTGTCATTTATTTGTCTTCCCATACACTAAGCAATTGCACATACTATGGATTTTAAAACATTTGCATAACCTACATGGAAGCTGTGAGGTTGAAAACCTATAAAGTTTCAGTTTGATTTTATCAACTAGCAACACTTCTGTGATGCAATAATGGAAGGTTAACTTTATGCCAATGTTTAGATTGAACATCTGCAACATAAATTTAAATATTTCATCATGAGTGTCTACAACAGCGTTGCTGTTGTAGGGAATGCTAAGTTTTTATATCCAATCAGTTTAAATAAATAAAAAGTTCATAATTTTTGTTATCTCATCAACTGTTGTGTTGCTGGTGGTGTCAGCATTTCATTGTCCATACCACTACTTCCCAGCTTGTGGGAAAAAGAGTAATTTCCAATTTAACCATATAACATTTAGAAAAACATTTCTGCAATGAAAATAAAATTAGCTAAATAGCACCAGTAGTAGCCAGAAGGTGGTACTACCAGTTTTGTCATAACTCGCTTGTTTAAAACAATTCATGTTCGCTTTGTAACTTGCATAAAATCAACCAAAAGCTGCCAATACCAGCAAGATAGTGGGCCATGTAAAAATTTCTTTATAAGTAGAAATCTTAACTTCTGCAAACTCTCTTGATTAGTACACAGATTTATCATTAAAATTTTGTCAAATATAATTTCATAGCTTATTTTGCCATGTGCCCATACATTATCTTGACACCAAAAACATACTGTACTAGTAAAAATCCAACGAGTTTGCTGTTGTACACATAGAAATACCAAATTTTACTGCACTCTGATAGGTAAAACGTGCATATTCAAACTATGTTTCTTGCATTATCTGAATCAGTCACCTAATTTAAATATGTTGGAGAAAGATCTTGAGTAATTAGGCCACCAAAATTATGTTCAAAAGCAATGTTTTTCATTCATTTAATTAACAACAATATTTTGTACAAGTTACTATTTTACTGCTACACTATTTTTGCTAGATCAGTCCTCTGCTAGTGACTTCGTTTTGTTTTGTAATGATGTTCTGAAAAATAAAATAACTTTCACCAATGCTTATAAATCCATGACTGTGTTAATAGTTTATCCAGCTTTTCTTAAATACTATACCTGTGGGCCTGTGGGGAGCAGTTGCCCTAGAAAGTTTTATAAATTTTTTTATCTCATTTTACTACAAGCACACATTTTGCTAAGTCATCCATCATAATTTTTGTATGCAGCGGAACTCTTGGTGGACAAAGCAATGGAACTAAAATATATTGGAGGTGTTTACAGTGGTAATATAAAGCCAACGCCATTTATATGCCTTGTCCTGAAGATGTTGCAGATTCAACCTGACAAGGATATCGTTGTGGAATTCATAAGAAATGAAGACTTCAAGTTAGTAATGCTGAAGTTTGTTTTGTATATGAGTTCTATTACTCCTTTCGAAATTATGAAATGTTCTGTTTCTAATCGATATTTTCAGAAATGAGGGTCTAATACAAAACACAACAAAAAATTTTTATATTTGCTTTTGCCACTGTTGGATCGTGAAATGTAAGATCAGCAAAGGTTTTTGTAAAATGGTGCTGCATGAACAAGTGCTTTGCTTGTTTGTTTTTTGACAATTAAGCAAAGATCCAGTGAATTCTTGGTACTCCAAAATGTTAAATTTGAGAAAAACAAAAATGTAGGAAACAAAAATGCTATGAGAATACTTTTATAGGGGTTTTATTAGTAAGCTGTGCATTTCATTGGCTATAATGCATGAGGTTGCTTCTGTTTGACTATGGTGTGCAGAGAAGCACTGGGGGAAGAGCTGCGATTGTCAACAGTAAACTGCTCTATTCAAGAAGAAAACAAGCTTGTCTGATGTGAAGTCACAATCCTAACAATTTGTTGAAGTGTTATACTATCAGCTTCCAGAATTTGTTTCAGCAAACTAAGTCAGGTTTTCCCAACCTCATCACAACTGACTGTGTTTCCAAAGAAATTCATGAATGAGAAGGACTTGTTTGCTCTTGCGTGTATGAATGATTGCTGTAGCTAATCATGTCTTATTTTGCAGATATATCAGATGTTTAGGAGCATTTTATATGAGAATCACTGGAACTTCTCTGGACTGCTACAAATATTTAGAACCTTTGCTGAACGACTTTCGCAAAATCAAAAAGCAGTTGCGTGATGGCAGTAAGTTGTAGCTTGCATGTTTGGGGTGATTTTCATGCACCCATGTTTGTGAAATAAATTGTTTCAGTTATTCTCTTGTAAGCACCAGTAACAAACTTCAGTTTCATCTCCGCTTGCATACGACGTACTTTCGTAGTGAATGCTGCATTGGTGGCAATTCAGTATCACCATCGCGTGCAAACCTTTTGCTTGCTCCCACTCATCAACGCCAAGAACTAGGCTGGGCAGGCTTCAATTGCCGTTTTTCAAATCTTCGGTAAACCCAAATCGAATCCAGCCAGCATGTTTCCTGTGGTAATTGTGTGAAGTGTGCTGCGAAAACGTTTAGATTGTTGTAGTATCGCAGCGTTAATAAAGTTGAAAACTGCTGCTATACGGTGTGCATTTGTAAGAGAATTCCGTAAAACAAGCATCAGCTGCAGTGAAGATTGGAAATAGCGCTAAAAGTCAAAAAGGAAGGTTCTTTATGTTGAGCGTAAGGATCTGCACGACCACCTGCATCGAAATAGATAGTCGAGAAAGTTCGGGAAACGTATGTGCGAAGTTCATTCAGATGAATAAATCTTAAAATTTCGCGAAATCACAGGGGGTGGATCCGGTCTGCATTCTGCCGGTTATGCCGCACGCGTGTTTACTCCTGACGTCCATTTCGCACGCTCAGCTATTTTTCGCATTTTCATGCATGTTTTCCGCCGCTTCATTCTAGCGAATGATTTCCCCATTATTTGACTGAGGAGACAAATAAAGACAGCATAGAAAATAGCGTAAACTTTCATTTCGTTGAATTCTACTTTTAAGCATAATCTCTTAGTTAGGGGACTATGCACTTTCCCTTTCTTTTTTGCTACAGTCTAATGGACGCAGACTATATCTAATGCGTTTTGCAGAGGTTTAGTGCCTTTTTCTGCGTGCAACTAAACTTTTTCAACTTGTATGCAGTGGCTGGTTCGTTGTTTGCAAACTGTTTACACTCGAACGCAGACCTCGCTAGATGTTCAATTAGGTGCTGAAACGTCATAGAATTCGACGCATATAATTATGATTCATGGATTTTGTTTTGTGCATAGTAAAAATATAAGAAATGTCAAAGCATCTTGAACATCAGAATCAAACATTCGCAAACTGAAATAGGTCTTGTTTTTCATTCTCCAGTATGGGTATTGGTTTTTCTGCTTGTTCGACACTTTTCTCATCATTCGTTTTTCCTATTTTTTCCCTTTATATATGCATCTATGAGCCCTGCATATGCATATTTCGTTAAATTTTGTTCCCTGCTGACTTTCAGTCTGCGGTAAGCCGCATCATTTAGCTTTGACTGTGTACTCATTCTTAGGGATCAAAACACAAAATATGTGTTGTTACCAGGGTTGCGGAGTCGGAGCTTTTGGGTGGAGTCGGATTCGGATTCCTACGATCACTATAAGCCGGATAAAAAAATCCGACTCCGGAAGTCCAATTGAATCATTTTATACAATGCACTACAAAGTTAGGAATCCTAACTCGTGCCTGTTGAAATGGTACAGCTTTTTCTGAAATTTTCATGGAAAATGAGAATTGCTGTGTACCACGATTTCCACTGATTGCTAGTTGCTACAAAATTGTTGACAGCCAAACTTCATTCATATTATGCTAAGGAGTCGGAAATTTTGGAAAGGTAGGACATTTTACCTGCGACTACGCAACCCTGGTTGTTACGGGCTCAATTACAGAAGTGTTGGCGGGGTACCTACTCTTCAGATATAAACATTTATTTATGTTTACGTTTCGTGTAATATCCCCGTCTTTATCTAAAACAAAGTGTATATACTGCAAACTACAATAATAAATTTAATAATCTGATCTCAGTAATGTAATTAATGTTTCATTTCTACTTAACGTTTCAATAGTGGATTATTTTTCTTAGAGTACTTCAAACGTTAACTCTGTCGCCACTGGCGTGGGACGCTCTTAAGGTGCGGACCAATTTAAATAATATTTGTCAAATAGGGTTAAAAGCGGCTCTGGTTGAGAAGTGTTGGCTTGCATCCTCTATTGTGACCTGCAAACATGTTCTTGCTGTTGGGGTGGGCTTCTTCTAATTTCGCGTGTGTAGTGTTATTCCTTACCTTCGTTTGCTAGCCACAGATGTTTATTTCGAAAACCGCATTGCCAAACCCTTCCACGTATGACATCCACCTGTTTATTGTTCAGCAGTGATTACAACGTCTTAAGTTCGACGGAAATCGTTCTGAACAACTCATCCCATACAGCCACTGTCAAGTTGTGCAACTATTTCCGCTAAAGTCGCTTTTAGTAAAAGCCTTCACTTATGTTATGAGTTATTTAATCAAAATTGTACTGCGCAACTCAACAGTTCTCCAGACAACAAAAATTAACTGATAATGCTTTTTTCGTTAACATCTTAGGTTTTGTCATTGCTCACGTTGATGAGTTCATGGATGAATTGCTAAGAGATGAGCGATCGTGCGACGTCATTTTACCAAGGATTCAGGTAATTTCTTATACGATTTAGCAACGAGATCCAATAAATGAAAGTGCAGATAGTTACGAGAGAAGTAAATCAGTAACTGTAGGTTTCGAAAATTAGATTCCGCTTTCATCTCTTACTTGTCACTGATTTACTCGAAAATCGGAATAAACATGTAGTAAGTGATATTTCTTTGGCTGCGAAATAATGCGAACTTTCACCAAACAGTCTATATAAAGTTTCTTGCAACGTAGGCTATTGTTTTTGCTTGGCTTATAATATACTTTTGTATTGTTAAATCTTTGCCGAGTTATGCGTGTAGTGAGTGCGTTTCGGGTAAAATCGCCTAAAAGGTTTATTGTGTAAAAAGGTTTTGGCGCGTTGTACTAGGCCAGCTATGTCCAACCCGAACTAAATTTAAGTTAAAGTAAATGTCCTGGAAGCGTTCGAATCCTAATTGCAATGGTAACAGAAGTAATAAAATGGCACTCAGTACTACCTGTAACAAAAATGTCAAATTCAAGATTATCAAAATAAGGACAAGTTGTCATGTAGGATAGTTTCACTACAGAGCAAACCTAGACTGGGCTGCACAAAACCTTCGACTTGCCGCATGCGGCCCGCGGGTTGGACATAGCTGTTACTTGACTTTGACATGTCACCTCTCACACCACTTCTCGGCTCTGTTTCGATTTTTTTAAAACCACCAATTAATCTACTGTTTCTTGACAGTATTCGGTTGCGACCAACTAACATAAGCAACATGATTTGTGCAGCTGTAAAATTTCTATTGCTTTTATTGGTAACCTCAGTACTGGGCTAATGTGCTACCAGCTAACTGTGCGTTGTAGCTCCAAAACCAGCGTTGGTAAAGATCGAGATGGTCGGCTGTGGTCTCATCCTGTGAAGCAATCGGCAAAGCCTTATAGCGTATTGTGAGATATTGATTAATAATTGTTTGTGCGTTCTAACGTAAAATTTTCGTTCAACGTGAGAGCACCTAATTTAAGAAGTATACCACTTTGTCAAAGCGGTTTCCATTTTTTCTGTTTGCGACTCAAAACAGAAGCACCGATGTTGAAGTCGTGGATTGTTATCATGATATAGTAAGCTGAAATAATGCGCTTCTCTAGAGTCGACAGATTTTGGAAGAGACCGAAGTGCTGGAGCCCCGGGTATCTGCTCTTGATGATGACTTGGATGATCTTGGGGAGTCGAGTGACGAGGAAGAAGAACCGGTGATTGACAGACACACATCACACAGACGTGCGCGCACCCCTTCACCTTCCAGGCAAGTTAATCGATGCAGGAAACAATGCTTATTTTCAAATAAATTCAAAGCGTTTTTGCGACACAAGCACGAAGCTAAGTACAGAATTTGTGCAATGGTTTTTGCAAACTTACTTGTGCGTTCCACCCGTTTACGTGGAAGTAGCGTGCTATAGAGTTAGTAATTGATCTCAAACTGCGCAGAAAATGAAAAAAGATGACAAACACTGATTACATTGGGCCTGCGTACGACAATCACCAGAAGTTCCACTGTATTGTTGTTTTTGTGGCGACAGTTAAAAGTGGTCCTCAACCTTTTTTAGAGTCAACTCGAATCCTCAAGTTTTTAAGCACCCGCATCGAAACAATATAAGTTATTTAAAATACAGGGTGTCCATAAAGTCTCTTTACAATTTAAAAAAATTATTAAAAAGTGAAATGATGAGATATCGCAATGAGGTTTGTTTTATG
>JGI24021J15306_10010085_pt1 | contig 11699 bp, 7 predicted proteins | sample Ectturendosymbi1_FD_15306 | JGI IMG/M metagenome (IMG submission 15306)
GCTCCAAGTCTGCACAACAACTATGGCAACACGGCATTCCCTGGTCTTGTTGACGCCATGTTTGACATCGAAGATGATGACGAAGAGAGATGGGATGAAGTGAAACGGCAATATTCTATAGTTGTTTTCCACATTCTCTCTGCTGCTTCCTCGCTTAAGCCTGTCGTGCCATAATTTGAAGCAATACTTTATATGAAATATGTCGCATAATTTATTGCGGAATGTGCTCTAAAACGCGTATTCAAACTATCCCCACTAATGAGTTTTGCTGAGATGCAGAGTGCTTAATAAAATTATTCTAATAATCACACTTTCTCATCTCGATGTACATATGCAGTAAAACAGTTTTCGATTCATTTTTTGTCTCTAAGGTTGTTTCGTCACTGCTTTCCCATTGCACCACATTGATGTTAAACTTCGTGCTAATATCTAATGATTCTAGACTGATCTCCTGCGAGCAATATCGTGTTTGTTAAAGTCGCACACATTTTGAACATTGTTATTTTGTGTTTTGTCTGGAAGGACGAATATTATCGCAAACGTAGAGCTATACATTACATGACGCTCTGCGACTCATATCTTAAGCGATAGTTGATGACTGATTCACAAGAGTAGTGAAACGCGTACCTGTAGCAAGCTATCCGGTAACAAATAAATCTTTCCTTAGATTTACCGATCTGAACTACAAAAAAAGTATTTGAAAAAATGTACCAAAGACTTTGGAAGAAACTAAAGCCAATATCGAAGAAGAAGTGAGATTGATTAAATAATATGCGCAATGACAAAAAATTTGCTGCACGGTTTTTATATCGGAATTCATTATTAAGAGCTAAAATCTTAACGGTTGTTTGGGTTGATTTATTTCCCGCGTTATCTTCGTGCAGCAGTCAATATCTGAGAAGAATGAACAGCGAACTCTGCTTTAAAACCCTTTAAGTCACGCAAGGGCCACTTTTTTGACTCGACTTTTCAAATTTTTGCAACTCCATAACTCGCCAGCCCATTGAGCTAGAGGGCTGTTCAAAGCATCTACGGATTCAGCAGGTCTTCTAGTTGAGATTAAAAAAAGAATATTTTTCGTTTTGGGTTTGGGATTTTCTGGAGATGACGTCAAACTAAGGGCATGTTTTCGAGACCTTTGGGCCAACTTTACCTGGCCCTGGGCCCCAACCCAATAAGCCATGTTTTTGGATCAAGTTTTTGTGAAAACTAGGCTGTGATCCGCGTCTTTAGGGCCCTTTAATGGCTGTCTAGCATATCTGGAGCCAAAATTATGAGCCAAAAAACAACAACTGGTACAAATTTCTACACCTACAAACGCTAACCTGGGATGGATTACACCCATATTATAAATGGCCATCACTCGCCAGCAGATTGAACTAGAAAGCTGTTAAAACCCTCTAAAAACTCGTGAAGTCTTGTAGTTTAGACTGAAAAAAATTTTCAGTGTTGGTTTTCGGCATTTTTGGCCATGTTTACATAACCACTGGATGTTTTGACAGGTCTGTCAAAACATTGGATGACGTCAACATCCCGTGGGAGTTCAACAATCAAGTCGATTTCGTGGTGCGAAATTTCACTGGGTTTAATTGGATTTTAGGCTACAGTACGAGTCTTTAGAGGGTTTGATGGACATTCTAGCGTTTCTGGCTGAAAAGTTATGGCAAAAATGATATAATATTAATTAACGAAATCTCCTAAATCCGCTAGGGAATTCCTGAAATATTTGGAAGTTTTTTGGCATAACTTTTGGACGAGAAACTCTAGAAACACGATCAAGGGCTCTAAAGACTTGGCATTCTAGCCTAGAATCCACAAAGACACTTTGAACCACAATATTGGCTTTTTGGATCGAATGATGACGTTATCAAAATAATCGCAAAGCATACCCCATTCATGATTCCATGGACCCAAAACCCCAAACCCAAATCTTAAAAAGTTTTTTTAATTCTAAACTACAAGACGTCAGGAGTCTTTAGACGGTTTGAACAGCTCTCTAGCTCAATCTGCTGTCAAGTTATGGTCGGCCAAAATTTGCCCTGAGAGGGCAAATTATACTTTTTGTGAAACTTTTTGAATTTTTTCAAAAACTGGGTTTTTGTGCCAAAATTTTGGCTCCAGATATCCCAGCAATTCAATCAAGGGCTTCAAAGGCGCGGATTTTTGCCTAGTTGCCAAAAAAACTTGAGCCAAAAACATGGCTCAATGGATTGGCGCCCAGGGCTGGGCAAACTCAGCCAAAAATGCGAAAGCGTGCCCTCATTGTGACGTCACCACCAGAAAACTGCAAACCCAAAACGAAACTTTTTTTTTCCAATTTGAACTAGAAGACTTGCTGAACCCGCAGAGGGTTTGAACAGCTCTGTAGCTCAATCGGCTATCGAGTTACAGCGTTGCAAACTTTGCAAAAAAAGTGGCGCACGCGGGACAGAAAGGTCGCATAAACCTTCAATATGTTCTACAGCAGTAATGTTGTTATGAGAGAAAGCGTGGCGTGAAGCAACTATTTCTTGCAAAGTTGTTATTTGTTCGATGCACGTGCGCAGTTCGAACACTTTTGTGAAATGCACGAAGGTCAGGATAGTTTCTATATTGCATTTTTTTACTACCATTTGTCAAAAAAATCATCTTTTGAAAACTTTTCAGTTATGCCTTATTTTGCCCCGTATCTGGGACAACGAGGAGCACTCGTCAGTACGACATTAAAATATGTTTATATTTTTGAGTAAAATGAATAAAATGTGTAAGTTAATTTACCTCAGCAAACAATCTGTTGTGCAGCTAGCGATTTGTTGGTAAATAATCATTTCCACAAATCTGGTAGAATGTGGCTTGCAATGAATGTTTTTGCACAACAATTTTGTTCAGATCTTCGATTGTGTAAAAACTCTTTTTTACTTTTTATGACTTTCGAAAGATCAAGGGTATGTTTATAATTAAAATTTGGGAGAGCAGAGTTGTCGGACGACTGAAGGATGCAGAACGTTAAAAACTGCAATGGTACTACTGTAAGAAACGTGGTCACGCGCACGCCGACGGATGCATGTTGGGCTGCACGGCTTGATTTTTCTCATTTCATGGTGGTAGCTGTTCTGATTATACTGTTGGGCAAACCAGTGCGCCATTTACACAGCAGCCATTGCAATATCACGGACTACTACGGGATGATGTTGCTGTGGGCACACTTGTGCAGAGGAGGCCTTGCACTCAGTTTACTGCAAACGCAGTCATTCGCCAAACATTACACCTGGAGTCAGGGCCGGATTATTTGAACGCGAGGCCCCGAGTAAAGTGGTGACCGCGTGGACCCCTAAACGCCATACGCAACTGCGCAGCGTTTCACATGCCCTCGTTTCAATTTTGCAGAAGCACCGGTCAAAAACGTCAAAACCAATAGAAAACCTGAAGTTAGTAGCTGAGTTCCGATTAATTCACCTAATTGTTGTAACGACAATTTATTTGCCGGTATGACACTGACACTGCACAAGAACCAGGTTCACTGTTCTGGTGTCACGCAGCGATGAGATTCAGTGGTGTAACTAGTCCAAAATTTTTTTGAGGGGCCACATCGTGTGACTCAGCGAGCAACAGTATTTTGCAAGCAGATTAAGTTCGTTCTTCTGGCGATTTTTTAAAATTTTAGTCGACGTTTCGCCCATTTATTCAAGTAGTTTTTCCTAAGGGAGATGTTTTAATTGAACACATAACAGGCAGTTCACTAATAACAAGAAACAATGAGCAGTATGTCGTACAAAGAAAAAAAACGCAAAACCGACCGTTGCAGTAGACGATGAGTCACAATATGCGACAGTGAACGCGGAAGTTAAGAACCGTGAAATGAAAACACCGGAAGGTGACATGGTTTAACAACGCAAAAATAGCGTAAAACCTGCACAGACTAATCCACAAAACGTTAATCTGTGAAGTAAAGCAATAAATAGTGTGAATGCATGCGGTACATAGGGATCAATAATGGGATAATCTGAGTGGTGAGCTGGCATATCAACAGGTGCTAAATAAGATGACAAACTCTAGGAAGTCACGTAAGGGATAAATTTCACTCATGTTTTAAGACATTATGATGAATAGCAGGGACGTTTGCAGTTTTATCATTCGTAGTGGTAGTTTTTAAACTGATATGCAATGAATCCAAAAAAATGCGCTTATGGCTGCTATCTACGTGCTGTAAAACGTGGGCGCAATCCCAGTGGAAACCATGGCCACTTAAGGTTACATTTTTGGTTGAAGCTGTTTCATCGGGATTATTAAGACTTCTTAGGCAAAGTGTCCTGCTGTGGTGTTCTTTGTGCCCATGCTTCATTTCGTTTCTCCAACGTAGTTGTGTACACATTCCTCGAATGGAAATTTATAGACAACGCGTTTGCTTGCGGGTACGATATTTTTCCTGAAGATAGGTTGTGCTTGGTTTAAAAGTTAATTTGAAGATAGATCGCATATGGTGTTTCTCCAGAAATCGTTTTAAGGTCTCTCCCAAGTCAGTTGTGCAAGCTAAAATAATATTAGATATAAACTCACAAAATCCGTTGTATTGTTTCTTCTTTTTGGTTTGGATGTGGCCCTTTGGCGTATCCAGTAAGCTTGAGAGTCCGTTTCACATGCTTAATTTCGTTGTCAGGGCAAGAATCGTGGAGGAAAGCTTTTTAGCCGGTTCGAAAATAGTGTTAACCACTGATTACTTATGTTGTATAAGATGTTCTGATCTAAATTTGAGGTATCTATCTGAGTGGTTTGGCTTACGATAAGACTGCTGACATAATTGGCGAATTGACGAGCGTTTGATCAATAAGCCCAAAACGGAAGATATTCCTCTTTTTCTTGTTGCATAGTGAATTGGATGAAGCTCTCTATTGTGTTCAGATGGGTAAAAACTCGGACAACTTTGATTTCTTTATGATCACAAAAGCGTCTTCTACACATCTTTTCCACAAACGTGAAAGGTCTGGAAAAGTTTTCAAAGCGCGTTTTTCACGTCTTCCAAGACTACGTTTGCAACTATTGATGAAACGGGAGAACCCATCGCTGTTCCAAAAACTTGTTTGTATATATTGTTTTCCACGAAAAGTTTAAATTTGTTAAATTTAAGCAAATTTCAAAGCCTTTTAATTAGGTGGGCAAGATGACAAACGTATAGGTTGACTCAGTTCAGAATCGGACTGTAGACGTTGCTTGGCCATGTTGCCAATTGAATTGAAACTTTTGCAAATGAGGATACAACACCGAATGAGACCAGTATTTCATCCGTTTGGAGTAATTAATGAGCAATGGATGATGCGAAGTCTGACGAGTTTCTTACGTGATGTTTTGTTTTTCCAATAAGTGTTTTCAGTAGTGAAGATAATTCTTTGACTAAGCCGAAGGTAGGTGAATCCTTGAAAGAAACTATAGCTGGTAGGGGAATGTTTTCTTTGTGTATTTTCGATAGTCCGTGCAGCGGGGGTGTCGTGGCATCTGAGGTTTTCAGTCTAAAGCTTGTTTCTTTTATGTTTTCTTGGTTTCGAGCAAGTACAAATTTATTGACATCTTCGGTTGTGGATGCGGTTGGGTTGGATGTTTTTACGTTTCTTCACCATCCAGCATCTTCTCAATACCACTCTTTGTCTAAGACTGTGGTGATGCTACCTTTGTCAGCCTTGGTGATTATTATCAGGACCGGCCTTAAGCAGATGCAACCAATGCAGCTGCATTGGGCCCCGCGCCATTGTGTTTGGGTAGATTGTTCATTTTTTCCAGATACAACTTGCGCTTGAGAATTCAGTAGAAACGCCATATAAATTTCATTGTTAACGAAGACCCCTCTCGTCAGAACTAGCAAATTTCCTCTAACGTTAACAAACGTGCTCAATTCTCGTGTTAGTGCTGCACTGTATATCAGCGCTCTACCACGATCGTACCACGGTTGACTGAACACGATGTCGTCATAAAATCACTGCTCAGAAGTGCCCCGCGCCTAGGTCTTGCATTGAGCCCCGCATCTTCTAGGGCCGATCCTGATTATTATACTTGAATATGTGTTCATTCCTCGTCAAAACTGATCTGCTTCGTTTTTTGTTTCGTGTGATTGAAATCACTTTCCCACGAATTAGGTCACCCTCCCAGGGGGAAATGCCTCATAAACCGTCTTCACCTGAGGCAAGGATATTTTTTATTGGTACAAAGCAATACCCAAATTCTAGGCCGAAACTGATGCTTTTTATTTCTCATGGACGATAACCGAAGCCGAACACAACAATTACTTTTGCTTAGTCATGCAATTCTTCAAGTTTGAAGAAAAATGTTTTTTCGTGCTGCACCGCCTTAGTTTTGTATTTCTATCACCAACAAACCATGAAGGAAATGGGTAACCGCAAAACTGAAGTTCAACATGCAAAAGTTTATCAACTTCATGGCTTTTTGCACTAATGGAANGCCTGCCTCTTTATTGTGAACAACAATGGAAAATGTCACTCATGCTATTGTCTTCTTGTTCAAGTAACCAGATGNTGAGTTCAAAGAGCTAAAACGACTTGATCAAGTGCCCATCTTCAAAACTTTTATTTTGATTGGCTTGATATATTCTTCGAAGTCTTTATTGACAATCGAATAGGCAATGTTGAAGGTTGTTTCAAAGCTTCTTCTGTATTAATTGTTGGAATTGGTTGCATTCCAATTTTCATTTCAATATTCTAGCACTTCGTGTAAGTTTGTCCTCAGTGCACACCTTGGAACTTTGTCTGGCTTCCAGTCAGATCACTTGGCAAAATTTGATCCACTTTGTTGATAAATTACATTTATTCAAAGTAAAAAAGATCCATCCATTTTTTCATGTTTCATGTTACATCCAAAGTTACAGTCGTAACCAAAACACTTAAAAATTATTTTTCTATGCACAACCGTCAAAACATGTGCAGTACCAACTGTCAAACGTTGACGATTTACATTGAAGTCATTTTGGTGATGTGCAAGGATGACAATTGAACCAGAAATACTTTTGCAGCAATTCATACTGGTGGATTCATAGGTGTAGAAGCAGGCACAATTTTGGGGAGATTTTTGCCGGAATTTCCCCAAACTTGCCCAAAAAGTTTTCGAGCAGCTTTTGTGTGAATATATCCTCCCACGTAGATCATGAACACCTTCCCTCCAAAGACGAGATTTTCATGTAATTTTGCACACGTTGTGCACCAATTTTTAAAAATCAAACAACGTTGGGCGTTATTTTTGCCCGTATTTTCAGGTAGTTTTCCACGTTTTCAGGTATGTTACGAACGTTTTCATTGATTTTGCCCAGGATTTTCGACTAATCAAATTTTTTGGGGTGCGCTTGCACCCCTGCACCCCCTGCCTCCTACACCACTGCGTGAAATTACCGTTTTGGCATCCCCATCGTTTAGTTTGTAACAGCAAAAAAGAGTTGCAGGTATATAAAAAGTAGGGGAAGGTCAGCACCTGTGATCATAGCGGGACCCTTGAACCACCCGTTGTTTTTGAAAACTACACAGGCTTAGCGCCACCTATCAATACTAGATATTTCTCATGCTTATTTTTCCCGTGTTAACGGAATGCAAGCAAGTACACCGTTAAGGTTTTTGTCACTGGTTATAACTTTTCTGGTGGTTGAAGTAAAATTATTGGGCCTTGAACTTTTTGTTTTAAAGCTGTTGTTTCTAAGTTGTTTCCGGCATCTTTTATTTGGTTAACTTAGTGCAACATGATATGGATTTTAGCAGGAGAAAAAAAGCATCGACCGCCGGGTTCAACTGAGGACGTGATTTTGATTCAAAGTGGCGTAGAAGTGACCCATGAGTCACAACATGTGGGGTTCAATGAACAGTGGCTCAGTGGTCCCGCCTAACTTATTAGATATACAGGAGCTTGAGAAAAAGCATGATTGCTATACTTAGTAATTCTATTAGTTATTTCGTAGTATGTTTGTGAAAGGGCTTAAGCTACTAGCATAAATGCCGCGGGTACAGCTGCTTAAATTTCAAGAGGGTGGTTTCCAACCTCAGATTAAATCTGTGACTTGCCTGCTTCAACTCTTTCCGTAGATTTAGCGTATTCCATCCAACATTGTGGCTGGTTTTGAAGAAAAACGAAAATACTCCCGTTTGATTAACATATGCAGTTTTTTCAGACGACGTTTGTCCGTCACGTTTCGTGGCGGACCATCCTAAACTCTTTCAGAAAAGGAATTTGATCAGGATGGTGATGAAAATGTTTAAGCATATTCTGAAAATGTAGCATCCTCCAGCTATAATATAACTCTTCAAGAAATATAAACATGTGCCAAAAGTCACGGTATCACAAAAATACGAACCAGGAAGAGGGACAAGTCTTTCCATTATCACCGACCAACCCTGTTGAAGCAAAAGCTTGGAAAAAATATTTGTGTTCATGGAAAAGTTACAGATATAAGTAAACATTCCGAAGCAGTAGCACAGCCAATAATTTTATTTGGACAGTCAATGACATCGTCAGTCAGTGACGACATCTTAGGTCCAACTGTTCCATCCTTCAGTTTGCAACAGTTGAAAATTCATAGAAAACCGCCTGTAAAATCTCAGCAAGTTTGTTTCCGTGGCCCATGGCTTTTTCGACCTCATTCTGACTGCGATACTGTTTTGAAGCCTCCTTAGAACCAGACCTAGGACCCTTGAACTAATGATAGTAGCAGCGCAGAAGTCAGCAAATCATCTCATTAAGGCAGCGATGCTGTAGCAGCAGGCCTGCAACCAGCTTGGGATACCAGGATGATGCGAAGATTTTTCTGAGGGGGACCAATTAGATGTACAATAGTTTTACACTATGTCCAGCACTCTTTTCCAGGGAAGGCAACATTTTTTTCAAGGTGACTTTTGCCCCAATAGTTACGGTCCTGTTCAGTAGAACCAAAAAAAGAGCTGTGTGCTTCTGCAATCGGTTGCAAATCAAAAGTTTTTTTATATATTGGGCAGGTGCTGAAAAAAGTATGAATATAGCTATTTAGGGGAAAAGTTTTTGAAAAAGCTTCTCAGCAGTGTTGAATGTAGTTTTATTGAGCCGAACATAAAACATATTCATGTGGTCCCCTATCTCTCTCTTGTCACATCAAGTTCAATTAAAAGAGCTTTGGTATTAAAAAGTTTGCTGTTAACCTTCACTGGATATATACATTGATGATTTATTTTCTTTAGATGTATGAAAACATACCTTGGTGTAGTATTGTTCAATTTTCAGGATTGATCTTTGAAATAACATTTCGTTTTGGTTCACCTTCAAATATTTAAACCGAAGATCTACGTTTCATAAATTGGTAATAGACAGTGATAATAAACACTTTAATTTGTTTCAATTAGCTGCGAGTAGCTCCTTTATTTCGATTTTTAATTGAAAGAATGGTACATATCAACTGTGCAGCAAAGGGCCAACAGTTTCGTACAGTTTTAAGCGTGGTTCATTGGTCCCTCAAGCAGGTTCATGGGTCCCGACACATAGGGACCCTTGATGCACTTCTGTAACGAATGAAATACTCCATGTAACTTTTGAGGTTGCAGGAATTTTAGGAATTTTGCTCCGTAAATTCCCACAAAGGATGCCACAACCCTAACACACTTACTGGAAAATTTTAAGCAAAAATTATTGCACCGTGTTGTAGCTACGCTCGATATCATAAAAAGTGGCTCGTAGGTGCTGACTTTACCTACTTGTCACATTTTCGGAGAAGCCAGGACTGTCATGTTACAATTATTGAACTTAAAAAAACGTTTTGTTTTCATAAAGAGCACAAAACCGCATTTACACTACTCTGCCTTCGAAGCATGTTTACGAAATTTACCACCTTTTTTCCATGCTACTGGTTTGCCTGTGGGTCTAACCAAGTCAAACAGAAACACACTCAGCATTCAGCAGTCTTATGCACTAGCCCTATTACTTTGACAGTTGCTTCTTCACCTAAGTCCTACCCAAAATCTTATAATTGCAATGCATAGTTGTGTTATAAATACAATAATTTTATCTATCACCATTAAGCTAACCCATCTTTAACCAAAGCAGCCGTAAACTACACTGCACATGATCCCCTACAATAACAACCTGCTTTTTTCAAACACCTTATCAAAAGACCAAAACTGACCGAAAGCTTTCACGAAGAACGAGATGGCAACTTTAATTTCTTAGCCTGCGTGACTGGCAAATCTCAAAGTCAAAGCAGATATGCATAGTAAAAAAACTGAACAACTATCACTTCCAGTCATGTTAAGCAAGGGTCTTGTGCAGAATAGGCTGCTCTGGTGCTAAAGAGCACATGTTACAGTAGGCACATGCCCCAGTGAGGTTGTTTTACAAATATAGAGTGGCTGCATAGGTGTATTAGAGTCCATTGTTTGGGGATGCAAAATTTTTTGCCCAATACTGATCTTGTTTTTCCAAAATAACATGTAAACAGCAAGTTTTAAAGTGAAAATTAAAACGTACCGTTGTAAACAAATCGAGGTGCTTGCATGTCTAATTACCAATCGTCAAATATCAGTAACAAATCAAATTGTGCGTAAATCGCGTTCCTGAAATTCTTCATGTACAATTATGTTCAAGACGGCAATGTATTGCTATGGAAGTTCGTCGATGTGGTTATCTCCATATCATTGATACATTGCAATCTGGCAGATTTCCAAGTCTTCAAATTCAACTTACTGTTGTTTATACACCTCTTCATTACCAAATCATATAAATAACGAGGAAAATAAACGCAATCCAGAAAAGAGTGTGTCACTATGGGGATCAAAGCCTTATGCCATCAACTAGCAATCAATATTCACCACGTCTGGAAGGTGTTGTTCAGTGTCTTAATTTTCAATTTTTATATACGTTTTTAAACTTATTCTTCCAACACCATATCATGCTAATAGCTAAGATCTGTCCTTATATAGCATAGATGGGTGCATTTTTGTTCGCCACAATCGCAATCAATTCGGAAAAGGAGAAAATATAAAGCTACGATCTGAGGTATTACGTAGCCGCAAATAGGTCAAGTCTCAAGTAAGGAGAGGGAAGGAGGCAACTCAATAATTAACATATAGCTTAGCCTTCCTCATTAGGAAATTTTCAGAGCAATGTTTTGTACTTAAAACATCACAACTTACTTAAACGTTTACAGCTTCTAAAGTCGCATTATTAAAACCAAAAAACATTCCAGTTTAGTCAATTAAACCTGCACTGAACACCACATGCTACAAAAACTAGCAAAATGGAACCGAATCAGTCATTAAGACTGCAGCCCATATAATCAACTACCAAGAAATGTGAACTTATTTTCAATGACAGTTGACTTATAACCTCAACAAGAATGTTTATAAAAATAGCAGTGCTTCACTGGACTGCGTTGGCATTAATGAATTATGCANTGCAATCGATAGTGAAGTTGCTATTGTTCACGAAAACTTCACTTCACACTCACAGCATCAAATTGAAGTATTCAATTTTGTCAGGATGCAACTTGTGAAATTCATTGCATTAAAAACAGGTAAAATACGAAAATCTAAACAGTATGAAATCACAGCTGCACTCAGTGTCGTGACTGCCAGGTGCAAGGGGGCGAAGCACCCCTTTTCAAGCTAAATGTAAAATCTGGCCCTCTTTAGCTGACATTTCGATAGTTGGTATTATAGTGGATTTACCTTTTCGTATTACAAATTGCCGTTTCCAACTCGCGATTGTGTATTCCG
>JGI24021J15306_10010086_pt1 | contig 11699 bp, 8 predicted proteins | sample Ectturendosymbi1_FD_15306 | JGI IMG/M metagenome (IMG submission 15306)
CGAATTGAGCAGACAGGTGCGAATGCATCACATTTCCCTCCCAATGCACATTTCCATCCCAATGCACATTTCCCTCCCAATGCTAATGCTATGCTTGACTGCGGTCTCAACCCCCATCGTCGACCTACGCAGGTTTACATTTCTCCCATTAGGTTTCATGACTGATCCAGCTCTCCATATGATGTTTTCCCGTCGTGTTCTATTACGTGCAGTCTCCCATAATTGCCCAGGATTTTTATATAAACGTTTGAAGATATTGATATAAGTAAAACGTTGGGCACCTCTGGCACGTTTTCCTGAGATTCTACAACTTCGAGCAAGATTCTCAAGTTCTCCTTGGCGTGTAGCATGGCCCAAAAATTTGAGATCTCTTTGTTCTGTACAACAAAGCAGTTTACGCCCTTGTCCCATTCTTTGATGGACTGACACATTGGTTAAGGTTTACATACGAGTTGTCAAACAAATTTGGACATCGTTTATTTCCAAAGCACGATTGACGATAATATCCGTTTACATTTTACGTTTCGTTAGTTTCACTGCGGCTTCGTTGAAAAAAATGAAAGACGCGCTCGGTAATCTTCGGATAGCGCGATGTAGATTTTCGTTTGTGCAAGTCGGGCGAGCGGATGGTTTTGGAATTATCCTGGACGCAAGGTTTGTGCGCACAACCGAAAGTTAATGCGTCTGTCAGCTGTTCTCGCACTGTGCAAACACGCCCTGCTCTAAGATCATTGTCAGCTGCGTTGTTCGCGGCTTGCTTTGCGAGAAGTCCAGCAGTACGCCTCATTTCTGAACCGCAGCAGCAGCAGAAAGACGCAGTTTTTGTCAGTGCACTGTCGTTTGATAGCAACAGTCAAATCAAGGGAAAATGAAAAGGATGGCTTGTCCGGGCAGCAGCGTAGCTTGCGAGAGTTCTTTTGCGCCGTCGCAAACGTTCAGCTGGGTAAGAGCGTTGGCATGTGTTGAGTTATTTCTGCAAATGCCATGCGGAACAAGTGTTACAACGTAAACGGTCACTTCACGGACTTAGACGAATTGTACGAACGTCCACCGTGGGTTGAAACTGTTTTCCCATCATATACTGTTGGTTCCTTCAGCTTGGTCTGTGGTACGAAATCTTATTTGTTAAATGAAAGATTTCTCTGAGTCTCGACTAAAACGACGTTAGTGTTAAATCAACGTCTTCGTTTCATAGTTGGTTCAGAACCGTCGCCAGAAAGTTTTCAATAGGGGAGCTTGACATTACAGTGCTTCATATATCAATTTGAGGGTCTTGGAGCGTTTCTTCGGGGAACCTAAGCCCAGTGGGATGGGACCGCGATGGTTGCTCGCACATATGTAAATCGAGCCTTAAAAAACATCTCGTTCTCAAGGTCATAAAACGTAAAGTTGCAATGTGATGATTAACTTTTCTCGGGTAACTGCGATGCAGAATTTCTGTTGGTAAATGCTCACGCATACGTCATGTTCCATAGTTTTGCTGTGCAACAAACGATAAGCAACGCGCAGACAAGTACAAAGGAAAATTCTGCGCAGTAGTTTTAGCAAGGTATAGCAATGTGTTTCAATAAACCCTGATAATGGAGAAAAATCACCATGTCGAACTAAAATTGAGATCTCTTTGTGCAGTACTTCAATTTGCTGAATTGCCAAGTCTTAAAGGCAAAGAGCGAAAACGTTTGAATGGGGACGTTGCAAAGAGCCCTGCGTCCCAAAACGTTTTTGAGAACAAGGACTTTCGGAAAGCTCCGGTGCTAAGAAACGAGCGAAAATTCAATACTATTTTCGTAGTGACGACACGCTCAAATATTTTCGGCCAATCACATGCTGTTCTTGCGTAGTCGCTGCTCCTGTCAGGGTAAGAATCAAAGTGTGTAGCCAAGGATAAACGAGAACGTGCGCTAATTGTTTGCTTTATTAAACCATGCCAGTCCAATTAGTATTCGTATCAACATTTTATGCAGAATAACTGACTGTTTTCCAGAAACTGCGTCACGAAGGCAAGATGTAAATCCACAATTCTTGAATGCTTGGCTTGTGTAACGTGGTACTCCATTGTCTGTTTTTATCAACCTGCGTTCTGCAGAGTGTGTGTGTTCATACTATGGACTTCGTGTCTGCTCATACACAAATAAATTAAATTACAAGTACCTTTGAGCAATTTTTAAAAAAGTTAAGTGAATTCTCTTCGTCACACCCTGAAAGCAAAGATTGTGCAAACTTGGATAAATACCTTGAAGAAAGATTACACCAACTTCAAACGCTGTGCCAGGTTGTTTGGGTTTCAAAAAGGCAAGGGCTTCATTCAGCGAGACTAAAAACGTCTATCACCATATCCAGTAGTGAACAAGTCAACTGCAAATGGGTGGCTTTGCACTATTGTGACGGCCACGCAATGTTCTAGCTTTTGAAAGGGCACCCACAGACAAGGTAGCCGGGTAGGCTACAACGCGCTATTGAAAAATACAGGTTGGTACGCAAACAATTTTGATACACTTCCGCGGTAATTCTATCGTAAAACATCACAAAGGATTGCCACTGCGTTACAGAAACGAAAATGTCAACAGTGAACCTCGCATATAACCCATTGGTGTAGAAGCGGGCAAATTTTTGGAGGTGCGACAATATTTTTGCCCGAATTTCTCCAAACTTGCCCGAAAAAATTTTGGGCCACTTTTTGTGCGAATATTTTTTCAAGAAGACCGTATTTCTGATGACCTCCAACAAAAGGTCTTCGTGTGATTTCGGGCACCATTTTTTTTCAAATCAAAACACGTTGGGACCCTTTTTTTTCAAATCAAAGCAAGTTGGGCGCCATTTTTGCCCGAATTTTTGGAGAGCTTGCCCAGATTTTCAGAGATTTTGCAAAGGTTTTCACAGATTTTGCCCCAATTTCCAGGAATTGTGCCCGGATTTTCACAAAATCTAAACTTTTCGGGGTGCGCTTGCACCCCAGCCTCCTACACCACTGATATAACCTAACGAAGTGTAAAAAAAAGATTTTCAAGAACAAATTTAGTTCCACTTTAAACTGAACGATGGACTTTCTTTCGCTTCAGGTAACACCTACTGAGTACAGACAATCTTGCCCGAAGAGGCCACGCCTTTCCCATCCATCGGCGTCCCTTCACCTTGGATTGGAGAATTGTATCATGAAAAGAAAAATGCGGCAACACAAGCCAGCTCAACGGAGATTGCTTCCTGCGAGGTCCACCGACCAGCCATTCGTAAGAATGACAGTTATAAGAAAAAGGTATGCCAGCAGATTCGTGCTGTTCAGGCAGTGCTAGCTCCATTAATGTTTTACTGTGCTATGTGGTATCTAGATCCAAACCATGCAAAGTATTTGGAACGTTATCAAGCGATGTGTGTATGAAAGTTTCCGAAAGAGAAGTTTCAAAAATTGTGTACACAGTAGATTTCGGAAAGGCCTTCTAAACTGAAGAAGTTATTGCAGGCGGTGAGCACAGACTCAGAGCAGTTTTGACCAGTTTGTCGGCAACGGTTTCAATGTTTTGTCAGTAAATTATTATCTTTTAACAGCACGAAATAGTATGCAATGCCACGATTTTGTTTAACGTGTCCTCTCTGCATTGGAAAATATCAGTAACATATAGCAATGATTTATTTACCAATTTTTATAACGAAATTCGACAATTGCATGTAAACAATAACCTAGATTTGCGATTTCGTGGAAAATTCCCTCAATTGAAACCAATTTAGCGTCGTCATTTGTAAATATGAGCCTACCCATGCAATTACGCTAGTCAACTGAATTTTTCAAGCCAAGGGTGGATCGCTGAAACTTGGCATGATATCATTTTTAAGAAAAAAAACAGGGAAAGCATTTCATCGAAACAAACACCGTTGCCTGTAATCCTATAATCATAATGGGATTCACATTATCTATTGTCTTCGATGCAGAGCACTGTCAAATGAAATAAATATTGTCGACAGGGAAGTAGGAACAACGTCAGATAGGTAATTTTATCTACTCAGGTTGAAAAAAATTAAGAGTGTTGCGAAGCAGTCGTCGTACCATTTCGTAGCACTGGGTGAAGATGTCTTGCAGTCAGCAATCTCGGCGTTTTGAAAATCGTTTTATAACAGTTTATTAATGTAGTCGAGCGGTATCAATAAGTCCAGATTGAAAATATTCATCCGGATCAAAGCAGTGTAGTGCTGATAAAATCCCAATATAATTACTGTAAATACAGCTAAAAGAAAATAGCAGTTGCGGGCATCTCTTGTCTCAAGAATTACAAGCGCAAACAGACCAGATTAGAATGCTACCCTAAGCAGCTGAATGGCAGTGGCGCAGCCAGAATGAGGCCGAAGAGGCCATGGCCCACCTCGAAACAAACTTGCTAAGATTTTTACTGGTGTTTTGTATCAATTTTCAACTGTTAGAAAGACGTCAGCGACTGACGGCATCAGTGACTGGCCCCTCCCGAACAATATTATTGGCTGCGCTACTGCCAAATGGATTGATATTTGTTTAAATTTTATGGTGTGAACAGTACCGATGTTTAGATGTATTGCAAGAGACTTGGCGTTTCGCTTTGCTTGTACGCATTTCAGTACATTAGTTGGGATGGAGCTGGCTTTTTCGAAGCATTTTTACCGAAATTAGCGCAGAAAACGAGTTACTAAGTCTGCAATTTAAACGTTACGTTGGAGAACCACATAATTGCCCTTACTCGCTCTCGATGGGAAAATGCTAACGTAAAAGCAAGAATACTTCGCGATTTTGTGAAATAATATGCGGAGATTACCTGAAAAAAACAGTGGAAGTATGTCGTTAATGTACAACCCTTTGTTAGTATAGCGAAGCTTAACTAACCACACGTTATTTCAGTTCAGTTTGCAATATGAAATACATGTGCATTGCAAAACCGCTGAGTTTTTCACTGCACATTTTAATTTAGTTCGTCTTTTCGTTCTGTAGCAGACACTGTTTCGATAATTTAGGAATATCTGTAAGTCTACGGTCTCCCGACTTGTTGGACTCTGCTTTTAGTTAAAAAAAAACAAAAAACACTGCAATGCCAGTGGATACGGTGGGTTATCGAGGTAATAAATTCTGCTTTACACCTTCGGACTAAGTTGGGTGTTCCTACGAATTTAAAATATGGTTCAACAAAAATGAGAAACATTCGTCGCAGTTTGATATTATCCACAAAAGCAGCTTCGATTTGTTAGTGCTGTAAGAATCAACAAACTTTGTGTTTAAATGCAGACATCCGAAACCCACTTTACCAAAGTAACGGCAATGGAGATGTTGCTCATGAGTAAGCTCAAGCTATGCCCTAAGCATTGCATAGGCTCTGTAATGAGTCACTTTTGCCCCAGCTTAAACCAACTTTTCATCCCCAAAAAAGTGTTCTAGTACGCCACTTATTCAAGATGTTGTGTTCGCTGCTGACAACAATACAAATTTTTTGACAGAAACACTCAGATTCCACGCAACGTGCAACTCGACCATCTGCTGATGAATAATTGTAAGACATTCATTTACGCATGTGTTCCTTGTTAGCACCATTTGTGCGTGAATTGTATTCGTTGTGTGTGGGTGTGAAGCAGGGGTGGATCCAGTCAGTGAGTTTAGGGGGCGATCTCAGTGATATTCCGCAGTCAAGTCTCATTACGGGTTCACTACTGTTTAGAGAGATGAAGTATACTTCACAGCACTGCTATGACAAAACAATGGACGGATAATGGCCTTAGATCGCGAATGCTGTTTTCCGAATTGTTCAAAATCATGGTGAAAAAAAGTTACAATTTTAGGTTTTAGGGGGCGATCGCCCCAATCGCTCCCTCCCTGGATCCGCCCCTGGTGTGAAGACTAGACATTCGTAGATTTTTCAATCGGTCATCTATTCTTGGCCACGCCATTGACGCAACAATTGGCTTTGTTCAACGCATGGTGAAAAATTATTATTTGACAAATTTCAGTTTGTGGAACTGTTGTACCGAAAGACTTTTAATTTTAATTTAATTTATTTGTTTGTGAGCAGACACGAAGTCCATAGTATAAGCGTACACACATGGCATAACGCAGGTTGATAAAAACAGACAAAATATAACGTTTTACAAGACATTGGAGCCGGCTTAATCACAGAGTTACAGACACTTTTTTGAAACTGCGTTGAAGGCAGAACCACAGGGTTACAGACACATTCTTAACACTACTTTTAACTAACACGTAACACTTGTTGCAGCACTACTGCAGATTAGGGCGCCAATCCCTAAACTGGTCGAGTCCAGGCAAAATGCGAATGCGTGTGACATGACGCGCCATCAATCAAACACACACTGCATTGTTCGAGCACTCATTCACAAAGTAAAATGCGATTGTAGTGTTCAATGAATAGGGACGAATGCAAACATAATCTGACTGCATCAAACCACGCAACCATTTGAGTTTTTTCCTTGCAATATTGTACACGAGAGCCCTTAGCAACTATCAGGCCTTTACAATTAGTTTAACCTTCCAAAGTGGATACAGAACGACAATATTAGGGCAAGACTGTTGTTGACGGCACGTAGCCTACTGCTTCCCTTCAAGGACTGCGAAAGCCACTCATGTGACTTTCAGGCAATTACGTTCATAACTCGGCGACGGATCGCGCTAGAGCAGGGTTTCTCAACCTTTTTCCAGTAAGTACCTTCGAGTCATAAAACAATCAATCCGAACTCCCAGGTTAGCTGGCAAAGCCGTGGATTTCACATTGTTGCATCACAACAACGCAAGATCAGGCAAAATCTACACGGAGTTTTCAATCAGCACGCATTCTCCTCTAGTATAGGATATTAAAAAATAACAATACATGAAAACTCAACTGCCATCCAAGTGCCCCTGGAAATCTTCCCGCGAACCCCAGGTTGAGAACCACTGCGCTAGAGAGTCAATGGAGACATCATAAGATCAGATGGATTTTCGTGTACTTTCGAGTTTGAAATTTTTGGGGAAGTGTGACGTCACAACGAGGTCCCAGTGAAAAATTGAGACCTGTGAAAAGATCCCAAGTGCCAATTTCTCGTTTTTTTGAAGAATAATTTGTTCGCCTTCGATAGCAATGCAACTAAAAAGTTTTTTCATTCATCCAACGCCGGTTTCAGTTACGTATAACACGCCATGATCATATGCAAAAGCACGCAAAAATATCGAAGTACCATAGTTTGGTTATATTTGAATAAGAGTTGATGATGCTTGCTCAGTTCTCTGATGATAAAAAATGAACCTTCGTGCTTTTATTGAGCAGTACTGTAAAAGTGCTACATGTCGAATAGAAACATTATATTTCATGTGTGACGAAAATTCATCTGAAAATTGGAGTGATTTCTCTTCAACTCAAGCACTTTTTGTATAAAGCGAAGTGATTAACTTTTCACAAGCACCATGTGGTCAGTTGTTTGGATACATTTACACCAAAGTTTTTAGCAGCTCTGGCCAAACAGTATGTTCTTGATTTCTAATAACCTCTGATAATTTTTCAAAAATAGTGATGGGCTTAAGTGTGAACAGTGAACTTGGAACGTTCTTAGGTTTTATTTGATGGGGGCATACACAATGGAGGGGCTGCTATGCGCTATCAGCAAAAGACCGAAAAAGGTCATCACCTATTTTCAGCAGAGGGCATAGATCACATAAACTATATGCTAAGAGAGCCCTGCACAGCGGGTCCCCAGTTGCTACGGTCTTGCGTAAATTTTTCGTGAAGTTCTATTTTTAGCCAACGAATCCATGTTTAGTCCGAACCTCTATCGGAAAGCATCTGGTCAACTCGAGGTACTTCACTGAAAAATCGAGTTAGGCTTTGCGTAACCGAGTCGTTAATCAACACGATGGAGTCGAGAGTCGTGACGAACCACAGCTACAAATCGTTTCGTTTGAACTGTACCTCACCTTAAGTTGTCTACAATTTGATTGCAGTTGGTGTTGCTGCATTCCGTGGCTTCCTCATGACGGAGCACAGTGAAAACAATCTCGACTTCTGGCTGGATTGTGAGCGATATAAGAATGCGAGCGACTGCCAGCTGGACGCCTTGGCGGAAAGAATCGTAAGCAGTTATATGCTGCCCGACTCTCCTCATGAGGTAATTTTTGCATAAATAGTCAATATGCTCCGCGGGCCACTTACGCGCCAGTTTCTCTGCTGTGAAAATCATAAGCGTTGAAGGAAACTGTTCGTGTTTTTCGCACGTTGTCTATCTTGTCTGCTTCATAATGTTAGTAAATTTATGCTGATATACGTTTTGTGGTTAATGTGTACAAGTTTGAAAATGTTTGTACAAAATGCGATTGGAAAAAGTGGATTGGGAACAGCATTGAATGATATTATCTGGCACTGCTCTACTAATGGTCTTTCAGCCATGGTAGTAATTATTTCTTCCTGGTGCTACATGTGAACAGTTGTGCTTATTTGGCTTTAAAAAATGTTCAATTCTCCGAAAGCTTTCAAAATTCGTTGTGATTCCATCCTTTTCTTGAACCAGAATGTATTTCGCAAAGGAATTTTGCTGGGATTCCTATTTTACAAAAAAACTTAATTGCTTGACTTTGGTTTACCCTTGCAGTGCATTTGACAAAGCACTAAAAATCTCCTGATTCAAATTTTATTATAACAATATTACAATTTTTCTATTCGGCCAACTCTTTCAACGAGTGTTAATATCAAAGCTCTGTGGTCGAATTTCCTTTAGTCTAAACCAATGGTTTTCGAACTTTTTTTCATATTCCCCCTTACAAACCCAAACGCTGTCAATTCCTCACCAATAAAAATCACAAAAAAGATAATTGCAAATACTTCACACTACCTACTGTGAAGAAACAATAGACGATTTATTATGAACCACCAAACAAACACTTTTACAACGGCAGTCACTACAGTTAAAGCAGCCTGCCCTTGCGTACTGTAGACATTCCCGTCTAAACTAATCTCGCTGTGCAGTTTTCTGTGTTGAATAAACAAATAATAAAAACTTAAGGTTTTTACATCCAGAGCTTTTCCTCCCCAATTTCTCCCTGGAACAAATTTTCTCCCAGGAATTAAAAATTCCTCCCTTAGTGAGCCAAGTGGCACCCGTTTGAGCACCACTGGTCTAAACGTTCTTGTTCGGCGAAGCGGTGCCATCAACTTTCAAAAGCCTACAACATCCCTTTAAGCGACCGCTACATGTCAGTATCTTTTGTTGACCGGATTTCGCAGTCACACGTTTGTGGACGGCTTAAGGTTACAGACTGCATAGCATAGGCAAACCTTCCTCGGTTTGGTGACGGCAAGAGGCCATAGAATGGCGTCTCTCCTGCGCACTTGAATTGCTTCTCGCTTACCGCAATCTTAGAATTAAGGCGTTTTGGGGGAGTTTTTGCGTGGGTTCATTTTGAATTGATATGGTAACTACGAGCTATTTGTTTCTTAGGTCAACCTCAACTATTTAACAAGACGGCAGGCGAAGATAAAAGCGGCAAAGCGAGAAAGGAATGCTTTCGACGCTGTGCAGCGTCATGTCTATCACGTGATGAGCCAGGACTCATTCCAGCGGTTCGCTCAGCATTACCCGACTTTACTTCCCTTCCTTGACTCTATGGCTAAACTACACAAACAGAAAAGAAACCAGCGAAGTTCAGTGCGCAATCCGGAGGCGAAATAGAATGATGACTGACAAAAAACTGACCTTTCCCAGCCTTTTACCCACTTCACGGATAACAGTCAAAAGTTCACCTGGGTTCTTTTTTATTGTTGGCAATTTCGAGACGAATTCACTGCAGTCGTTCATGCGGGGTCAGTTGCTTTACACTCACTGTTACAGCCTGATCTCTGTGCGGATTTTGTTGACAAACAGTGGCCAAAGGACAAAAAATGACAGACCGCCAAGATGATGCAAGTGCACCGACCTGAATCTCGTTTTCAGTTGACCTGTTACCCAAGTCATCTTGCATGCTGTACTCAATTTGGATGAAAGGGGCGTTTGCACCGTCATTACAGTCGTATACAGTGATCCGTCGACTCGTTGCATGGAACAAATGCCAACATCACAGGAAGGATGGTGGTTGCAACTAAATGTTCCCAATCGACCCATAACTAAAAAAGAGACTGCACATTTTTTATGCACGAAACGCTTTCCCAAATCGTAGTCAGGCTGGTGTTGTGACTTTCCATGCTGTTTTCAGCACCAACAAACAATTACGTGAATGTGAGAAGTAACATTGGAAACAAGTTTAAAAATCACCCCATAAAATCGCACTTTCTGATGGGACGCATGTACCAAGTGTTTGCTGTTCTTGCCAAGTTTCGAAATGTTGCTGAGTCAAAGAAAAATAGAAACTTTCCAGAAGCTAGCTTAAGTCCCATAAATCCAAACCCATTTTATTTCAGTCTCATCACCAGTGAAAAAAATATTAGACACTGCCAACATCTGCAGAAGTGCTGAACGTGCTGAAAGTGGCTTAGACATTGCCGGTATGCAAGTCGGGTCCAAAGGATAAATGTTCTAATTACCGCGCAATGTTTTGTTGTCTCGATTCACTAATGCACTGAAAAAATGCATGTGTTTGGCTCAATACAATAAGATCTGCGAAACATCAGCATAGCTTCAGAAAAATATACTCCACATCGCTTGCTATTTTTGATATGTAAAGGTTGTGTTGAAAGTTTTCAATATCAGATGAAATCACTTGCTTAAAATTTTTAGACCTGGCCAGGGCCTTTGACACAGTTAATTTAGGTGTCCCAAATTGTACTTGCCAAAATAGGAAAGAACATACTTAGCAAGAATACAGAAAAATGAGAAGAAAAGGTTTTCTTCTATACAGTAGACTCACGTTCTGCATTTCTATGCTTTGTATGTGATAGCGTTCGTGTATTTTTTGTGTGTTCATATTTTTGAGCTTTGTATAGAAGGTAAAAAAGTTGACGAGTGTACCGTACGGTCTTCCGATTGTCTTCCCGCCATGACACTTGTATAGTTTCATTAATTGTTAAGTTTTATCTTGGCAAATGTAACATGAGCTTCAACGTCTCACCAAACGAGTGGCAGTCAACTGAATGCGGCCAAGATAAATGACGTGTAAGGAGCTACCCGTTCGCGCGAAATAAACAAATTCTCTCAAAGCTGCTTAGTGATTGCGAACAGCCTCGCTCACTCAGATCGCCGCTATCAGAAGGACAGACCGTGATTATGGTCAATGGCCATAGGCGTTGGAAGGGGGGCAGCGTTCTTGACCCCCTGGATTTTGAAATTTGATATTTTGCTATTAACATTTTACTGTAGTAGAAAACTTTTTTCTTAGTTTCAGAGTTGATATCATGAAATTTCAACACTGTTGGCTCTCCCCCGGAAAACCTCCTTTTGCCACCCCCTAGAAAATCCACTATTGTTTCCCCCTGAAAAAAGTCCTTCCGACGCCCATGATTAAGATTATGGCAAAATAAACCTTACCGTATTTCATAAGAACAACAACGGTTGCAAAAACACTGTGGTGATCATTGTCTGCAAAGGTGAGCGTGAGGATTCATGCTCTAGATCAGTGGTTCTCAAACTTTTTGAGATCGCGTACCACCTGATGTTTTTTTAATGTTGGAGTGTACACCCCTGATTTCAGAAGAACGTAATTTGCTCAAATGTACTTTACATTAATATAGCAAATAAACGAATTAGCAACATTAGCATAACACACGAACGAATTATAACAC
>JGI24021J15306_10010087_pt1 | contig 11698 bp, 2 predicted proteins | sample Ectturendosymbi1_FD_15306 | JGI IMG/M metagenome (IMG submission 15306)
TGTTTTTTTGTGGTACAATGTGTGTAATAATTTTTTTTCGGAGTTCAGTTAGTGCAACGAAAATATCTATGAAGGTTTTACGCATTGAAACGAAATAATGCTGTACGTTTCGGTCGAATCGAAACCAAACTGAGTGATTTAGCGATCGGCAAAAACAGCTGAACGCATGTGCGTTTTCGGACGGAGTCGAAAAGCAGAAATGCTGTCTTGGACGAGATGATATAAAAACTGTTATAACTTTTCTTCTCTACAATTTGTTGATTTAAAATTTGGCAGGATGCTTTGTAACAGCTATAGCAACCGTTTCAGTGATTGTTACATTTTTCCCATTATTGGAATAGGCGCAATAAACTTTCAAAGTAAAAAAACAGGCAATCCACCCTTGATTTCGGGTGTTTTTTCTCTCCAAAAGAAGTGGAAAAATATTTTGTTTCGATTTTCATAAACTGCACAATATGACTAACGTTTATGTGCAGAGTTTGTGCTTCTATCGTGCAAGGTTTTCCATCCAGAGCCTTTTTTAAAACAACGCCTTGCCCACTCAAGCGCCAGCGCGAAAACCATACCGACGTTCTAGCATTAGACAGCAGCCACGAATATACCGTGGACCGACGGTCAGTGAGTTTTAACCAGCGACAGATCATGGTCTTTATTTACTTTCGAAACTAGCAGGGCGTTAGTGTGGAGATTAGTCGCGTTTTTCAAATGGTATTTACTCTATGCGTTGAGTTAAGTTAGATAGGATGAAGGTGCGTTGAGGCTTACAAGCGAAGTGTTTCTTTGTGATGCAACACTGTTTGATAAAACCTCTCAGTAAAGCACAGACTTTTAATGTCCATCTTTTTGCCTTAAATTATGAAATTCGTAAATTGTTGACAACCTTTATCTAAGGTTTTTTCTTTGCAACAAATAATGTATTTTGTTTCGTTACTTTTGTGAATTAAAAACGTAACTAAAATTCCAGAACACCGTGCTTTCAGCAGTGATTACTTCGTTTTAAGCTGTGATTATTTGTGTTGCATAGACTTGAAAAGTCTTGGAAAACAGTGCAGTAGAAATGTTTGTCAAAGTATAACTCAACCAGTCAGCCGACGTTTACGAAAACGTTTGACTATCCAAGTGCAATAACACTTTGTGGCATATAGAAGTGTTGTTGAAATCGGCACTTTTACAAATATGTGTTTAAAGCAACTGCGGAGCTCAGTCGAGAGGACGCTGCGAGCAAGAGCACATTTCACATGTCAATTGCATGCTTTTTCAGACGCAACAGCAGCAAGGGAGCTGAGCGTGTATTTGCAATGTTCCGAGCGACAGCGTAAGAACCAATTCAGCAAAACTAGAAACACTGGTCAGCAACAGTGACAGGATCTCTCTCCCATGCAGCGTGATAATTTCTTGTCACAATTAAAATTGCTGCGTGATGGTTCAGTGGCACATTTACAAAATTTTTTTCACTGTGGAGTTATGACAGACATGTGCAGAAAAGCACGATTTCTGTCTTATTGTAAAGAGATTCTCTGTCTCCAGCAACGTGTACGTTTGTAAACTGACAAATGGCTGTAAAAACGTTAATTTGCTAAATTATTCGAGAAAAGCACCTTCAAATCCTTTACTGAATAACTAAAAACTGTAGGCAACTATTAGGGGAGAATAAGGGTACTTTTCTTGTCAGGTGTAATCACGTCACGTGTGTCTTACCTTCAGCATAGTCCAACCACAACGTAACTGATGAAATTGTTATTATAGTCACTATCTTTCAAATCCTCTTCGAAAATAGCTAGAATCTAAAAAAGTTTGTGACACATTAGGAGACAATTTCGCTAAGCGAATCTTTTCCAATGCAACTGTGTTATTTTTACTGGTATCTGTTCGTTAATCTCAGACACGCGTTAGAACCTGGTGAAGCGTTGTTCAAATGGAGTGTGAGTAAATAATCGACCAAACTTTTATGCAACATACAAACTGCAATCCATTTTCCTTTGGGAAACTTGGTGTCAAAAAGTTTAAATTCTAAGCTAATTGTAGAGAGAAAATCATATTACCAACTAACTGGTCCTGTTAATTTTGTGCTTTAGGTAAGGATTGACACGCTGACCAACTATTTGTCGTCCAAAACACAAGTTAATTTTTTCAGGTTTTCTAGCTTATTTGTAGACGTCATAAGCGTTCAGAGAAAAATGTTTTTAAATAAGTTTGATTTGCTTAAAGCCGGAACTAAATTGGGAAAGGCTCTAAATTCGTAGGGTGCGTATAAACACGAGAAGCATTTGTTTTGGGCGCTTTAACCTTTCAACACTTTTTGCAACAGCACTCGCAGCAACTTCATCGCAACACTTTGATAGTCTGAACTGTAGGAGATAAACACGCACGGCATGAAGAACACACGTATGTGCTTACCATGTCTTTAATAACATTTGATTTCAACGCAAATAGTTTTGCTAGTAACCTCATGGTAAAAAAACAATTGGCGTTTTATTTGTTCCAAAACACAACATCAAGCTTTTGTTAGTTCCTCCATATAACATTCATGCGGTCTTAGCTTATTTCTTTTTGTACATTTCGGTAGCTAAATTCCACTGCATTCGCCTCATTACAAATTTTTTGATAAATTGTTTTTGACAGTGTTGCAAACCTTTCTCTTTGTTCACAGTATGTCTCCAGTAGATATTTGGCACAAAGTCACATCTTCATTACAAGTTTTTCTAAATTAAAGATTATATGAGACGAGCTCACAGCAGTGGAGGACTTCGATTTGTTTTTGGCAAGGGTGTCGGGAAAACGGAGCCAAAATTCGATGAAATCTGAGTAAAGAGCAAACATGGTGATCTAATCTTTTTTGTAGATGGCATTTTGCAAAGGGGCAGTCAGGTCGTTTGGGAGTGTAATTGCATCAAGTTGCGCCCGCTGAAACTGTACCAGAATCACTGAGTAACAACGTAACAATATTCCAGTTTTTCCATGGCAAACTTGTCACCGTTAATCTGTAAACTTCGCTTTTGTTTTGTTTGATCAGGATGCAAAACGCTGTGCCGGATTCATCGGTTTCCTTAGTATTGGTTCACGCAAAATGAGCCTAAGATTTTGTCCGAAATTAAAGGTAGTTTTCAAAGCTTTTTTTGCCGTCTCTTGCACGAGGGCAGCAGGTCGCTTTTCTCGAAACATTTTCCGTTATTTGATACTACGACCAATGCTATGTTTTTCAATATTGGCAATGGCTAGTTGCATCGCATCAAAACGTCAGAGGATATTAAGTAGAAGTAAAGACCATTTGGATGACAGCTAAGCATATTAATGGATCAAAGACTTACTGCACTTTCACAGAGCTGTTTTCGCCCTGGCCGTAGCACAACAGACCGAAATACTTTGAGTATGCCAAAGACGGTTACACATCGCCATAATGGCTGTTGTCGAAAAAAATTATGGCAAAAAACGTATGTTCTAACTGTGGTAAAATATTTTTATTTAGTTATTTGTCGCAGACTCATGGTCCATATCACAAGAGTAATCGAATAATACAAGAACAAATAGCCGTATGTGTAGGGGACCCAAAATGTTTTGGAGAAGGGATATTTTTCGGCTGAAAAAATATGTTTTTTCCAAGAAACTGGGTCCGAAGCCGTGGGGTTACTCTGGGGCACTAACCTTAAAATTTATATTGTGCTTCCCAAATTTGTTGGTCCCAGAAAACTTTGTTTGACACATATAATAAGAACAAATGTCTTGCCCCTAAAAATAAATCGGTAGTTTGCCCCTCAAACCTTGAAACCTGGCTGCGTGCCTGCAAGGAAGTGCAAGCTTGCAAGCTGTGATCCTGAAACAGCAATTTTTGCCATAAACCTAAAGTTGCATGTTACAGCTTAACCTTAACAAAACTTACAACCATGATTTAAGCAATATCGTACATGAATGCTTTCGAATTTGACCCATTTGTGTTAAACAGGATTAAATTAAGTTTCCACTCCAACGCATTATCCTCAGAGTGAAAAATAATTTGAATTTCATGAAGCATTCTTTTGAACTTGTGTTCCAAATATACAGACAGGAGATGAAATCCACCAACTGCATAAAGTTGATAAGGATCAGGCTACATGCCAAAAAACATCATTAAGTCCACACATATGAACAAAAGCGTAGGAGCACTTGATAGCAAGCACTGAGTCATATGACAAGTCTGACTGAAACACATGTACAAAATCTTCTGACTGCAAGGGCTAAATAATTACTAGACACTTCAAAGCAATAAAAGTTTGTAGTACTATGGTGTTACTGTAGCAACCGTGGTGAGAAACGTCTAACAGTAACATCTAACTAACAATGCAAAATACAACATTATCACTCACACAACTGAGTACAGTTGTGGTGAGATGCAACTCTTTAAAAATGGTCGAAAACTGGACAAATTTTGTAAAACGGCAAAAACCAAATGTGTTTTTTCGTGGCCAACTGACGTAAAAAATAGCCAATTCTACAAATTTGGCCATGAAATGACCAATCTGGCAACTGTGCTACGCGTGCTTCGCCGACCTCGCAAAAGTATACGACCCGGTCCCTCGTGGAAAGCATTGGGAGTATGGTGCTGCTGGCCGTCTATTATTGGCCGTCAAATCATTGTATTCCTNCTCAGAAGTTTATATCCGTTCCGGCGAAGTTAAACCACAACCTTTTACAGTGGGTGTTGGACTCTGACAAGAGTGTGTGCTGTTATCACTCGATCCTCTTCATAGTCTGTATGAATTGGATACACCGTCATGGCCGAGTCGACGAAAGGACAAGCTTTCAGTTTTTATATCATCTTTGTTGCGCTTGCAATACTCACATGTGTTCACGAATCCTGGGTAATGACTGAAAGCGTGCTATCTCAAGTACCAGCGCTAGACATCGGATTTTTAAGAAGAGTTCAGGGCGTGACACTTCGCAACAAAGTGCCCAGCCGCAAAATTTATAAAGCCTGAATTTCGAGCCACTTCTCCGAATAGCGTGATCTCAGCTACATTGCTATGGCCATGTTACCAGAATGTAAAGATTGGCGAGTCAAGTCCTCCTGTGTATGCCCACGGGAAGCTGCCCAGAGGTCGACCAAAGATCAGGTGGCGTGATTATATTTGCGACCTTGCTTGGTGCTGCCTTGGTGTAAAGCAGCTATGTCCAACCCGCGGGCCGCATACGGCCCAGTCGATGGTTTTGTGCAGCTCAGTCTTCGCTGTAGTAAAAGTATCGTACATAATCACAACCTGTCTTTATTTTAATAATCTTGAATTTGACATTTTCGATGCAGGTGGTCCTCAGTGCCATTTTATCACGTCTTTTCCCATTGCAGTTAGGATTCGAACACTTTCAATACATTAGCTTAAGCTGAATGTAGTTTGCTAAGATCAAATTAAGCTATTCAATGTGCGGCCCTCATTAATATGTCATTCAATGTGCGGCCCTGGTTGAGATAGTGACATAATATTTGGCTCAGTAAACCATTTCGGTTGGACATGGCTGGTGCAGAGCCAGGGGAACCATCCGAAATTGCTGAAAACCGTGAGGTATTTCGAGTCCTAGGGCTGCTGCCTTTGCAACTTTCCGAGAGGAAAACCAGGGATGCAACGAAATGAAGAATTATTGAGCAGGCAGCCGTGGGCTGAAACGCTGCACAAAACCTACACCAACAATTCAATTTGATTATCCCTTTACTTACAGCTTGACGGTGCAATTTGCTATACCGTTTGATATTCAAACATATTTTCAAGCGCTTCATGAATAATTTGGAAGGCAGTTGGGAAGGCCAGAAATCTCAAGCGACTAATTTAGACGTTGAATAAAACCAGAAGACCGGATGTCCCATCGACGCTTAAGAGGGGGCTTTTTTTAATGAAATGTGGTTGCACTGTTTTCAAGTGTTTCCAGTCTCTTGCGAAGCCCAATACTTCTGATTAATCAAAGTTCATACTATGTTGAAGGTTCTGCTTCTATAGCTTGAGAATGTAAGTGTGTAGCCCAATGGTTCTAAATCTCTTTTCTACAACGCCTCCCCTTAGTATTAGTATTTCCTTTCAAGCTCCACCGCTTATATCACGTTCAAAAACGTACGAACGCACGCAAGGCCTTCTAGCGAGAGAAGGACTTGACGCACGCCGTGCATTTTGACATGTTACGTTCGATACGTGGAAGTGCAAAACGTTGACAAAGCATAGGAAAGTTTGCTTATAAATATAATAAAATGACATTCTAATTTTCATGCCGGGCTCGCGTCCAGTGGCGCAATTAGTGGTTTGAGCCAGGGGGCCAAACGTTGCTGTGAGGGTCCCACTGGCCACCGTAGGGGGGCCACTAGCCAACACTCAGAAAAAAGTTGAGAAAGAATGCAGTGAATCCAGACGACGTGGATGTATATGCTAGCTAAAAAAAGAAAACACCCCGACAAATGCAAAAAAATAACAATCCACTGAAAACCAAAAGAATACAAAATATAAAAATGTCAGCTAAAGGGGTATCAGTTTTTATATTTAGCTTGCCACGGGGGTGGGCTCGCCCCCCTGCTGCCCGTCAGTCACGCCACTGCTCGCGTCTCACCTGAAAATTATTGATACCCTTGGGTAGGCGCGCTGCCAGTATAAGAGACCTTTTCTATAGGCACTTGTTGTGTTCACTTAAAATCTGTTAACTATAGCTAAGTCTGACTGATACGCGAAGTCGAACTAGTCAGCTTTTTTCCAGAAAGAGGTATTAGAAAATGTGCTATGTCGGCACCAATGCATTTTTTAAAACATCAGCAGATTTTATAGACAGGACACTTTTCCCCTTTTCATATTTTAACCTGCTTGTGCTTCAAGGTAATGGCCGAGTAAGCATGTTGGGCAAATGCAATATAACCGGAAAAGCATGTCTTGTCTCATTATTTGTATTGTTTGTGGAACAAGGCACCAGTTATTAAACACGATGAGTTTCAGGAAATGTGCCATTTCCGGCAAATGAACCTGCAATGCTGTAGTAAACACTTTAGTGGCATGTGGTTGTTTCTCCAACACAATAACAAACCCAGTTCTTTTAAACAGTTGGCACACGCTTGGCCCCATTAGATCATTAGCATTTGACGTAGAAGAAGAGTATACAGACTAACAGTATCACAGTTCAGAGTAAGAGTATTACAGGTTATCAACTTTGGCAGCAGAACCTTTACATGAAATAGTGTTAAATGAACCTAGTTCGTCCGTGCTGCTGTTTCGACTATGTCGCAATTAGAATTATTAATATAATTATTTCGGGGTCTAATTAGGCACTGTTAACGGCATGGTTTTGTGAGGTCACGGCTGAATATTTGATTTTGCCTTAATTTCTTCGTCACCCTGTATGACGATGAAAGTCTAGTAAACAAACGCAACCAAAGACCTCATAATTTTAGTCGTTTTCCAAACTGCTATTACTGTATATAGAAATGATCTTCAAATCGTTTGCGTCAACAGGAAATCCCAGTTTACCTCCCGCAGCGTCAGTAATTATTTGAAAAATATACTGGCCTATTATTCTTATTACCCAGTAGAGACTGCTGGTTGATTGCATCAGCGAGAAGCGTCAGAATTAATAACGCCTTACCTGATGTGATGATTGGAGTATTTTCTACAAGTTGAAACAATTCATATACAAATTTTAAGGGGAAGCCTCTCGAGTTTGCTTTGTTTTTGATACAAACATCGTACTAAAAAGACCGACACCACTACGCAGTGAAGGACCTTTCGCACGAGACGAAAAGACAGGAGTCAAAGGTTTTGTTGAACCCTTGTGTTTTTACAAGTCTCTGCATAGGTGAGATTAGACTATTACGATTTTCATATAATACTTTCAGATTCTTTTTTGTAATAGAGACAAACTTTATCCACTGCCGAGCGGCATCTTTTGGAGTTACGACATATTTTTAGGATATATTTTGTTAGAGCAATAAGAGAATTTCTTCCAAAATCGGAGCATCGTTCTTTACCCTTGCAATTTTTCACCACATGTCTACACCGATTACATCTAAAGCATTGTAAAGGATTGGGGATATACTTAAATTGTAAATATCGCTGTTACTTTTTCTGGAAGATTAAGCTGAATAAACTGAAGCATGACAGTAATGAAAATCCTCACAGTGCGGTCATAATCTTTAATTTGAAATCTTTTCACGAAACGTTTTAAGAATGAAGACAAGTTTTCATTTCTTCGGAAGAAAGATTCTCTGGAACACTACAAATAACTTCTTCAACAATGGCTGGCTAAAGGATCGAGGCTAGAATTGGAAAAGAAACATTGGAGCCATTGCTCAAGAAACCCAATGCTAACAGACCTTTCACTGAACGTGGATTTCTATTTTTACAAGAGTTCCATTGTTCAGAGGAGTACAAGGTATATACATTCCTTCACGTTTTCTTAGAGATCTGTCCATTGCAAATGGACTGCAGTTTGCAAGTTTTGTCTCCGTTACACTTTGCCAAGCAACCGGATGAACTTCAGTCGCATTGTTCGCATCAAGAGACAGGTGGTCTGCCATTGGTATGGAAGCTTTTCTTTGCCTCTTTCAGCTTTTTATAGGAGTTACCTAAATTTATCTGGTGATTCTGACGAATCGTCCATGTGCCAAAGCACCGTAAATTCAGTGCGTTGTTAGGCTCTATTGGAAGATATTATCTAGACCACCTGAAAAAATTACACTGTGGACCTATAAGCGTTAAACAATGGAAAAGAAGGAAACTTAACAAAAACAGAGAAAGTTAGCACTATTGCAAAGAGCTAGATTCAGTCTTTGCAACTTACACCAAGAAGGCATTTCTGCAAGCCCCGGTGGCAAAAACCGAATCCTCTCAATTATAACAGGCTGTTATTCAGCGAAACAAAAGAATTATTATCATCGCTGCGTGATGAAGACTTCCGCAGGCAAACATGACTTTCAGCGTGTTGTACATATGCTGCAAACGTGGGGTGTGCATCTTGATGGGTGCTTCCGCGTCACTACTTCCATACGGAAAGCTTCAATCAGCTAATATTATTTATTTAATTTTTATTTTATTGATTTGCCGCAAACTCGTGGCCCACATGGCAAGCACAATCGAATAACACAGGAGCACAAAAATGGTTAGTCATTGCGCATTACCGCGTAGGTGTTAGTACACAATCAACACTGAGAAGAGCAAAACACTTTAATAGCGCCCCAAGTCCAAACTACAGTGTTATTCACTCATCATCATACAGGGATCCGGCAGTGGGAGAGAATATTGACATTGCCGTTTCAGCGTTCAGAGGTTTCTGCTAGTGTACAGTGTGTGATTGAAAGCTCACCTACGTTTAACGCACGTCACAGTTTTTAATATGACTAACCGCTAAACACTGTGGTTTTGTCAGACACCGCGACATAATCAACAAGGAAGCGCTCTTTATGAGTTAAGCATGACTACGCAATAGCACTGCTACGTGCAAAGCATTTATTGTTGACGGTTGAATGTAGAAAAGGCTTCGTCATTTAGAATGTGCAGAACCTTGAGCTATTGTAATGGAGGTTGGTCAGCTACTTCGTTCCAGTTGCATGAGCGATGAGGTGTTTGACAAACATTTGTATGTTGCAGTAAGTTTGTCTCACAGGTAGGGACGCTACAACCGATGAAGGTCAGGGGAAAGCCCTACAGTAGTGTTCCTCATCCCTTTCACTTGTGTGGCCCAGATAACGTTTGGTAAACATTACGTGGTCCACTGCCTTGTCAGCATAGGTAATATGCTTTTAAACGCGTGAACAAGCACAAACTATTCTTAAGTAGCAAATGTAGTCCTGTATGAAATGTAGTGAGAATCTTGTCCCTCAACACATTCAATGCGTTCCCACGCTGTAGTGGTTAGGTATCTAGGTCAGGGGTGTGTATTGTGCAACCCATGGCTCGCAGGACAAAAGTGGCCCGGGAGCTGAAGTTTTGTGGCCTGTGGAAAGGTCCAGATTTTAAAAGGGTATTGCCAATCTTCCGTGGGTGGCCAGCGAGTGGTCTAGCCCGCAGAGCTTGACACATGCAGACAGTGGCGGATCCAGACCAGGCGTATGGGAGGTCAGTCAAATAGGGGTGCGCCAAAAAGTATCAATTGTTTAAATACCCAAGGTTGCCTGCGGCGATTGTTGGATATCACATAAAAGTGCTTATCTTTGGCGGGCCAAGAAAGTTGCTGTTTTGTTGGCCGGACTATGTGATCATTCAGGGATTAACCACAGTTTGTAAGTGCTTCATATCATTAGTTCAGAAAACGTTAGAAGCGGGTCCCAAATTATACGTACTGTACTTTTTCACAAGCTACACAAAACTGAGAACACTGTTGGTGTCCCAACAATCTCTTGAATCTATAAAAAGTGTTTAAAAGATTTACCCTAAATCAGGGGTGTCAANNTCATTTTCACTGAGGGCCATATCAGCANTATGNTTGCCCTCAAAGGGCCCGTCGTAACTGAATTAACCATAATCTTCTAAGCTAATGCTTAATAAGCGTACCTGTGACGTAATAATGGGTATATTGCAGTGAAAGGAGTCTTAAAATTGAATAACTTTTTTATAAGGAGACATTAGGTCAGCAAGATGACTAAAATACCAAAGCTATAACATAACAAAGAATGCCGTTCGCCTTTGCAAACAGGTATAAACCACTACAGTTCCAAAAAAATTAGCTGGCTCAGGCTTAAAATTTAAGCTTCGCGGGCCATATAAAAAGACATGACAGGCCACCACTTTGACACATGTGCCCTAAAGCGTGCTTCGCACGAGTGCTTGACACAATTTTGGATATGCGTAGATCAGAAACAAATGTCTACAAGGAAGTCCCAACCTGGTTAAAAGTACATTGTTTTTTCTTCCACTTGGAAGTGTTAACTCAGACCCACGATAGGAGTTTAATAAATAGGAGTCTAAACATAACTAAATACTAATCACGTTTCCAGACGAAGCTTGGGCAATTACAATTACATGGAAATCATTAATTATTGCTTAAGCGACAATTGAAAAACAAAACCTGAATGGAAAGCGTATGCTATGACATTTCTCCCATTTTGGGGAGCTCTGCTAACTATTGTGAAAAACGATCTCACAATTGCATGACAGATACACATTGGGCCTGAAACATATTGCCCAAAATATATTTAACACCACTAATTAAAGTAGAATTTCAATCAAGTGTTGTCGTTTCACATATTTCGGCATTGAACTGCTGATATGGAGAAAAAACATCGATCCCGCTTNTTCAGGTTATGAAATAATTTGTGACCTGTTCAACAGAAGTGGAAGCAGGCGGGCTAACCCCTAAACCAGGGGTTCTTAACCGGTGGGAAATTTCACCCATGCAGTGGGAAATCCTTTCTGATTTGGTGCAGTGAGAAATTGTTTTACTCCAATACCTAAGGAAGGAAATCTAAATATTAAGTCACAAACTTATATTTTAAAGAAACATCTACTTGTCAACTAGTGCATTGTTTTGCAATTATTGCGTTTTTAGCGTTCAACAATGCTCAAAAGTCACAATCGAATAACGACCGTTGTTGTTCAAAGGTAGCCACGGTTGCTATAGGTAGGTAGTTATGTTAAGCGTACTGCGTAGCGTAAGTACGAATGATATGTAAAATCTGACTTCAATTTATCAGCAAGGTTGAATTGAAATTATACTTTGCTGAAGATGAGGTGATGTTATGTTGTAACAAGTTAGATTAAATTTTTTTGCG
>JGI24021J15306_10010088_pt1 | contig 11698 bp, 8 predicted proteins | sample Ectturendosymbi1_FD_15306 | JGI IMG/M metagenome (IMG submission 15306)
CGATATCCCCTGAAGAGTGTCAGACGAAAAGCTTTGGGATGAATCTCCTACTTCACGCCATCTTCAAGTTCTGTACCACCAAACGTCTTTTCATGTAGACATTTCGATTTCAGAACTGTCCGCTGAGTCGAGTTACACGTTTTTTATACAAACTCTGCATGAATGCGATTTTCCTACAACAAAAGCATGTCTGATTAGTGGTGCGAGACAACTTCACGCTCGTATACATGCATAGACAGGTACTCGGGTTGGAAGGCACTCATATTTTCCAAGGCACTGCATGACATCGTGGCATTTAGGCCACACAAGGTTATCAAAGCACAGTACTATTAAAAAATAGTGTTACTGTTGTACCAGTTCAGTTGTGAACGTGATTTCGTTGTTCGAAGTCGCGCCTTTAGCCGACAGTCACTATCATGGGTGGCGGAACCTTTTTCAAAGTGGGGGGGCACAAGTGCAAGACAAAAAAATATAGAAAATGTTTGTGGTTTGAATTGGTAACTGTGACATCACAAGCATTAGAATATGACGTCATTATCTATACACCATATGCATAAATTTCACTATTTCAGACAAAATTAAACCACTATGAAAACGTATCGATGAACTACCTGAAATTCAAATAGGCTGTTACAGGGGCGACACAGGTCAACAACGTCACTCGGGCTAATCACACGGTAAATCAGCCTTCATTCTGACTGACTAAAACCCTTTGACGCTTGTGTCACTGAAATTTCCATTTGCTTTCATTTCTGGCTGGCATTATCGTTGCTCTGAGACGTTAGTTACGCAATGAGAAATGAGAAGTTCTCATGATATCTTCTCCATTGTTGAGTAACGTACATCACAGAGCAATGATAACGCCGGTCAGTCTTCTGCTTACTAGGCTCATTCATATTAGCCCGAGTTGTCGGACAATTTGTCGTTTGTTTGAAATTCATCTCGAAATGGGAACTGTTTCTTGGATTGGACTTCAAATCCAATGTTCTATAAAATCCATTGCTTCAAAAAACATTCAGTCAGATATGAATTATGTTTAAAAAAATACTAATTACATAGGGCAGCTCGGACTCTGATGGATGAGCCCGAGTGAAGCGCGAGTGAACGAAGTCGAGAGAACGCCTTCTACGAACGATATTGTTCAGGACACCTGCAACATGAACGTGAAAGGCCAGACATGGAACGCAAATATATGAACAGTGACAACTGACAAGATCTAAAGCAAAGGGGCCGAGTTAACAACTTAGTGAAGTGGGACCGTGGGTGGTGACATAAATATACAAAGCAAACAAGCTCGCGTTCTCCGATATCAATTGTAATCGAAGACTCGGGCTAAGCCCGAGGAACCCTTGTGCTGGAGTCGCCACTGGGCTGTTAAAAACACCAAGAACACAGCTTAAAAACAGGCAAAAATGACACAACATTGATACCTGTCTTAAACACACTCAAAATCACAACGTTTCCACATCTTGAACACAGACATAACATGACTGAATACTCCTTCTACAACTGCATTAGATACCGGAATGAAGAGACAAGACAAAGCATATGCATTAACTAGCAAGTGGTCTGCTGTAAGGATGCCAATTGTGTCCCCAATGCAGAAATAAATATAGCTGTTTAGTGTGGCCAACGCAGAAACAAACACTCTATTGAAATTGATCTGTGAAATATTTCATTTTGTATATAAGATTGAGTAAAAGTTCACTTTTCAGGATGGTGTTAAAACGCTTCAAATTACACCACTTCTTAATAGTGTGGCACGAACGTTTTCTTACACGCAAGCATGGGTGTCGGAAGGGGGCAGGAATGTGAGATTTACAGCAAAAAAGGCTGTTTTCTTAGTTTCGAGTAGTAAAAAACAAATTTCACCACTTTTGGCCCTCTAGAAAAACTTTCGGAAAAAATCCAATTGTGCCCCTCTGGAAAAAACGTCCGACGCCCATGCATACAAATATGAAAAATTACACCATTTTTGTAAAAATTGTGCTGTATTACACCATCTGGCAACACTGTTCAACAACAATGCGGTAAGCAAGCCATAGCAGGGTGACAGACTGTACACGGTGTATTCTGCCAAACATTACGAAATTCTGCCAAATTCACTGCCAAATTAATACTAATTGCGTTACTTAAACTTATTTAGACAAAATTCGAAATTGAAAAGTGAGGGGGCTAGGCCCATGCGGCCCCCCCGGTTCCGCCACCTATGGTCACCATAGGTCTATCCTTGATGCGGAAACTCGCTGATAAAGTGCTATCGGTCTAAGTGCGTATTTTTTTATGTTTCTTAAATTTACAAGGAAACCGCTGCATCCGTAGCAAGTCATTTGAGGAGGTACGCAAATCTCCAACACCACCTGGTTTGCATAAGAAAGCAGCTAATGAAATTAATCTTTTAAAATCGCTCATTTTTTGAAACAGATGTAACGACCATGAAACAACAGGTTGAGGCTGTTTCAAACATCGATATCATTTTACTCTTGACTGTTTGAATCACGTACCTTCAGTACAGCTCCGGCTACTGTGTGCATTACATTGTTCCGTACTGTGACAATGGCTGGGTGGGATTTTTACTTCCACGCCATAACTTTTTACAAGATCCACCTTACGTGCTTGCTGCAGCAGACTCAAGGCATACGAATAGTTACCGCACTTAGCTGTTGAATCACACGTGACGCCACACCATGGCTATAACTTATCCAAAAATAACTTTCATAATCCTTCACAACCTTTACCTCCTTCTCATGCAAGAAAAATTTGTTTGGTAGTCGCTGCGATGATTTTTCTGGCCACAGAGCTACAGCATATTTTTCATCAGTCGCGCATGCATTACCTCACTGAGGCTGAAAACAACCTCTCATCATTTTCAGAAGCGGAAGCGGTTGGCGGCTGCCGACCGTTCTGTATGAGCATTCTGCACCGCAGGGAAGCCCAGTCTGACTATTTTCATGTTTGTATAGTGTGAATAAAAAGAAGGCGGTGGGGGTTTTTCCTTTCGATCGCCGTCACTTGATCGATACAATGATTCAAATGAGCCGGACACCGTTAAGCGTTACAGCAAAGCTAACTGTAGCAGGCTTGCAAGACAACAACGGNCTTGTAGCTGAGCTGCATTTTGATTTCGCAGAAATGCTTTCTTTTATTTTTTGTAACTGCAATACAGTTTTGCTTCCACTTGCAGCTTTTCGTTTGTAGACAACTTGTACACTAGCGCCGTGGTTACATTCTTCTGTGCTCTCTGCTCTGCCACTAGCAGGTAGCAGCGTTGTTTTTACACAAAAGACAAAACAAGTTAGTAATCCTTCTCGAGTCTTTCTTGCTAATTCACCGTGTCGCACGTAGCTCGAACAATGCGCGTAACTTGAGTCTATCTTGCTAGTTCACCGTGTGTATGGCCATTGGCCACTACCTGCTTTCCATGTTTTGAACTTGTTTGTTTGGCCGTGAAATCGTCATGTGGCTAGGAAACAAACGATATCATACAAAGTGTCACTTATCAGTAATTTGCAGCAGCTTTTTTTGTTTCAATGTTTTGCTAAAAATTATAATTACCTATAGAGGTGCAAAAGCGTGCATTTTGAAAAATTAAGCAATAATAGCATAGATGACTTTGGAAACATACCAGTGGTAAAACAAACAAGGAAAAACAACTTTGAATCAAATATTGATGCATATGAAATGGAATCTGCCTTTGGCATGTTTAATAGATTGTATCTGGCGATGGCCTTTGTTCTGTGGCATGTGTCCCCACGCGTTTAACGAATTCTTTAGACAAAACGACGGCCCGATTTAACAGTTAACCCAATATCAATCACTTTCCTTAAAACCAGTTGATGTTGATCAGATTCGATGTTCCGAATATTTTTTAACACCACAAGTAAAGTGCCGGCCCAAATGCGTAAGCCGGAAGTATCAAATCAAAATGTTTCGTTTCAGATCGCAATATTTAACTTGGTCGAAAGAGCAAACCGCATCGGATGCTGCGCTACAACCGAAACTGCGTTTGATTAATGTGTTGTGATGCTAGCGTTGGGCCTGAACTTACATGGCCTCAGGTGTGCGGAAGAACAGAAGAAAAACGGTTGCAATGTAGAATGCGCTCTGGTATAAATTTTTGCTCTTACTTGATACTTTTTTTCAGAACTTTTTGGAACAGATTTTAACCCAGTCTCTTTAAAAAGGTATTGAATTTAATTTGAAGCGTTTCCTTTACACATTAGAGATGCTGGTGGAAGCCCTGTGAAAGCAGAGTACTTGCACATTATAGTTACTGTTGGGGGCCCCTTTGAAGCCAGGCAGAGTACTTAATTGTTATGTGGGTCGGCAAATATTATATGAGCGGATAATAAGTTTTTCACCAAAAATGAGGAAAATTTACGCGCGAAACACTTCGAGGGGGCCCCTTGCTCGTCTCTCCTTGCTTAAACACACCACTGACATTATCTGCCATTGTCACCTAGATTAGTGTGGTCCAACTACATGTCAGTGGCCCGCGGAAGCATTCAGGAAAAATCTTCAGATCTGAAATTTGTTGAAAAGCGTGTGAGGTTACATTTGTCTCACTGCATTGCTTGCACTGGATAAAGCGCATTTGCGGAAGAACAATGAATAATACGTTTTCTGTGCACCTGTATTGTTTTTGTTTTATTTATTTAATTTTACGATCAAAGTAGAAGGTACGGTCCTCCGCTAATTCTCCGCTGGTGCCAAAGTCGTAGCCAAAGGGGGACATTCTCCTCCATAAATTTCTTGCATATCTTGTGATTTGGTGCTTTGAAAGGCGGTGTCCCAAACAAAATACTGTTGCTCGCTTAAAGTCAAGATTTGCCCCCAAAACTATTTAACGTTGGCTACGCCACTGGCTAGTGCACGTGCCTGGATAACGTCTGTGTTTTTTTTCGGTGCCCAGGCGTTTCTTGTCTTGAAGAGTACATCTGGCGCAATGAACTCAGTACAGGCAAGTAAATCTGTCTATCTATTCGCCAAACACGGTCTTCTCAAAGTGGCCCCGAGCCAAATTAATTGCTCACCCCTGCAAACTGTAAAGGGCTTCTGGAAATTAGTCAGCAAAGATAGGTTTCTCAAACTGAAAAATTTCGCCCAAAAATGTACTCGACGTTTGAAAGCACATACGTGCGTGAGAGTACATTTTATACGATGAAGCAAGTCAAATCTAAAAACAGAAATCGAATGGTAGACGACACAGTGAACGATAGTCTCCGACTTGCAACCACTAACACCGGTATTGAGAAAGGAACAATATTGTCAGAGAAGCCTCGATCACAGGCATCCTACTGATAGAGATTTGTAATATGTTGCCAATACAGTAGCTATTCTGTTAATTCGATGACGCAGTGACTTATCTTCCCTTTTTTAATTTTGAATGTTGTTATTTTACACATCATTTTATTGGAAGAGGCCCGCAAGTTGTCACAGTTTTGTAAAATGGCCCATACAAGCCAAACGCAGTTGGACCACGCTGCTCTAAATGAAATCTTGAACTGATTCTCTATGCCAGTAGTGTTGTACTCCATTTCAGCTACTAAATACGGTCCACTATACTACCGTAGATATTGATGTAAAATTTCAGAATGTCAAGCCCCCCTGCACAAACGTAAAGCCCCCTATTGAAGATTTTCTGGCGACGGCTCTGTCTCACATCGTTAGTGAGCCTGGCAAATCACACTTCATCTAATACTGATACTCAGTTTGATTTTAGACTGTGAATTGATGAAAGCTGAAAGATCTAATCGCAGGAAAATTTGCGAGAGGCTGCTTGGCGTTGCGCTGATCGCGATATGAAGTTCATTAGCATATTTTCTGCAGCAACAGTGAAGGCTTTTTTACTCACTCCAGATATGCGGTTTCGCGTGTATGCACGGTATGGATTCAATGGCTAATAACATATATCTTTTCCAATTAAAAAAAATCAGAAATCAACACCATCGGCGCAGGAATTTTATTTTAGGTGGAAGGGGGCTTTTCCAGCAGGGGAGGCACGAATTGCAACTATATGGGGTAGGTAGCCCCGGCCATCACACGCGCGAAAACCATTTATTTACAAAATATCTGAACATTTATCAGATCAAAATGTATCCTGTGATGCAGGCGCGCAACCAGAGGGGGCGTTTGACCCCCGAAAATTTCAAAACATTGCATAGCAATTTTGACATTTACAGAAACTTTCAAAGAATAAAAATAAAATTTTGCATTTTAGTCATTTTTGGGAAAATTCTCATTTGAATTTTTTTTTGTCCTACTGGTTAATTATATCCTTACAAGATTTATCTTGAGACAGGCCATCTTATCGAAAATTTCGTAAACGATATGTATTTAACCACAATCATGCTGGAATTGTCAAAACTCAGGAGATCGTTTAAAATGTTGGTATTTCTACGGCATTTTTTATCCTTTTGTTCGTGCACCACTCGGAAAATTTTAGAAATGCAGCGTGTGTGTACGCTTCGATTTTGTTTTTTGCCTATCTTCTGAGGAAGAGAGTTTGCATACATCTTCTAACCGTCAACAATAAATACTGCATTGTTATCACACCAATGAAGTAACGTTTGCAGCCAGTAGAGTAGACTATGCCTGGTGACAGAAACAGCATACTACGCATACTCGTATGTGCACATTGTGTTAGCTTTACGTTTGCCTGGGGTTACTGTAGGCTACCATTTAAGAATTTTTGCATTTTATTTTCAGTGCTTAACCGTTGCTGGGGTTTCACAACCAAGCTCTAACGTTGCAAGGGAAATTCGAATTTCACAAGAGTCTCAAAGTTATTAGGTGTTGTTTAGGTAGTCCTGGCAAAAGTGGCGAGGCCCACCCACATCTGGTGGCGTGTCTGGCCCAACCATGCGTAATCAATTTAAAGTTGCATTCCTGCTGCATTCCTTTCAAGAGTGTTTCAGTTGGAAGACGAAGTCTCGTATCTACGATCGAAACAATAGCATCAGTGATTAAATATATCCTAACATTCACACCAGTCTCTTGTATCTGACAACTTAACCACTCGCAATATCGCCTACATAAATTATCTCACAACAAATATCTTCAAATGAAGTTTAAAAAATATTGATAAAGGATTTGATGAATTTTCTAAAACATGACGAAGAGTTAGGCAGGTTTACTAGTAACCTATACATCTGCCACATTAAGCCGTGACTACACTAGTTGAGTACGGAACCAGGTGTTTGTATTAGGTTACTAATTTTTACTCTGTCCTGATTGTTCGGTCTGCATCTTGATTAAAACTGAAAAGTTTTCATTTTTGGAAATGTTGCGAAGGGAACTTTATCTGTAAAAGTTTTACCACGGTTGAATAAGCACGGTGGCGTCATCAAATGAAATTCATGAAAATTGCAACCCCCCGAAATGAAGAGCTGATTGTGATGAATTAATTTTAACGGGGTGAATGACTGCTTTTGGGACTGAGTGTGATATTTCGTCTTTCATACTGAGTGTGATATTTCGTCTTTCAAGCTCTGAAACTACAGACACTATACTAGTCACTGCAGGAAACGAATGCCGCAATCAAACACTTTGACCTGGAGTTACGCTTTTCTCAGCTTGTGTAACTTTCTTGAACAGAATTTCATTTCTCTGCACATTTTTAAGATTTTCAACACACTTGAACCGCAATTAAGCAGCAACATCCAGCAGAGTTTAGACCAAGTTATACTGTTGCACCTAAACATCATTGTTTTTGACAACAAGCATTTTCTAAGTTGCTTAGCTAAGCATTTTCTTGATCTCATGCGGTTTCCATGGTTCGTTTCAAGGCTGAACAGATTTCTTGGCGGTTGATATTTCATCACTGTTGCCAACTCCATACAAAGCATATCTATCAAATTGTGTTTTAAAAAAAACAAAACTGAGCAAAAAATACTAAAGTTGTTTTCCCTCCATAACCACCCAAAACAAAAACCAGGTTTTACAGTACCGCTCAAACCTCTTGTGTTACCAAGTCACAAAGCATATTTTGCAGTTGAGGCAGACCAGTGACTATGATCAAAACAGGGGATGATTGTTGCGCTAGCGTAGTATAACGCTGTGAAATGCGATAGCCCTCACTCCGATCGCTACCACCAACATACCATGTACTTTGATCACTTACCACCAACAGACTATGGAATGCGATACCCCCTCACTGTGATCGCTTACCACTAACAAACATTTCATCACGTGGTCATTTTGTTAACTCATGCCCACTTAAGGTATATGGCCATCAAACCTTTTTTCTGTCGCCAAACCTGCTATCATAAGTGGAGCAAAAATGTCACAAATCAGAAAGTGATCCAAACATAAAAAACACAAATTACAACGGCGCTTGGCCAATGCTGGCTTAAGGTGGTGCGGGGTCTGTAGCGTATAAACAGCGCGGGGACCAAGTTAAAAATACACTTGAATAAGTGAACAACTGTTAAATCATAAACTATGTGGTATCCATGTGACTACCATTATGCATACTGAATTACGTAAGTACAAAAAACCTGGTCCTAAATATCAACTGGTGGACATTATGAACTACGTATCTATATTTACCAAAAACGTGTATACGTATCTTTTTACCAAGAAAAAATGCATTAGTGTGCAGCTCTCACAAGTACCGTACAGAGACAGTACTTAACTCACCAACAATTTTGATCATTGCTATGTCTAAACCGTTTAGTGACTTAGTCAGTATGTGTCGCGGCCGATTGTCAAAAGCAGCAAACCATCTGATTTAAACTGGATTTTCTAGATTTTGTCATAGCGAATTTGTTTATAAATACTAGTAGTGTTTATTTCACATAGACGTTCGCGCTGTAAGTCTAGTCTATACTCTTTGGAATCAGGCTGGTCAGCTTCCTTTGCCCAATGGTGCGCATCTGTGCATTCTACCATCTGAAGTTTAGAAAAAGACCGTTCTCCACCGCAGTTAGTCACCATGAGAGTTAAATCAATGCGCGAATCATTTGCCAGATTTGTTAAACAAGACTCCAAGTACACTACGCAGTGGCTAATGAATAGATGTCAAATTCTGGACTACCGATGCAATTTTTTGAAAAACCCGTATGGACTCACCATGAAAAACAGATTTGAACAGAAAATTCCAGGTAGACCCAAAATTAGGTGAATCTTTCTACTATCTACCATAACTGCACATCTGTAAGTCGCAAAACGTGATAGTGAACATACACTGTACCTTTGCTAATGAAACTTTTGTGTCTGTCGGAATTATTATATTGCAGTAACATGGACTTCTTGCATTCAGACGGTGATCTGGCAGAATTTACAATAATTTAATCTTCATTCCCAGTGTCCTTCTGTCACTAATCTTTTCCATTCTGATCTTTCAACCACTCTACCTTAAAATTACTGTGTGTACCACTTACTCTTTTGCTTTGGGCTTGCTGTTGCTTCATTAATATCTTTGTCGCTTGAACTCATTGCACCTAGCTAATATTCACATCTTATACGGTGTCAGTTGCTTTTTCATCAGCTGACGACTAAGGTACGTTGATAAAACAAAATAAAGAAAGTTGAGGCCAGAATAAAGTTTAATCAATCATACCCTATCCTAAATCACTCCTATAGGCAGTTAAATCCTAAAAACCCGAGACTTTCAGAAAAAAAACAGAAAGGCATTGAAAAACCCAGGTTTGGCACCACTGGCCAAATCATACCGAAAGTACCAAAAAGGTGACGCAACTTATAGAACAATCCAATATGATGTAATACGTTTTTCTAAAAATCCCATTCATAGCAATACAATCAAGCACTATCTGGAAATTGCTGCAATTTGGCCTCATTGATTGAGTGGTCCCATAACGCTGCAAATTGCTGTAAAATACTGTACTTTAATTTTCAAATCATAGTAGTATAATGTAAAAACATTAAATTGAAAATCTTCGCATAACTGCTTATGAAAATTTTAGCAAAATAGTGACATCTTTGACTGAAATAATTTTGTACGTATAATCAGGCGTGGATATTACGGGAGCCAAAAGGGGCGGTTGCCTTGGCTCCTCTCTTTCAGAAATTCTGAGAGCAGGGCCGGCCTTAGCAACTGCAAGGCCGGATTGGAAACTGTTTTGTGGGGCCCCACTCGTGGTGTAGAGAAGTTTTTGAGAGGATGCATGAATGCATAATGATAGAAATCGGTGATGTTAATTAAGCCAAAGTCCGAAAGGGTGGCGCCAAGACCTCTCCAGAAGAGACTTCAGTTAATAGCGCCGTAAAACTTAATAAATCAAAGAATTACAGTAAAGCTTTCATTAATACCTTTTTTCTGGCCAGGTACCTCCTTGACCAGCAGCGAGATATGAGTTTAGTACCGGCAGAGAGGAGAGGTATTGAGTGCTGTGCTAGTGCATACCCAGAACTAAAAATATGAAGTAGGAGCAAAAGATTCCCTTTTTCCAGGCCAGGAATATTAGCCATGGATGAACTACCGCTTCATCATTTGGTGGTATTCTTTTGCAGTGAAACTTAGAAAACTGTGTCCCATCAGGCCCGTAGCCACGGGGGGGCTATCGGGGGCAGTGACGCCCAAATTTTTTTGTGCCCCCCCAAATGATTCAAACTCGAAAAATTAATAAATTTTGTAAATGCTTGTTTTCAATCTGTTTGATCGTTGCGCCAACTCGCAACATCGCCACACGTTGCGTTAAAAGGTAACCTCATTGTTACAAAATAAATTGTATTAAGGAATGTCCACACGGTAACAATTTCTATTTGTGACGTTATAGTCACTGGAGACAGTCTTTGAAACCGTTTCTGTATTCTCTATGTTAGCGCGAACAACTCCATGGCACTAGCAAGCTGGCTATGATAATGCTGTCATATAAAGTCTTAGCCAGCGTTCTTTCTCAAAGAAAATTCTGGCAACTCTGGCTGATTTGCCAGACTTCTAAATGAATTAAAAATTTCGTGAATTATTAGAATCTAGAATAAGGATAAAATCTTATGAAAATACGCACAAAGTTGGGCCTACACATTTATTTCAAATAGCTTCTTGTTTTCTTGCTTTTCCAACGTTCTGGAATGGTGCAAGTGTACGAGAATCAGATTTCACTGCGCAAATGATTTGGTAGTACTGCGCTGTTGCGCATCTTAAAGGGAACATTGGACTGGTGTTAGGCTTGCTTGTAGTCAAACAGAACTTGTAATAGTCAAACCAAACCCAGTAGGATAATGTATACGAATTAGAAGTTGATCAAAAAAGGTTATGGAATTCTGTGTCTGACGTAGAAATGCTTTAGCATGTGCACAGATCACTGTAGAACTGACTAGCATAAGTCAGCATAAAATGCAGCTAGCGCGTATTCCGTACTTGGTGTGTGGTGCAAGCAAGCTGCAGTTATCCCACCATCTAAACAAGCGAAACTACATCCCACCTTCTGAACAAGCGGAAAAAGTCAGCTTCATCTCGATTCAGAGAGGACGTCATTCATAAAAAAAACACATCGGAATTCACAATGAAAGTGAGAGTTTGAATTTGAAAGCATCTTATTTTGAAGTCATTGATACTATTCAGAGCGAATTCAGCCACCGGTTTTTGGAATTGAATATGTCTCTCATCAAATCTTTCCGTGCTCGTTTACAATCATCGAATTGCTTTCTCGACAAGGAAGAATTACAACCTCTTTGTTCTTTAGTCAATTCAACTACCAAAAGTATCAGTGAAGATCTTCTCGATGCTGAAACT
>JGI24021J15306_10010089_pt1 | contig 11698 bp, 4 predicted proteins | sample Ectturendosymbi1_FD_15306 | JGI IMG/M metagenome (IMG submission 15306)
ATGTTAAGGTTGCAAGTAATTGAAATCTATAGTCACCAGTTATTGAAGTATAACTGGATAGACTTCTCAAGCAAACAAAGAAGTTTTTATTTCACAAAATCGTCCCGCGGGCCGGATCCAACCACGCAACGGGCCGGATTTATATGTTTGACACCCCTGATATAGGACAATCATATCCTGGTTTAGTCTTGTCTTAACCAAGACAATTGTGGTTATTAATTAAGGTTGTGTCACAGTGACAGTCAGTTGCCTGATTGTACCAGAAAACCAGGTAAGATTTAATGCAAATGAGCTGTATATATTTGTTTCTGAGTGGAAAAAAGTGACCATTTGTCACTCTTTACTTTTAGCAAAAGTTTTATAAAAGGTCAGATTAGCTTCACATGTTCTTTTGTCCTAATGTAATGTGAGATTGTTAGGAACAGTGAACTCGTCATTAGTGTACTGTAATATGAAAATTTCAACCTGTGAAAAATCAAAAATAAAGATACGAGTATATATGCACTTAAATCCTTGCAGGTAGAATACAAAGAGATTTTAGCAAAGGCAGTGTATATTGCCATCAGAATTGGTCATGTGGCAAGGTTGATATTCTTATGTTAGCATAACGTCCTTGTCACTAATGTAAAACCCTAAAGCTAAACCCTCAACCAAACCTTAAACATAATCCTTAATCCTTAAACCGTAAACTGTAAACCCAAACATAAACCCTAAAGTTTTTGAAACTTTTCAAAAAAGTATATACAAACTGGTCCCATCAAAAGTGCACCTCTACTAGCAATGCGAAAGCACCAGTGCTGAGAGCTGAACTGATAACCACTCACAGAGCAGGCAGGCATAGACAATTCCTTTCAACTACGCTCACTATGCCGCTAGTGTCACAAACTCTGCATTATATCTGGACTAAAGTGGGTACAGTTCCAAGAGGCTCAAACCTGTTTAAATGGCTAAATATGCGCAAAGAGCTTTTGCTGCTGTTGGCAAAATAAACAATGCCTTTAGCAAATGTGCCATGTAATTTTTTATTTTGGTGTACTTATTTGCATGTTTGGCTCAAACTATAATGATATGGGCCATATGTCAGAGCCAAACAGATAAAAAGAAACATCTTAAAGACTATGTTTTATAAAGTAAGAGATGCCACTTAAAATATGTTGCAAACCCCACATGTTTTACACAATGTGCATGACATACTAGATTCTATGGAAAGTGTACAAACAAAATTTTTGTTTCTTGTCCTGGAACCCACTTACGTACGTTTGTGTCAAGCTTGAAAGATTATGACCCTTTAAAGTGGGAAAGTAAGTCGAACTGAGATGTGAAAATTTTTGATTATGATTAGACTAGCAAAATGAAGCAGGGATGAGATGATGACTAAGAAAAAAATGTTTATCACTTTTTTGTACAGTTTGCCAAAATTGCCTGGGATGAAATCTGCAACCATAGTTCATTGCAGTTGTAGCAATACCACTGTTTCACAGGTATATTAGGGAAAGTAGGATAGATGCTTGGATCACTGCACAGGATTCCATGAACAACGCAAATATTTGTGGAAGGTTCCGCTGCAGCAAAAAGGTTGAGAAACACTCCATTACAGTCACCTAGTTAAACAAATTTCAATATTTCATACAGTATAGAAACTTTTTAGAGAACGTTTAGAAAGTTTGACAAGGCTTTCAATGTGATCTTAATTTTTGTTTATAGCTAAACTGAAATTTTGAGCACTTTAAACCTAAAACTGACATTTTTTCACACAAAATCAGTACCACCCAAATGCCAATTAATGCTGTTCAAAGAACTCATTGAACAGTGTCTGCAGCCTTTGCATAAAAATGCTCACCTACTTGTAAAAATTCAAGACTGGCTGATGGAAACTGCTTGAAGCAGTAACAAACAAACCAGCAAAATCAAAAGCACTCACATTACTGACTCCTGTTGAATGGTTGCTGAAGCTGTTAGTTTCTTGATCAACAATTCACTCTCAGCAGATCAACAAAATTGCATGTTGATCATACCTGCAGAGGAAATGTTGCCGAAATGAGTTTATCAAAAGTGCTTAGTTGCATCAATTTGTTTGTTTAAAAAAGTTATTTAATGTTTTCATAATTTTCAGATTCACCAGCGAAATCATGAAAGCTTCAAAACAGAAACATGCTGTGAAGGACAGATCAATTGCCACCGCTCTGCTCTCCAGCAAAGTGCTTCAGGCAGCAGCATTGTTTATTTTTTTGGTTTCGTTACATCCTGCCGTTTGCACCTTGTTCAGAAAATTCGGGTGTTTGTTTTGTATACGTGGTGATGCGGAATGCTAAGTTTTGTTCAACAGATGTCATGCGACAATTACATTGTTAAGCTAGCAAATGTTGAGTTTTATTCATACAGTAAGTAGAAAATAATGCAATAAGATGACTTAATCAGATTGAGTATAAAGTTGCTCTTTTCAACTGGTGATAACGTCCATTTGAATGAGATATTCTTGTCCCTGATGTTTGCTTGATTTCTTAAACGAAAGGCTACTGAAAAGTCTTATCTGTCGCGTGCTTTGCGCTTTAAATAAGAGCAACGTTTATTTTCGGTGTTTAGGGGTGTCATTGCCAAGTTTCTTTCATGACTTTCTTGGATCATTCTTCTAGATCTTCCTCTTTTACATATATGAACTGTTTATCTAAATAAACATTTAATTATCTAAATAAGTTTATCTGAATAAATAAAAAGTTAATCCCTCTTTCGTTTTAAGTCATGATCAGCAGATCCTGAAACGAAGGTACTCATTACATCTCAAAGCCGTGGCATTTAAACTGAATTTAAAGGAACTTTGGAGTGTGGCTAGACTAATGTAACAATGTGTCGACTATTAAATGCTGAATTTGCTGTCTTATGCAAAAAAATTCAGATGTATCATTTTGACATTTTTACATTACAGTTAACATGATTGATATAGGAAACATGCCACTGTCATAAAACCGCTTTATCATTCAGACTCTTCGGCTGTTAGAAAAAGCAATCCACTCGATGTGCAATGTCGCATCACGTGACTTCTCCCAAAATGACTTCCGCACAATTGTAAAAATTCAAATCAGTTTGTGCAGCCAGTGTTTCAAGTTCTAATTCCATTTTTATTGGCCCCATGCCAACTATTGAGAGAATCTCAGGAAAATTCTCAAACCAAGTTTACCAATAATTACCCTGCGAAATTTAACGTCCACTTAGCTATGCAAGAATATTATCATGCCTTGCCAAATAATCAGTTTTTCAAAATACTTTGAACGTGCAATACCAACCTTCGTCAACATGAAAAAATTTCAACTTGGTTTAGATTAGATATACCTCTTAATACGGGGTTGCTTGAGTGTACCTTATGCATATGACGCGAAAAGTAACTTCATTCAGCTCAGGCAATCATGCCCAATTTTTTTCACGCCGTGTTATATAACTGCGTCTTCTTTCGTTGTGATAGTCGCGCAAAAAACAGCAATTAAATTACTTGAAGTGGAGAGCAGCTTAGTCAAGGGAGTTTTACAAAAACGGACATCAATTTACTTCTTAAATATCTGACCCATCGAGGCAAAATTTCAGCACATCGGACTGTGCCATTATTACAAACAATCTGTAAGGTGATTTGCATCACGTAAAATACGAAATGTTACCAGTTCTGAAATATTTAAGTGAACAGTCACGGATATGAAAGTTACGTGACAACTCATTGATAATCATTTTCGTCGTTTCCGCTTTTGCCCGATTCTAGTGTCTACTCAACCCCAGCCAGATTTAACGGCGTAAAGCAGTCCTAAACGACAGCGCTCAAATAAGTAATTTTACGTTAGATTGTAGCGATTTGAGCATAAAACTGCTTGAACTATAGGAGCATTTACGACTATTTGTTGTGTTTCAGGTCCTGCTGTTGCTTTCTGTCTTGTCGTTCGTTTACCTATTTTACACATTTGCCTCGACAAAGCAAGATTTTTTCTATAACAGCAAAGCACTATTTGAAGCTGAAAACAAAAAAATTGCATCGGACAAAAAAGCTGGTAAATAATTTCAATCTACGCAATGAAGTGCATTGCTAATACCATGTCCTACATATATGTGAAAAACGATGGTGACGTTTTTTCTAGTTTGCTCTGCATTGTGACGTATATTGCGAGTATCAACACTAAACCGCGCGTAATTTTGTTACAAAATACTAGGTATAAGCTTTCAAAAAGCTGCTGTGTTCTAATGTAAAATGTTAGTCACACATACAAATAATTACAAAATTATTTAACCAAAACAAAACGTAATACTACTGATGTTGTTTTTTCTTTATTGGCAGTGTAGTGAACAAGTTTTTGTCAGAAGAAAAGTAAAGATTGTCTGTTAGTCAGAACTTAAATTTTGATAAACTTGGTAAATTTAGTCCTTAGAACAGCGTGATGCCTAATTCTTTAAACAGCGTTCCCACGCGGTATTGAAAAAGTATTGAATTGCGAAATCGGTTTTCAAAACCTTGAAAAAGTATTGAATTTGGCCAAAATGTACACAAAGTATTGAAAAAGTATGGAAATTCCGAATTCAATCATTTGTTTATTCAAAATTTGTTCTTTGCCGCTGATGACAGTTTTGCAAAATTTTGTTCCACGAACAAAATTTCGGAGTAATGAATGTAAGTGATCGTATTAAAGTTTTTTTGTAGTTGGTATTTAAAAAGTATGGAAAATTGTTTTTAAAAATGTGTGGGAACCAAGTTTGAAAACCTGTGACAAGCAACACTGTTGATAGACAAAAGGTTAAAGTAAAACCAGATGTAAACCACGGCTGAGTTCGTCTCACGCCTCCCGCATGTTTGTCCTCTTATCTGTTATGTGTCTTTTGTTCCGTGTTGTCTGTGAAAAAATAGTATCTGTTGTGACCAATAGTAACCATTGATTTTTAAGCCAACATTAAAGTGGACAGAGATCAGTTTATAGAAGAAACCTTTGAACAGAAACAAGCGAAAGCGCGAAAGGTATGTATTTGTGTCCGTGGTCGAACCCATCTGCTATCTTCATAGTCAGCTTTTAAACATTGCCAAAAATATCAGAGTATCTACATGCCTTAGCAACTTACATTTGTCCATTTTGTACTGCGCAACTGTTTTTGGATTGTTTTTCCCGAGTAATTCGTTTACACTGTCCTGCAAACTTGTGAAAACATGGTACTGAAATTTAAGTGTGCGCAACATTGGAAGTATCCAGTTCTTGGCAAGCCAGTGAAGTATTCTGAACATACGATAACTCCGTTGTAAAAGATACTATTGCGCGGTCCATCCAAAATCAAAAAAGCGTATTCATCACCTGCGAGACTATTTTGAAAATGCTAAACCCTGTCTCTCTACCACACCATTGGACACGCATGGTGCATCTCGGAGATAAGACGTCACTGCAGCGAAAGTTACTATGATGTTCGATTCATTAAAAGCTGGGAAAGCTGCCAGTGGTGATAAAATTCGACCGGAGATGCTGAAAGCCTTAAACAGAAAAGAAACTCCACAATTTAGCGTGTTCGAGTGTGTCAAGTGGCATGGAAATGTGGTAAGGCGCCAAAGAACCGGCGAACGGTTTGCGTCTTTACCATAACGCTCTAGAGAACATAGTTGTTTTTCGTAAAATCTCTGAAGGACCTGGGGATACTACAAAGATTTTTAAGCTTCTTCATTAGATTTTCAAAAAGTTAACACTCAGGTCCATCGACAAAAGCTGTGGAGAGTTTTACGACGTTGGTTGTCAGTTGTTCAATGTGAGAAGCTGGAAGATGAATAATATACTCTTTGCAGACATGGGCGTCGGAAAGTCTTTTCCTGGTGGTGGCCAGAAGTGTTTCGCAGGGGGAGCAGCAATGGTGAAGTTTTCATTTTACGAACTCGAAACACAGTAAAAACAAACATTTTCCTACATAAAATTTAATAGGAAAATATCAAATTTCAAAATCCAGGGGTGCGTTCCCCTGAACCCCCTTCCGACGAACCCCTTTCCGACGCCCATGTTAGCAGATGGTCTGATGTTGCTCTCTTATGAGCAGGGCCTCCAACATGCTCTTGCTCGCTTTGCAGCTGCGTACCATCAAGTTGGTATGACGTTCGCTAATACAGAAATCCTTGCTGTTGTGTCTCTGGAAAGCCATTTTGATATGCACTGAAAAATTGCAATCAAACACTACAGCAGGTGAAATTATGTACTTGAGGTAACACTCATGTGTAACGATAGGCAGGAAGAAGAGATTGACACCTCAACAAGAAAGCCAAACGCAGTGTTGATCGAGATCAGCTTTGGGGGTAACGAAACAGGAGATTTTAATTGCCACAAAATTAAAGCAGTCTTTCTTCCGATCCACGCTTGTGGTCGTAAATCTTGGGAAATATCCTAACAGTGTCATCTCAAGTGTGGTGAGCAGAGTTGAGCTTTTTGCTCTGATCTGACGGTGTAACTCTTTGAGAAAGTGTCTGAATACTCCGGGGCGGAGTACTGACTGTCGGTATGGTGAGATTGAAGTTAAGAACACCGATGCGTGTATTCGTAGATCCAATGAAGACTTTGCACTGAAATATGTAACTGATGGGAGTGTGGTCATGTTCGTGTAATTTTTTGATCCCATTTTTGTAAACTAAACTTACTACAGTTGTGCTATCATTGCGTGAATTGTGCTTTACAGAGTCAGGCTGAAAAGCATTTTAACGAATACCATAACGACTACCACATCCTGTTCATCTTTACTAAAGTAAACAACAACCCAAAGCTTAAGTAAGTTCGGTGTTTTACTATAATATCGTATGAATGGTTTGCTAAACTTTTGCTACGACATCACTTCCGATCCGGCAGTAAAAACTTTATTTGCATTCGAACTGATCCTGCCCGTGATTCAAGTGCATGGTGTTTTGCGAGATTGTTGCTAGCATCAATTTTGAATGTGTTTTGACGCAACCGAACACCCTCGCCTCTTAGTTCGCAAGCCGATTAACGAGATGTAGCGTAGTGTCTGGATCGTTTGGGTATTTTTTTATTTGTTTGCAGTGTATGTGTCCTATGCGTAAATGTTTTGACGATTTGCTAATGGGAATTTTAATCTTCTAATGTTTCATTTCTTATTTTAGGGTTCTTTTGATGTTTTCAGGTCTGTGTAAGGCGTGTTAAAATTTTTTAAGACAGTTCATACATTTTCGCATTTCCTAAATTTATTTTTTAGCAAACTTCAATTAAACTGTTAGTGAAAAGTATCAGTTGGTGGACCACCAAATGTTTTCAAAAAGTTTTCGAAAACATTTAAACAAAATGACAGCCATTCGCTTTTCTCTCTAAAGCATGCTCAGCGCAAACATTAGTTGGTTTAAAAAACCGTAACAACAGCAAGACTACCAAGCCCTAAGAATTAATTGTTATGCTCTCCACCCTTGAACAAACTTGCGAGCATAAAGCTTGCCTGTGTCGAAAATTGAAGTGACTCGACCGCTAGTCGAAATATTGTAAGAAGTCACACATAGTGGGTGTTTATATTTAGCTTTTATCCGAAAGTGTGGGTGCAATTGGTCGATGATCATGATCTTGAAAATTTAGTGTACTGATCAGCTTTTCTTACCATATTATAATTGCGGTCAAGGTTTTTGGATGCACTTTTTTATCTAGTGACGTGCCGCCCGTTTGTGCTTTGCATATTGAAATAGTAACCTGTGCTGTCCCATCCAACATACTCTTATATAGCAAGCGTTTGTGACCTCGAGCACCTCTGAAATATATTCCTGGTCACACCCTCGTCCTCTCACGAGCGTGTTGATATGAAATTTTTGAACTCATTAATTGAAGACGAATGCAAACGAACACGGTGAAATTGATTTTTAATGAACGAAAATTGACTTGCGCTATAATGCAACAAGATATTGAAGCGTTCCAACAACTTTGATTCGTTTCAGATCCGTAAACCCAGGAACATGTGGATTTATTAAAATTACCATATTGTTGTTAGCAATGGTGCGTTTGCCGTTAGAACACGTGTTTGTTCAAGCGAAAAACCCGGAAAACTTTTCGAGTTTTTTAGCAAACTCGGCTTACGTTGTTGAGACAAAACGATTGATGGAAGGCTCAGTCATCTTATCGTTTATTTTTGTAAAAAGCGCTGTAGTCCTTGAGGGCATGTTTTCCCGTAATGGTTGTAAACTTTCGCAAGTCGTCCCGGCACTAAATGATGCAGATGACTCCTATCATAAAGCGCGAGTGACTGTTGTGTGCTTTTCGCATAGAGAAAAATTCAAAACGGCCTTCGGAAGTTTGTTCGAGCATGCCAAGTTCGAGAAAGACGAAACTCTTCACTTGCATTTTGTGTGCGATGAAGCTGGGCGAGCATTTGCCGAAGATTATTTAAAAAGTCACGTCGCTCATCCCAGTTTTTCCTTAAAGGTACGTTTGGGTGTTGCCTGTCTTCTACTCGTACGCGGCCGTGATGGTTTCACACTTGCAAAAGTGGTGTGTGGTTGTGTCATGCTGTTATTTTTAAGACCTTCTCTTTGATTTATTGTATACGTCGTTGCGGCGACCCTTCTGATGCAGTAATTTTGCTGCAAGCAAATTTTCCTGAGATCGTTCGGTTTTAGTTGCAACAGCAATTATATTTTCGGGTGCGAAGCTGTGATTACAATGAATGAGATTTTCTCGATTCACCTCCGTTTATCTCCGTTAGTGAAGATTCTTTATTCATGTGAAGACTACTCGAATATAAAATAGCGTCGTCTGCTGTTCAAAATGTGCCGTTCCACGTTGACCCTGTGGTAATATGTTTACTGGTTACGAGCTTGTTTAACTTTTACGCACTGCTAGTGAAATTAAACTTTGAATAACATGCTGTTAGGTTCATTTCCACTTGACAACTGCAATCGCCCCCCAGCTTCATCCAATGGTCAGCAAATTGCAAGCAGCTTTGAGCCAAAAACATCCGGTATTTGGGGACTCCGTGTTCTTTCTGTCCGTGGTTTTGCACAAAATCCTTCCCGAAAATGTAAGTGCGTTGTATTTAAGTTTTGTGTCTTCTAGCCATAGAAACTATAGTCAGCATTCGCAAGTGGTGAGCAATTCAGTGCTGAACTATTATTGTTTGAAGGAGAACAGGACTTTGGCGCAATACCGTAGTTGGCAGAATGGATATCAGCAGATAGCTTGGATGGTGGTTTGGCACACGTGGGTCGATGACGTCAGTCTGGCAATTGAGCGTTCAGGATAGGACGGCCTGTTCTCGACTTGCTCCTGCAAGCTGCTTACCTCGCGATACCCGTCAGTTGTCGTAGCGGATAACATCAGTTTAGCGTTAAGCAAAGCAATTCGACTAAGCAAAGCAACTCGACTATACCAATTTGTCTCTCACAAGCTGCGTGGATGGAGCAGGATTGGTAACGTCAAAAGCGCTACGTCAATCGTAGATTGCGGTGGAAAATGGACAGATTCTGTTGTTGGGATCGAATCCCGGTCAGGCAATACAGCAGATTTGGAAAACGATACTTACTCCCTGTCCATTCTTTTCCTCAGCATGAATGGATAGGTACAAGGGAAAGCTTCAAGCGCGATGTTGCAATTATTGACCTGCCACAAAAGCAGCATTCTCTGCGAAAGCAGCCGCGTGGCTCCCGGAGCATATTTAGCGGAGATGAGCACCAGTAGACCACTCGTGACACTCCAACGGGAGTACAAAGCATCTTTCTTTTTTCTGTTAGTAGAGGCCAACATGGACCGGGTTGAAATCCCCGTGGGCGGTGTTGTAGCGTCGGCCCAGTAATACTTCAGCAGTGTTTTTTTGAATGATGTATCCGCAGATACTTCGTTTTATTTCATACGTTTTCCTTTTCATAGAAGCCAAGCGTAAGTGCCACAGCTACCGGAGAGACCAGCCAAGAGCCAGTTTTTTTATTTGTGCCAAAGCTTAAAATTAGTGGGATTACGGACTGGACCTAAAGTCCTAAACCAGTGGTTCTTAACCTTTTTTATACCACGCCTCCCTTATGTAATTGTCCTTTGTTTCAAGCCCCGCTGACTTTAAATACGCTGTAAAAACAAATGCATTTATTGGTGAATTTCATGATTAAACTTACCATGTTGTAGGGCACATAAGGGCTCGCGCCTTCCTGGGAATTTATTGACGCTCCTCGTTAAGAACCACTGCTCTAAAATATCGACAAACTTGCCAGTGGATTTAGCCATCTCCACCTTTTCGAAAGTTTGACGTTGACTTTAGTGTTTGATTGTCCAGGATCAGTGGTTTGTTGATGCATTAAACCGTATGCCGTAAATTTGTTTCGGTCACGTAGCATTAATCTTTGAGGCAAAATATCGCGTCTCAGCTCTACATTATACAATATCGTGCGTCGTGGACATCAAGCCTCGGACTCCCATTACCTAATACGTCTTAAAATCAAAGGTGCCTTAATGGAGCCGATTGTTTATAGCGGATAGTCAGCTGCGCCCAGAACTTTCCATCGATCTGCTTTCAACTTATTTTCAGGTTCATAGAGTTGTTCAACTTGACCTTGATCTGAAGCTTGCTGTCAACATTCGTGATATTTGGAACGAGTTCGATTATTTTGCTCAAGACAACGTAATAGGATTGGCACATGAAAACCAGCCAGTTTACAGGTAAGGGTAATTAGTGTCCTGTTATAACTGGATCTGGGCGTAATTGAATTTAATCCAAGATTCAATGTTGGTGACCTTTCTAAAGCAATCACGTGATGAACGTAAATTTATCAACGCACAAAATCGGGTTCACTAAGCCATGAAAGTGTTTCAGCCGTTGTGTAGCGATGTTACTTACTGCATTTCTGTCAACTTGCCGCAAAAGCATAATGAACAAATGTAGTTATATCCAAACGTTAAGTCGATAGCATTTCCACAAGTAGATGTTTATTGCATTCTCCAACCTCGAACTTTCCTTGTATCATTACCTCTAGTTAAGCGTTTCTTAAACATTTGTGGGTCACGGACCTCTAGTACATCGTAATAACAGTTACGGACTCCTCAAAAAGAAACGTTGCAATAAATCTGTCAAATTCGGTTTTAATCATCGTGGAGGTAATAAGCCTATTAACCCTTTCGAAATGTCAGAGAAAAGCCTATATTAATCTGTTAAATCAAATTCACAGACCCCCTCCAGGTTGAGAACGCCGGCTCTGGTTGTAAGTTGCAACTTCTATCAATCTCGCTTCTCACACCCACATTTCCCCTCTGAATGGTCGCGGGGAGCAGCAAAGGTTTAGAAATACCTTGTGGTTTTCACCAACCTCTGAAAACCTTGCTGCTTCTACACCAGAGGTGGCCGGAGTCACTTTTTCCGATTCCGCTCCTGTTCCAAAATTTTTTAACCCGGGTCTGGAAATTTTTCAAATTTGAGAGGTCGACTCCTGTTCAGACTCCGGCTACCATCGAACCAAGCGAAATTTACCAATCTTTTCACTTAAGAAATGACCACGCAGACACCTGCTACTGCAGAAATTGAAAAGTGATTCCGGGTCCGGTTTTTCACAAATTTTTGACCCCGGGTCCGAAAGAAACGCAGAATCCTGGCACTCCGGATCCATGGCTACGTCTGTCTACATACACCAACAGATCTTCACGGACTCAAGATAGACTAAGTCTACGAGAATGATACAAACACTAGTTTTAGGAAATTTCTGTTCATCGCCCACATTCACAAATTTCAATGAGAACCTTGT
>JGI24021J15306_10010090_pt1 | contig 11696 bp, 6 predicted proteins | sample Ectturendosymbi1_FD_15306 | JGI IMG/M metagenome (IMG submission 15306)
TGCATACATCCAATACAGTATTTTAAAAATGTGGCCCCCTCTTTTGGTTTTTGGCCCCTCCTTCTGGTTTTTGGCCCCCCCCTGCTGCTAAATCCTGGCGACGGGCCTGTTTTGAGAACAATTTGATCCATGCGATACTGTAAACAGTTCATGATAAATCATCCTAGTTATGCAGCTGTAGTTTGTGCGCACATTTGACGCTACAAGTCTTGGTCTAACATTTTCAACAACTGAAAACTATCAACGAGACTGCAAAATGTTCGTATATTTGGGTGAATAGACAAGCGACTAGTCGTGAATATTGTTAATATTGTTGAACTGCGTGTTTATGAATTGTTGTCTCTTTGCCCCGAGCGCCCTGAAAGCATCGAAAATACCATAGTCGTATCTGATAAGCGCTTTTCACGGTATGTTTGCTCAACATAGCAGCAGAATGGTGTAAACAAACGAACATAAATTGTAGATACACTTCATGGCCCAAAAACATTGCAAGGATTTTCGCAAGGACTGTGCTTTTATCTGCAAAACCTGATTATTCTGCTTACTGGAAAGCAGCATGTGTAAAGACATTCAGCATTAGTCTTTCTTAGTCGCGCTTTTGATATGCTTGATGGAATTTTCTCTGTATGATCCCGAACAAGAGATATGCTCTCAAACATATCGTTATCATAGATGCTAGAACACCAGAAGAGGTCAATGTCCTGAATAAACCCGTGTCACTGTCACAAGAGAGTAAACATGAGCAAGTGTTCTGCACCTGCTTACCTAACGTGTTGAACATATGGAGTGAGATAACTTTGTTATGTTCAAAGCTGCAGTTCATATTCGATTGCAACGTTTAATGTAAGTCAAAACAAAAATCGGAAGCATTTTTACAAGCATTCGCAAGTGGAACTAAACGATTTNTGAGAACCAAAACTTTTGTAATTATTTTGTATTGTAAACNTGAACAGATTGTTTAAAAATGTCCTAAGCAANAATGGCATTTGCTTCGTGTAGGCGTTAGCTGAATAATCAGTGTCAGTGTCATTATCAAGAACACAATGTAAGGTGGTTAATATGTGCTAAACGATGATCGTCTCCAGTCCTGGTGATTTATAAGATCGGCTAGTGAGCAACAATGAGACAAAAATATTACTCTCCAAATATGTCGGTGTTATATGGACCAACTAACTAACTTTCCATGTGTAATTCCAGATCTTTTGCGATTGTGTTTGATTTCTTTTCTGAGCTGAATCATTTCAAGGTGACGTGACGGACACCTGCCATTTTACTTTCCATTTTCTTAGTCACGATCTGCCCACAACCAGGCTGACTAAAAGAGAAACGCCCTCAAAGCCAGTTGACCATAAATGGCAATATCAGCAACAACACGTTTTCTCCTGTGGGGGTTACGCGTGATTGTCAACATCGGTGACTTTCGAACAGCACGATAGGTCTTAAGGGAGAAATGCACGTGACTAGCGGCATGACGCGATGATGACGAGGTCATCAAAATTCTGCTTGACTGATTTTGCTGCCAGGCGAAGGTGCCAAGCTTCTACCGCACATTTCTTCGCGATGGAGTGTTTGCGTTGCCGGATGGTAGCACTTCCCGTTTGTCCATTAACTTGACTTGCTTCTGTGTCACTGAAAATGATTGAAACGTCACGCGCTGCTACAAAATTATGACTCGGGATTTACCTCGCTGCCAACATGCGCTTACATGTGACACGAAGAACTTATAAGCACAATACAGTGTTGACGCACCGGTAACAAATTTCGAAAGACTTGCTTGACCTACCAACCAATAATATCGGTTTGTTTATTTGGTAGTAGTGCGTACACAGTTTCGTTAGAGTCAGTAACTACGCATTTCCTTCGTTGAATCAGTAAAACTTGCCGAAAATATACGTTCGTACCTGTGATAACAGGTTGCTGTTGGTTGAGATGGAGAACACCGGATTTGAACATACACTGAAACGTTTGCGAACAAGTTCGGGAGTTGTTTCAGTTTTCGTGATTGAGTATTTTTGAAAAATAAAAAATAGTTGCTATTATTACCAAACGAAAGTGCGCCATTTTTCCTCAGCAAGTATAGATGATTAGTCTCTAGGACTAAACACTTCAAGAACCGTCGGGAAAAAGCAAGAATTAGTTTGCTGTGAATTAAGCACTACAATGACCGGCCGTTCTATCCTCTTGTGTGCAGCAATATTCTTTAAACAGTGTTTGGTACATTTGTCTATGCTTGTACAACATACAATTGTTTTGATAAAAGAGGATTTAAACAAAAAGCGTTTACAGTACACTGGGTGATTTAGAAAGAAAAGCACAAAATGTTTTTAGAAATTCGTTACCTTCGATATTTTTCCATGCTATAAAACTACATAACATTAGACTGTCGATGAATATGCTGCTTCTGGTTCATAGAAACTTACCTGCAATAAACGTTTTGAAAAAGCAATAGCTTTCGAAAGCACATGAGGTGATTTTCTTACGTTTGTAAAATAAAACGCTGATGTCTGCATAACAAGGTAGCAGATCTTAAGCGACAAGTTTCAATTTTTGATTCATCCAAGTGTTGCAACCAGAAATAAACAAAGTGGCCACCGCTTGATTTGTTTTCGAAGACACATTGAATATAACTAGCACAACAGCACGAGATCGTGTTCTGGTAAATGTGTATGAAAATCGAGGGATTGTTCGATATTTTTTTGTGTTGTGGTTCCTTTTTGTCGTTGTACTTTATGTGATGGAATTCTGCAGTATGACTAAATGTGACGTACTTCAGGTACTTTCTCCAACAAAAGCAAAACAGTAGCTAAACAACACTTGCTGTTTTGTCAAGCGTTTTGCAGAAGTAAAACGCTTCTGCACTAAATGCATAAAAAAACTTATTATGACTCATAATCATGTGATAGAACCTGTCACTGTATCAGGAAAAACGTTGCGTTCTTGTAGATCCCTCATTTCATCATTTTGAAAGCTTTTGTGAAACCTGACTCTAGTCACCGCCTGTTCATACAGAAAAGGTTCGTAACAGGTGAGCGGAAAATAGCACGGTGTGATGAATTTCCGCAATGGTTTACCAATAATACCTTCAGGGAATTTTTTAACTCGTTCCATTTACGCACTGCTAAACAGTTGTCAAATAAGACCAGGATGCACCATTGACGGTAAGCAACGTTGTATGGCTCAGTAGGTCGAATATTGGCGTCACTATTCACTGCTTGTTCACGTGTTCGACTAAGTTTCAATACATTACCCATAATTGACTAACTCAGCATTTTCTCCCACCTCTGTAACACGGAGGCTTATTTGCGAGATTTTCAGCCAAAACATAATTTTACGGAACTTTTTATTTTTTTATCAACAGCATTTATTTGCTCCAAAAACCTCAGGAATATCTGCATATAGTCTTTCAATCCGCTGTGCAAGTAAAAAGTGAGAAAATAATTGCGATAGTGGGTTATTTGTTCGCAGTGAAATTTTAAGTCGTTAAATTTTGCGCGCTTGTCATTCAAACGATGAAGCGTTTAACATTAGGACAACAATGTTACAGATGTTCAGCTTTTCACGGACTTTCAAACAATCTTTCAAACAATAAAAAGTTACTTTTGCACTGTTTTAAACCACTATTACCGTAATTTGTAAAAAAAAAATTTCGGAAACTCCCAAATAGTTGGTAAAATTGTTTTGCAAGATTTTGCTGTGCACTAGATTCCTAAAGGTAATTTTAATAGTAAAAATTGTCTAAAAATCTCAAACCTTAATCATTTTACATATTGTAATGATTTTGGAACGTTAAACATGGTCGCGACGACCATTCAGGAACTTCAGTTGCACATGTTTTTAGTGATGTATTTTACATCAGTTGAACTGTTGATGTTTTCTGCTTTCATTGCTCAGTTCAGCTATATCCAGCCCGTGGGACGCATGCTGCCCAGTCGAGAGTTTTGTGCGGCCCAGTTTAGGTTTTCGCTGTAGAAAAGGTATCCTATACTGACAACCTGTCCTTATTTTGATAATCTTGAATTTGACATTTTTGATGCAGGTGGTGCGCAGTGCCACTTTATCGCGTCTGTTGCCATCGCAGTTAGGATTCAAACGATTTCAATAAGTAGTTTAAGCTAAATTAAATGTAGTTTGCGAAGATCAAAGTAAGCCATTCAATGTGCGGCCCTCAATAATATGTCATTCAATGTGCGGCCCTGCTCAAGATAGTGAGATAATTTTTGGCTCAGTAAGCCATTTGGGTTGGACATAGCTGGCTTAGTTCATAGGTTTCCTTAAAATCGATGCTGCTACGTAAGAGAAGCAAAGGCAAAATTATGGGAAGACCTTACTTTTCATTATTAACTCCAACTCAGCTTTCGTTACTGCAAAGACTCGATTGTTTAACCTCAGTTTGAGAAACAGCTGTTGCAACATGCACATATACGTGCATTTCCATAGCTATTTTGGTTTTCCATGAAACAGCTTGGGAAAGTCGACATGCCCAGACTTTACCTGTATGTTTGTGTGTAGAATTTTGGGTGAAAAATTAAGGCGAACTTCTGTTTCTCGATAGACAAACAACTTAAAGTGCAAACAGTCATTTCGTAATCTTGCAAATACAAAGGAACAGAGAGGCAAATGAGATCATAGTTATGAGGGTAGGTCGACCGGACCTGTAGCCATGGCGGGCAGTGTCCCCAAATTTTTGTGCCCCTCTAATTTCTATTTATGACGTCACAGCTTGTTTCAAGCATATAATAGAAACAAAAAATCTTGACCCCTAAAAATGTATTTTGCCTCCAAACCTTAAAACTGGCTACGGGCCTGAGGTCGCCTACGGATTTTGAAAAGGATAAGAAAATCTGAAGAGATAAAACGACTTCATGCATGGCCAGGTAGTATTAAAAATGGAGGGCACACATTTAGTCAAGCTATTTCGTGCTTGAAGAGATGAGAAAGTATTTTTATAAAAATAATAAGCTTGTTGAATTCTCGGTTTGTTTACTATATGTCTACTTAAAGATTAGTAAACAGCACTTGCTGTATTTTTTCAGCAGTATATCAACAATTTCGTCTACATGCCTTGCGAAACACGGCAAGCTATTGTTCGTTTCAAACACCTATAGACAATTCTCGGTCAAGTTTGGCCGGACGCTGACGTCGGTGTGGAAAACGTGCATTTTTTGTTTCCAATCGCTGGAATTCTCTTGCGCCGTGCGTGTGATTTTTTTCCATCTCTGCCCATGGCGCTCTAAAACGCGCTCTTTCGTTGTGATCGGCAGAACCGCTCCGTTCACCTTTAAAATGATGATTTGCGCTTAGTGTGAATATTGACGTGCGCTCAGCTGGTCGTGTTAAGGGGCTACCTTGCTCCTTATTTAATTCATTTGAATAAGCTCGTCGGAAGTTTAATAAGTTGATTTCTGTAAAGGAAAACGCTGCATTTTCTGTTCGTACATTAAGAGTGAGACTCTTCCTTTGGCGAAAATGTGAAAGTCTCATAGTTTGGTGAGTTTATGATTCTCCTTGATTGTGTACGCAAAAGGGTTTACGCTTACACAATTGTCCTCTCTTCAAGTAGAAAACATCGACACTCCATCAGTGTTTGGTATCCTGGTTTAGTACAAAAGTATTCAACTGTGAATCATTCGGTTGCGTAAATTCGACGCAACAGTAAGTGTGCATGATTTAGGAGTATTCATTCATGGGCGTATAGCGGTAGACGTCTGGGGGGATGGAAACCCTCTTACCCTGCGAAACGTGTCAAAATCAGGTGAATAAGGACAGCGTTTTTCATTTTTACGCCACGTGTCTATGTAACTGGAAAAGAAAAACTAGGGCAGACAACACACATTCTTTTCCGACATAATGTAGGGACAGTTACGGGATGGCGCGCATAAATTTGTAAAGAATCGAGGTGATCCTGTAAAAACGGTTTTTGGTAATTCCGGTCTGAAAAAATATTTTTTCGTTCTTCACTTTAGTATACATGGGAAAAATTGTGAAATTTCAGGCAGGGCAGATCCACTTTCACGTACAGTATCGGTCACAACCGAACTAAGATATGGTGCAATGACAAATATTTTCCAAGTCAAACGGTTTCCAACCTCCCTGAAAAAATTCCCGCGATTAGAATAATGTAGTTCCTATCGAATCGCTGTAAAATTTTGGAAGAAATAAATGAAAGTTTTGGTAAAAGTAAAATTGTCTTCTGTTTTGCGTGTTCTTCTGGTGCACTTTCAGGATAAATTTATCTTAGTTTATTTTGTCTTTAGTGAACAGCTACAACCGCTCTTCTCACCAATCACACTTTTTGAGCATGTATTTGCAGCAAAGACTATCTGCTGCTTTTTTAATATCACAAGCATATTGTTAGCAACGAAAACGTTTCATAAATCTTTTGTTGCCTGTTTCCTTTGCAGTTTATATAACTTTGAATCTTTTGTTTATATAACTTTGAATTTTTGTTAAATTTCGTCAGGCTTCAAGTATGAACAGATTTCACTGCTCTGGGCTTATAGTCAGTTGTTTTTTGTTAAATGTTGCAAACACCAACCATCGTCGCTGATAAAAATCAGGCCAACGTTAGTGCAAATGCCTTAATTTCCTTTGTTTATTAAGAGATTAAAAACATGACACCAGTTGCCAATCGCTTCCTCTGTATCATCATTTTGATTCTCCAAACATTTTGAAAACAATTATCGTAAGCTTTTTAAGTTTTATTAATACCGCTGGGCGAACAACGCACTAGGACGTTAAGATTTTTCGCTTTTAGTAACCGCCTTGATCAGCGAACTGCGCTTCGATTTTATCGTTATAAGGGTTTACTTTGCCAAGCAAGTTAGGATTGTTTGCGTTCAGAAGGTTGAACAAGTAGCTGCTGGTCAGGGCCTGACCAGTTTGACTCGGATGAAAACCATCCACTGGTTCAATGACTTGATATGCTTGACCACCTTGGGACTCCCACATCTCCATCACTGAAAAATAAGCAAGAACGATTTCAGTAAATCTACAAAAATGGTAAGGGTTTGCAAACGCTCGAGCTGTTGGCACTTGTTTCTCATGCTGTGTTGTCACGATTTGGCATTAACATGCAGCACGTGAGTAGGAGACAATCTGCTGTAATTGCGACGAAAATCCATCTTACTGGTACCGCCAAATAAAGTCACTGTTTTGCAGCTGACATACATCGCAGCGGTGTTTTGAACAAAGTTTTACACACACGTCCCAGCCTGGAAAATGCTCTGCTCGCTCCAATGAGACAGAAGAGATTTTTGGAGAGGGAAAAAGTCGTGGTTCACACTGACTTTCGCGAAACCAAGCATGACGTACTTTTCAATTCGTCGCAAACACGTTGTTCTCGATAAGATGTCAAAATCCTAACATGAAACCTGAAAAGTTTGAGATTGTTTTCTTTAGTTGTCGCTTTAGTTTTTTGCGCAGTTTTGTTTGGTTTGTGTTTGGCTATTAACGCGGGTGTATTCTTCATAAAAAAGACTGAAAAGACTCGTTAACGTGGTTTTCAAAACTGCATTTCAAACCAACAAATACTTGTATCAAAGCTCATTCTTACGAACAAAAGCTTTCGTAGTTTGCAAAAAAATGGCACGTAAAAATGCAGTTGTATAAATATTGGCTCGCCAAAGCAAATGGAAATAATAGCAATGCGTGCAAAGGAAGAAATCAATCGTTCCAAAGACCCCAGTTTCTCGGAAAAAGTTTGATTTCCATGTGTTTTTTCAAAGCTGTGAAAAAAAAACATTGTGACATTGGCTCAGTTAACTGCCTGACATCTTACCAGTATATTTTAAAGACCTTCGTTACTGACATCTACGACAGTAGCTTTACATCGTATCGTTACATTTTGCAGTGCGGTAAGCTTTTTTGAACTCGTGTGTAAATGCACGTCGTGCTTGTGAAGTAATTCTCTTCAAGCACAACTATCGATTGCCGACCAAGTTTATATTTTATTCGAGAGTTACAAGAAAAGGTCTTGCATTGATCGCCAAACAAATTCCTTTACTTTAAACTTACCAAGTGTCTTTCTTTTAAATATCTAGCTATGTTCATATTGCAATCCAAACGTTATTGCAACTTTATCCATATCCCTAAATCCTGCTGTAGGCTTATACTACCAATTGCATGGCGCGCTAAGGCACTGCCGAAAGCCAGGAGAAAGGTTCCTTTTCGTCGAAACAAAACTACGGTGCACCAGTCTGATAATATAATTGCGCTTCAGTAGACGAGCGGGATAAAAATCTGATCCAACGAACTTACACTCGTTATGCACTTACCGGCTTTGACGTCATAGTCTTCGTAAACCATTTGAAAAGAATTGAATTTCTCCGTTTCAACAATGGACTTTGCTTGATCGCTCAGTGCTGCTGCTCTCTGTAACAAACATCGTTGCGGAACGAATTATTTTAAATTCAAGGCAAGAATAACACAAGCATGCTTGCAACACGAGGCTCGGTCACTTCTTGTACCACTTGAATTACATCCTGCAATGCTTTTCTAAATTTTGTCACCAATGGTTTATTGTTGCTGGAAGTTCCAGAAGAAAATAGATATACATTTACCTGATGTCGACACCAGCAACAAAATATGCTGTAGTGTAGAAAGGAAACTGTAGCTCAACGCCGATTCAGAATTCTTATATTCGAGGAAATTTTTAGCCTCTTCCAGAAAATGTAGTAATCTACTTCGTTGTAACAACTAACCTCGGATGTCAAGTCCCGGAGTGTAGCATTACTGTTCATCCACCCTGTACATGGAGAAATTTGCAAGCAGTTAAGATACGTGTAGACGTCTTTGTATTTTACGTCTTGGTTTAACTCTCCCAAGGGGTGGTACCTGAAACAAACAAACAGTTTTGACTGTGAGGAAGTTGGCAAAAGCGCTGTTAGTAGACTGCCCACATTTACTGTACCACGCTTATTAATTCATGAATCTTAACTCCAACCATTTACGATCAGCGACCACTATTCAGTAATACATTTACTAGCAAATTGTTTCACAGAATTTTCGAAGTATTTAGGCATTTTATACCTCAATTCATGCTGGCCAATCTTTAAAGTTGTGCACAATTATAGAAGGTTGTTTATGTTTGCATGCAGGAACAGTCACCTTCGATAATAATTCAAAGGTTAAAACGTTTCGTGGCATGCGTGGTCAAAAGTTATAGATGAGCTAGCACACGAAAGAAAACAGTATCACCTTCCTTCCTGACTGCTAAGTTCCTGATGGGAGATGGTAGAGAAATGACAAAAACGTCTTAACACTTTACTAAAGAGCATTATGCAAAATATGCGAACTATACACTTTTCTTAAGTCGCTCTTTTTCATCTCAGTTGGATCTGACACATTCTAAAGAGTTTTGTGTATTTGATTCTGTTTGAATAAATGAGCTCCAAGTTCCGGCACTGCAGACAAAGTATATTCTCAACAAAGTCAACAATGAATGACTAGTTGTGGTAAAGAACTGTAGCAGTAGATTTTAGTTTACAAGCATAATTCTCATTCAAACGTTTTGTTTGCTTATGTATCATGGACCTATTTACCTTTCACTCATAGTATCCCACAAAACGCGACCATCAGCCAGACCAGTGATGAGAACTGTACTTCCTTTCGGAAGAGTTTCATCCAAATATTGCAACGTCACCATCATGTTTCCTCTGTACTTATCCGGGGTAGTCATGTGTTCGATTGTATCCGGGTGCCTGTTTCAAACAGTACGGTAGCGCGAGTAGCAAGAAGTAGTTTACCCAAAAGCCATGAGCCTTACCCGTTGCAGACATCATTGCCTATCAGCGACAGTACAACAAAAAGAGGGTAGTCTGTCGTTTTGTTCCTGGCCAAGCTTTTGACGATTCCATTCATGTTGCTCGATCTCGCGCCGTTCACTGCGATGTTTTGATAATCCCTGTGGTTGCACTTGTTTCGTTCCAAAAACATTTGATAAACCGATTCCACTGGACCGTTGATTGAATTTTTCCATTCGTTTGCGGTAAAAGCTGACAAACCATAAAAATGCGTTTCGATCGTTGTATGCGGACACTTAATGCTTGAAATGTGCTGCACCGATAGTAGGTGTTACGTTGCAGAATTTGAAAAGTATTAGAGGACAAGAAATCTTGCTCTAACCGTTTCTAACCTTGGGGAGAAATTTCAAAATACTTTCACACGGGATTTTGATTATGAACCAAAAGCTCAAATGTTGTTTGTTGTTCAGTGCAATATTTCCTACAGAAATTGACTGATTGCTTTGAACATTGTTGTCATTTGTGCATTACTCCTGGCGTAGATAGAATAGGAAGGCAGAAAAAATTAGCGCTTAGTCTTTTTTTAATTAGTCAACCTTTACTCAAAGCAGCTGACTAATAAAGTTCAAAGGAGCAGATAAAGGTTTAAAACGGTTTGCCCAACTCTTACGAAACCCTCGCTTTAGTCCCAGCACCTGAAGGAGCCTGCACGCAACAGGAAGGGTTCAAAAACTGAATTTTCAGAAAGCAGTAATTTCGACCACAAAATGGAGCTATGAAATATTCTGGCCTTTCAGATTATTATAAAAATTAGAGTAAGCAAAAAAGATAAAATTCATCTAAAAATCGCACAAGGAAAACACCATTTGCTCTACTCTTAGGTGCACCAGACGTAGTTTGGAAGCCAAATACAGTAGTACTATATGATCAAACTTGAACGTGAGAAAAGTATTTGGATAAATTGGAAGCACTGAAACGGAGTGGAATGTAACAGATAGCTGCATTGTTGTGATCCGATGGTTTTACCAGAAGAGTGAAGCACACGTGACATGACCTCGTACGTGTAGAACCGATGAAGCTTGTTACTCTGCTCTTGAGAGAAGGCCCGTAGCCAGGTTATAAGGTTTAGCGGGGAAAAATAAATTTTTAGGGAGGCAAGATTTTTGTTTTTATGATATGTTTTAAACACATTTCCTGGACACAACACACTTTCGGAGGGCATAAAAAATATTTGGGGGTCACTGCCCCGAACGTCCCCCCATGGCTACGGGCCTGCTTGAGAGATGCTAATTTCAGGCATTGAGAAAATTACTAAGCCACAAGCATTCTATTAGAGCAGCTATGTCCAACCCGCGGGCCGCATGTGGTCCAGTCGAAGGTTTTGTGCAGCCCAGATTAGGTTTTTGCTATGGTATGAGTAGCCTACATACTGACAACCTTCCTTCGTTGGCACTAAACTTCCCTATCAAATCACACTTACGGAGTGGTTAAACGTGCCAAACAGTTGTTACCATTGCCTAAGTCATTCAATGTGCGGCTCTCATTAACATGTCATTCTATGTGCGGCCCTAAGATATCGACATATTTTTTTGGCAGTAAGCAATTTCGGTTGGACATAGCTGTATTAGAGACATGAAAAAAGAAGTTAAAAATTTTAGGGCTGAAACGAATCTTGTTCAAACATTTTTCACATAACTCGGATGGCAGTGCATGGTTTCTTTAACAAAATTTGTTCACTTAAACACCTTTTCAAAATTGCAAAATCTACACCGCTTTCGTCGCTTTGGGAACAAAAGCTATTAGCAGTGGCGATTCTAGAATGAAAAAAGTGGGGGGGCCACTGCGGGGCCAAGGAAAAAAGTAGGGGGCCAACATAAACGTAAAATATTGCTGGCCGAAAGTTATCTGCTGTATGGGTCAGTCAAGCGAACTTGAACGTGAAATTAAGCAAAAAAC
>JGI24021J15306_10010092_pt1 | contig 11696 bp, 8 predicted proteins | sample Ectturendosymbi1_FD_15306 | JGI IMG/M metagenome (IMG submission 15306)
TCTTTTTAAGTTGAGTTGGTAGGTCTTCATTTTATTTTTTAGATATGCATGGGGCACATCTGACAAAGAAATTGGGGCACACTCAACACATTGTCACTAGGTCAGTCTAAACAAGGTAAAGCTTGAGGGGTTATACTTGAGTGCAGTACAGAATTTTGATTTATGAGCATTTTTAGGTTTATTATGTGCTTAGAGGCACATTACATTTGTATGGCAAAGCATGAATTTCAGCATACTGCGTTGGTTTCATGTATTCATACACATTTGTTTTGCCATGCAGTGATAGTGGGTAATTAGAATATGAAAAAAGTGGAAAGGCAGTCAGCAAATGCCTATTTTACATGGGATATCACGTGAACATTATCCAACGCATGAAACCCCACTTTTTATTGACCGGTCAATTGTACCCCATGCTCATGTCCACTGTGACCCATGCATGGGGCACATTCGACAGAAAAAGTACTCTTTTTAATTTGATTATAAAATATTTTCTGAAGGGCGTTGTTTTCATATTTTGACATGATATTGTGTATATACAGTTGATTTATTGTGTAACACATTTTGAGCTGGTTTGGACTTAAAATAAAGTAGCAGTGGTTGAAAATGCAAAAAAGTGTCGACTGTACCCCACCTTCCCCTATACCATCTGTAAAGGGCGAATTAACGACGTGCTCAAAACAAGCTTGCAAGTATGAGCCGGATAGGTACCTAATTAATCGTCATGAAAAGCATTAGGTAATCCTTACCGTTTTATATGAAGCACGTTCAAATGAGCAATGCGATGCAACCATTATACGATGCAACAATCCATTCCATAATCAATGACGCTTCAGCGAAAAGCTATGTTAAACGGATTCAAGTCATGAGATAAATACAGTAGTTTAAATCGCGCTTTCGAGAATGGAAGCCCTGCCACATTAATTATTATCAAGGTGCTGATGAAGCATGGCAATGCGAAAGTTAGTTCCACCCTAAAACAAGTGGTAGGTTTATAATGAAAATAGCGGCCAAAGAAAACGATATAAACGACATTTTTGCAGACGTTTCGGTAATTCCTGCTACCATCACTGCAGTTCAACTGCAAATGCACTGAAGATTGTAGCAGGCGTTACTGAAAAGGCTATTCAGCACTTCTACTTTTCGTGTACCAAAGCGGTAGGGTGGTTGGAACTTGTCACGTGTCACGACACCAGTGGCGGATCCANNGGGATGCGAATGGGGCGATTGCCCTCCCTAAAACCTACAACTTTTTTCATCATGATTTTTTACAACTCGGAAAACAGGATTCGCGATATAAGGCCATTTTCCCCTCCATTGTTTTGTTACAGCAGTGTTGTGAAGTACTGTTTTTTTTTTGTCCAAAAAGTGACGAGCGACGTTGATTATTGAGGTTTGGATACCTCTACGGTCATTTTATGTAGTTTTGACATCCCCTGTTTCATCGGCACAACCAGATTTAAGACGCAAATTTGCACGAACCGCCGCAACGAAGACAAACACGAAGACACATTTGTTCTTGTATCTTTGGATATATTAGCTCTGTTCTTTTTTAGCAAAACCCATAACGAACAAATACAAATTTCAATTTTGAAACTGTGATTCCTTTAGAGGCTTTTCCTAGTGAGGGTAAAGAGGGAAATAAGAGTAGTAAAATATTTTCTCTGCCCAGAGTGGATATCTAAAGAAGTTGAAAATAGCATAGTTAATGACAATGTATAACTATAAATGCGGCTTATTTGTTGCTCTGTTGTCACTGAGTGCTGAACTGCAATCAATATTGAGTCAAAATCCGCTCACTTCACAATGTCACGTGGCAACAGTATGTAACGGACCGGGCGGAATTCAAAAGCAATGGAGACAAGTACGGTTGAATGGAGTTGTTGGTGATCGAGGTGCTCCTGGGAAAAGAGTAAGTTGGTCATAACATAAGCTGGCAAAAGCTATCACTGATAACTTCGATAAAAGTATTCAGACTTTAGCGATGCTGCGCGTGGTTTAAAAATTTTGCTTAGACACTTAAGCGTAGTGACTCTTGATCAAAGACAACTATTCACCACGTTTTTTAAATCTTGCTGCTATTTTGTGATCATCGAGAATGCTAATTTGTATGTATCTTGGAAAACATTTTCGATAACGTTTCTGTTGCAATTATGGGAAACTAAACCAGATTTAATTGTTTCACCACTTAAAAATATTCGGCGATGGCTCGGTGTTAATGTCCCCCTATCCATTGAAAAGTTGGGTGTTCGATCAATGGCCACTGAGTGAGTGGATCACTGTAGCGCTCCCTGGGCAAGGGCATTCACCTCAACCACACCGGAAAATAGCAAATGCTAGGTTTGGGCCTTCCGCCAATTACCGTCAACCCAAACAAAAAAGTATTCAGCAGAATTAAAAAAACATTTTGTTGTTCAACTTCCCTTTACAGCTGCAGATAAGCTAAGAGAATTAAGAGCAACATAAGCAATCAAAATTTATTGTAGACTGATTTCCCATTACTATCGGACGAACCAATCTTTCCGTTTAAACTCGTTAAGGAGTGGAATTTAGTTTAAATTCCTTCTTCCTTGAAACAATTTCCTTTTTATTCAGCAAGCGTCATGGTAAGCGTTTTGGCAAAGTCTTGTATCAGATCTCTTAGGCCAGTGGTAGTGACTTTCATATAATTATAGCCAGTGGCGTAACTAGACGTTTGAACCAGGGTGGGAAAACGTATCTGAAGGGGTCCCACTAAATACCGAAATATAAGTAAGTGGGGCACCGGTTTTTACATATAGCTTGCCAGGGGCCGGTTCGCCCCTCTGCCTCCTCGTTAATTACCCCACTGATATAGCAAATACTCTTGGTCAGAGGTGGACAAATTACGGCCCGTTGAACATTTTTTCGGCCCTCGTATGCACCATGCACACTTTCAGTATTTTTTTGAACTTCTGCCACCAAAGTTTCTTTTCTTTTCTGTCGAATGCCAATATCCGCTTTTAAGATTGTAATGTAGTTTTTTGTACTTATTTAACTGTGCGCCTTGTATTGCAAGCTGACTGGACACAGCGAGGAATTTCAAAATGTTATTTTGGGATCTTACGCTTTCTAAAACCAACCCTGAGTGAATATGACAGATTCTAATGACTTTTGCACACCGCAGTGAGTTGTATTAACTTTTTGCCATACTGCTCTTTTCACTGTCATACATTTCCTTGCCTATTGTTTTCTGACGTTAACCTAGTGGATAAAGGAAACAAAAATCCTACAGCAGTTACGTGTTTGCAGGGTCCTGCCGGTCCTGCCGGTCCTGTTGGTCCTTCTGGTCCTGCCGGTCCTGTTGGTCCAACCGGTTCTACTGGTCTTCCCGGTCCTTCTGGGCCTCCAGGTCCAGTGGGTCCTCCGGGTCCCAAAGGGGACAAGATAAACACTTCAAATGACAAAATCATCCGAGAATTGAGAGGTAAACATAATGATCGTTTATCATTGTTTATGATCCTGTTAAATATTTCATTGCAAATTTGTACTGAGCTAACATCTTTTTGGTTATCCTTCCGCATTTACGTTGAAAATAAATGCGAGCTTTGAACAAAGACGCTAAGGAAGTGTTTCCCGCTTCAAACTGTGGCATAAATCTTTCGTTTTAAGAATTTTCACCTGCAGTGTTTATTGGCGACTCGAAAGAATAAAGTGTTTTCTGCACCTAAGATTAATTGTAATCAAGGGAACTTTTGAGAGGCTAAAACAGCACAGATGTGATGTTCCAAGAGTGGACATTGGCCACAATGTGCCGCCGTGTTAGTTCCTTGCCTGTTCTACTTTGGAGAGGCAAACACTTAGGGAACAAGTTGTGTTCTGAATATCATTCACTCTACCCAAAGCCTAATTTTCATCCCTGTGATTCTGTATAATACGAAGTTTAGCCTAAGCTGTTGCTTATACCAGTCATATCCTAACAGCAAGTTAGTATTGACGTACTTAGCATTGACAAACCAAGTTCAGGCTAACACAATGGAAGCAATTAAGACATGGAAAAAATTGAAATAAAAAAAAATCTTTTGTAAGACGTGTACTGCTAACAGCGGAATCGATAACATCATTTGCATAAAAATAAAGAAAGAAGTAACTTATGTTTCAAAATTTGTCTTTCAAAGCAAAAGCACCCAGATACCTGCAAAGAATCATGTGAAAGGGGTATTGGATCAACAAAAGCCGTATCAATAATTGCCCAACATGGCAACGTGGTTTGGATTGAGCTGGGACAAGTGACAAAGAGCTCTTGATTGCCAACGCCTCTCTCTGGCATCACTGCCTCTTTGGAGCGAAAAATTACAGAAATTGTTTTATAACTAGGCAGCGTTGCTAGATAAACATAACTATCGCTCTGTGGTTACAAATCGGGGCTTTTAACCACCGCAAAGCTGTCAGTTTTAGATCAGTCTTTGTTCTAATCCTCACCAATGGTCACGGATCTTGGGTTCTGACTGAAAATGTTATCACAAGTACAAGCGGCAGAGATGGGGTCTTTGCAAAACGTTCACGAGGTGACACTTCGCAAAAAAGTGGGCAGCTGTGAAATTCGTAAAACCCTGAGCCACGTCTCCTCCGAATAGAGAGACCTCAGCTACGTTGGATCGGCAAAGTGACAAAGAAGTCCCAGGGAGGTTGGTGAGGCATGTCCTGCTGACTACACTCACCGGAAATCGGCCTAGAGGTCGACCAAGAACCAGATTGAGTGATTACATCTCAAACATGGCTGGGTGTCGTCTTGGTGTGTAGCCAGCAGAATTATCTGAGATTGCTGTTGATCATCGAGAACACCTAAGGGTGCTGTCTCCGCGATCCTCCAGAGAGCGAAAGCGGACATGAAAATGAATGAATGAAAGAGTTGTTTTTGAAGTGCACGGAAAATACCGCACCAACTGTGAAGAGCTCAAACAAAGAGATTTAAACGTTATCCCACGATGTTGCCCGGAACAATACATGGCCGCTGTTTAGATGGTCTTGTCCTCAACTCATCACAAACAAAAGAACGTTTTTACTCATTTTGGTTACCAGAGAAGCAGTTTCACGTTGTTACAAGAAAATTGTATATTGTTGCGTAAATTTACACATCCATTGCTGCGTAAAAAAGCAATGGACCCATAATGTTTTGTGTTTATTCGCATTTGGCGGATGAGTGAACCACCTGATACGGTTGGGTTTTGCAGAAGAACTCGCTGAAATGCAATAAGTACTTGACGTAAATCGAAGTGCGTTATCAAACAATTTAGTGTGCTTGTTATAACAGAAGTCTCCATGAATCACAAATAAAAATTCTACGAAAATTTTCCTACACGTGGATGTTAACGCGTCGCGCTAGTATGAACTTATTGCTTTCCTGTTAATTTAATTTTTTGTTTACTTTGAAATTACTTCGTATGGCTAATACACTTACTGCTATAAAATACTGACGCTTATTTTTGTGCATGACAAATTCGGAAATTTTGATAAGCTTGAAGTTAATGTTATCTTGACAAGGATTCATTTAAAAGTCCAGAGATTTGAATTGCATTTTGCTTTCTGCTTGATATTCCAAGTTGCGGAATGAATGACTAAGTCAGTTTTTAATGTTTGTGAAATTTGAGAATCTATGCGATTATGTACTGTAGGAAATAAACAAACATTACTTTCAAGCTTTTTTAGGTTGAAGGAATAATTGTGATATTGTTGATTAAAAATTCGTCCTGTTATAGGAACACAGCACCAAGTTTGAAGGAAACTAATTCTTTTATGCACCAGTACTTTAGCACTTTGTGATGAAATCTAGTGTCATTCACAAAATACATTTTAGCTTGGATTTTACGTCACCATCAACATAAAATGATGAACTGCAACACCGTTTCACAACTACTGGCTGAATAAGTTTTCTCAGTTTGGAAGGCTTGATCTAGGCAACAGCACTACCGATTAGTTTGGGATCAAGTGCGTGCGCCACCTCTAGCGACCGAACGACCATGGTAATCAAATCATACTCTGAAAAACAGACTGTGGTCACAGAGGATAACTTTGAAAGTGAGTATAACTGTAATTGGACAGTTTAAAGTTTACTTGGAAATAGTGATGACAATGAAGACCGCTCCCACTGGTGTTAATTCGTCAGCATGTTGTTGTGCATGCACCACAAAATATACTATGCATCCATAAAATGATGTAGAGTGCGGAGGACAACGCTGTATGGAGATATTCATTCATTTGCAAACACATTTGGGTAGGGTAGCATAAGATGATTCCATGTTAGAGACGACGGACAAAGATAACTGGAAAATAATACACAAGTAAACGCCGAAACGTATATTCATATAAGATAAAATTATAGGTATGCGTCAGAAACAAAAGCAGGAAAGAATGAAAACATTCCTAGAGAAAAGTAAACTGATGACATTTATTAATTTATTATCCTTTTTATATTTGGAAGCTGTTTTCACAGTCTTATAAACAATTCAGCATGAAAGATTGCCGATACGCGGAAAGTTACATTCATTCTTTCATGTTTATTTGGTAGAGCGTTGCAATAAATCAAAACGCCCCAAACCATACAGCAAGAATGCTACAATCCTGGATGTAAAGCTGGACTACATGCGTGCAGAGGAGAGGCATTTAAAGAGGGGGGAATTATAAAGAGTGGCGGGGCATTTAAAGAGTGAAATTACAAAAATTAGAGTTTCTTAAAATGCTGTAAGCTGATGCTTCTTAATATTGTAAGGCTACTAACATATGCTGGAGGGATCTGAGGGTGATTTGCCTGAAAGCAGCATGGAAATATATGTTGAAAGACCCGAGTGAGAGAGGAACTGCTGCCATCTTTATCTTAAAGCCTTACACTCATCTCTCTCTTTCTTCCTTTGTAGACTGGCCANTTCTTGCTAGCCCGCATCAAGCTGTATGGTTGTACAATTTCAAGTACTCTTAATAATAGAAATATAGAGATAACTCTATCTCTCATCATGCCTCACAAGTGCTATTTTTGGGTGGGCCTATCTAATACTTATTTGCATGCATAAATGCAATATAAAGTTCATTACTAGTAGAATTTTGCTTATACGCATATATGCTTCAGGTCTACAGAATAATAAGTTTGTAAAGAATAACACATTAAAAAAAAACAAAAAGTGTCTTTGAAATGTTTTTATTCAATTTTTCGAAACTTGCTTTTTCTGTCAACACTATTTCAAATCCCTGTATTTTTTACTTTCTTCAATACTGGACTAGGATTTACTAGGGGGGCATACAATCAAGCAGTTGCCCAGGGCATAACCAGATCTTTGCACGTCCTTGTCTCAACAGTTAAATTAGGGAGACTTTACCTTACGCAAGAAGCATTCACAAGGGTGTTGTGCAAAGTGCGATTTTTCCATCTCTTGTTAGTTGGTGTAGCAATTGTAGGCAACACAGTATTTGCTGTGAATGCCAAGGTTGGTTGCTGGGAGAAGTTAAATAAACCCTCACGGCCATCCCTTGGTTATATTTGGGGAGCTCGACTACAGCGCAGTCAATTGGCTGTAAGATTGAACCAAAGTAGCAAAGTGATCGTTGTCTTAATCTATTACTCTTGAGACTAGTTTCATATGAATTTAACAGCAGTACTACATGTCGAGCCAAAAACCGTGTGTTTACGCCTCATACGTTTAAGAGTGCTGATGCTCATAACTGTTGCGTGCTGAAACGTGCTATCAATGTTCAATAATCTGTGATCTAACGTGCTGCAAGAAACGATGTTCACTCTAAGTGTTCGGTATTTTCCTTTGTGTTTGTTCAGTCTTTTCCTGCAAGTGACATCAAGGGTATGTGCTTTTGTTTGGCTCTCTTTTTTATAACAGAAGTGTTAGATAAACTAACTGAAACTCTTCAAAAATACATGATGTAATATAGACATTTAAATGCTTCCGGAGCATGTAATGCCACTGGAATTGAAAGTTTTTCCACAGTTCTACTTTTTAAGATTTCCCTAGTCTTTGTCTCTACAAAAATTCAACCTTGTTTTGTCTGGTTTAAGCGCAGAAATTGTGCAAGAGAAAATCAAAACAATTCTCGCTGGATTTTTCCAGAGAATTTACAACATTTCATTATGAGCATCCTTGTTGAATGAGCCAAAGGTAAATTTTTCATGTTTGGGAATTCAATAGAGTAGGACGTCCTCGTGAACCCTTCAGTATTACTGCAATTTTCTTCAGGTGCATTACTGGCCTACTAAATGAAGAAACCGCTGCCTTTAGTTGATTCATGTGATCCATTTTGCATTCCCATTTGTGTTGCAGTGACTCTAGGGACAGCGGACGAATTTTATAGTCAGAGTTGCGGATCCCATTTAAGTTTATAACCAGGGTTGCGGAGTCGGAGGTAAATTGTCCGACTACGACTCCATTTCGGACCTTTTCAAAATTTCCGACTTCGAATTCGTAACATAACGTGAATGAAGTTCGGGTGTCAACAGTTTTGTAGCAACTAGCAAGCAATAGAAATTGGGGTGCATAGCAAAAATTCTCTGTTTCAATAAAAGTTTCAAAAGATGCTCTATGCTGACGATGCTGGTTTCGTGGCAACTTCCACATCCACGCTTCAAAACCTCTGCAAGTCCTTCCCTACTGCCTGTGGCTGAAGTTAATACTACCATCAGCCTGAGAAAAACCGTGGGTGTCTCTCAGGGACCTTCGTCTCTCCCGCAAATCAGCATAATCGGAGCTGCGCTTCAGTCAGTAGACAAGTTCTGTTATCTGGGATCAACAGTCGACAACACAAACACCCTGAAATCGGAGCTTGACATATGTATAGGCCAGGCCGCCACAACGTTTGGGCAACTTCGTCCACTTGTTTGGTCGAATGGCAACCTCTCTATCCGAGTTAAATCCAGGTGTAAATGGCCTGTGTGGTTAGTGTGCTTCTCTGTGGTAGCGAATAACGTATAGACATCAGGAAGGCCGTCTTGACGCTTTTCATCTACGTTGTCTTCGCTCTATCTTGGGCTTGTCCTGGAGTACCGCGTGCCCGATAGAATGGTCTTGCAAGCGACAGACTCCTGCAACCTCGTAACCATCATCAGACATCGATGTCTACGATGGGGTGGTCATGTATGCCGGATGGAAGATAATTGCCTGCCAGAGCAAGTTCTGAAAAGCGAACTGCCCAGTTATCATCGACCAAGTAGGTGTCCAAAACTGCGTTTCCGAGACGTGTTGAAACGTGACTTAAACGCATTTACTATAATAGATGCTTCATGCGAAAAACTCTCCAGCAACAAAAAAGAGTAAAAATCAGCCACATGGCCTGATGATGATCATCAGAAATTGCTCAAGCAGATTTTCACGTTGAACGACCACAAGTAGGCACTGCAGCAGTATCCAATGATGCTGCCAATATCAAGTCCTTGATATTGGAAAAAAGTGTATTGCGCTTTAAAAAACACAGTGGCTGTTGTGCTGGTCTTGGTGTCAATTCACAGCAATGTAAAGAGCATTCTTGCCCCTCTTGCCAAGAAGAGCAGCAATTTCCTGTTGCGGTATTTCCAGCAATTTCCAAGAACTAGCACAGTACTATAAAACTGCCGTAACACCATGGGCGTAACCAGGGGGCACTTGGCCCACGGTCTCCAAAATACAGTATATCATTTCCGTAATATGCATCCCATTTACAAAAAGGTAAAAGGGTCGTACTACGGGTGAGTGAACATGGTGACGTCATCGGAACGCAAACAATAATATTATGATGGTGTGGTATATGCACAATAACCACAATAGCACGCATGTCCCTGCGTTGCAGCGTGATGAACGCATCCGTTCAGAGTGGAAAATCTCTTGCATCCATCAAAGTCGAATGTGATGGATCAGTAAAACCACATAAAATTTTATTTTTCCTGCAGACCAACTTACAGAAGTGAAGCAAGTACTGGACGTGTATCGAGGTGAGTTATCAAATATACGGGTTTTCGTTGTAACAGAAGCCCCCTTGGTTGAATAAGCTTTCGCGATAAAAAATATGTCGTTTAGAGGTATGAGTGGTTGGTTTTGGGGGTCTTCAAATGAACCCATTTTTTTAGAGGAATAACGACTAATAACCAACCTAGATTTTTTGACTGTTGAATAAGAATCAACAACACTAATAATCAGCCTAAAATGCAAACCTTTTTTTCATTTGCTTTTACCTTATTTGTTTCAGAGGATGACATCAAAACGAATGTTGTGGAAGTGTATATTCTCCAATTGCAATTTGATATTTTCTAGTGACAAACTGTTTTTGAATAACGCTACCTTTATTATCCATGTCAATGTTCGTGCCGGAAAAATAATATTGTTGTTGGCCCAGTTTTCACACTTAAATATGTAACGCAACCCGAGTTATGACATATGCATTATTCGCTGCTCAGTTAATTCATACATCAGCAACGAAGTGCTAGTAACTTCGTGAAATTTTCTCTCGGTTTTGGCCGAAAAGGCCTTGTCTGCATAAGCGCAGCAATCTGCAAGCATGTATGCACACAAAGAAAAGAGAAAACTGTTTCGATTTGCGCACACCTGGGAATGCTGTGAACAACACTTTATCCCCAGCGTACTAAGTACTGGGTACTGGGAAATCTTTTATGTTTCTTAAGTGAAATTGTGCATTTATTGTCTTCTTCCTGGCATATAAAAATGAGAAAAATACTTTTCCGTGTTTACGCACCTTGATGCAGTCCTGGTCTCTTCTTGGTATACATAAACTGGGTTAATAATAAGAAATTCAAATGCAGTGATAGTTTGAATGGGTTTAATTCAACAGTGTTTGTTAAAAATAAAAGGTTAAAGTTTGCACTCTGTCATTTTGACCTAAAATGCGTGAAAATCCTATTCTCACAGGCCACAAAACTCTGCGGGAATCATCTGGAAACTTTTATCAATTGCACTTTTGACTTCCAATAGGAAATTAGTTGCACCAGGGCCGGATTTACCAATAGGCTATATTTAAGCCTAGGGCCTCAAGCAAACTGTGGCACGCTGTACGCATAGAGTCAATTGCGGGTAGGCTATGACCAGTTCGATAAACATTTGTCAAAATTTTGTGTCTTCATTGAGTTTTCTTCACCTAATCAGATTTCGTGTTGATAACGCCAGAGTCTTGCAGCAAGTTTCCATGAATCTGAATATGACTGTTGGTCAAGGTGCATTCCGACTATTGCGTGGATATATTCAAATCACGTTGGCTGCACGTCCTGTGTTTGCTGAATCGTACCGATTGTTACTTGTGAATCAGGTGAAGGAACTTGTGGCCGTTGGTGTTTGATATGCACCTGATCAAAGTTTAAGGTTGTACTGCAGATAAGATCTATGTGTAATGCTAGCAACATCATCCTACAATAATAACATAATTGCTTCTTTCAGGCATTGGAGCATAAAATTGGGATAGACTTAACAGTTTCATCAACACTAAAAAAGCCTTCAAAAAACTGTACATGTTTTATTTTGAGGCGTTTCGGATTATTCTTCATCCATCTTCAGACAAAAAATAAAGCAACACTTGGCAATGCTAGCAATTCAAAACCAAAAGGCTCTGTGACGCAAGAAATAACAGTGTGAAGCAAAAGACGTCAAAAGCAAAACCAAGACCGCCAACCCTGTCAAATTCGCTAACAGTGAAAGCAGGGCCAACAGCTATGCAGAAAGTGCTAAAACAAAACCTACATAAGATCGTAATTTACGTAAATAAGC
>JGI24021J15306_10010095_pt1 | contig 11695 bp, 7 predicted proteins | sample Ectturendosymbi1_FD_15306 | JGI IMG/M metagenome (IMG submission 15306)
GAAATTAACTTGCCGTTTGAAATTAAATGTTATGAAATGCATTTTTGTGGTAGAACTGTTGTGGTAGTTTATTGCATTTTTCTAGAACAGAATTTTGTTGTAATCGTAATGGTTATAATGTCATATGTATTGAAAAAAGAGTAGAAAGGGGTCACAGGGTGTGTAAAAATACCAAAGGGGTCACGAACCGAAAAAGGTCGAGAAACACTGCAACACAATAGAAGGTATGGCCCTCCGCTCAGCACAGTTTTCTCAAAGTGGCTCCCGAGCCTAATTAATTGCCCACCCCTGCAGTCTAGCCCATAACAAACCTTTTCGCTCGAAAAACTTTGATGCTTACCCTGAAAACCTGTCATTCAACGAACTGAAACAGCTCATAACATAACTATGTCACCTGAGGCTGAGTAAAGAAACCTGTTTGTTTCATCACAAGGAGTTCGAACAGCACTCAGCTATGTTTATCTCGAAGTCTAGCAATCCTAGGGAATACTACATTTGTGGTACTTATATTCTCGCACCGAACTATTTTTATTTTGTCTTGTTTGCAAGTTGTGCTATTCGTTTCAGCAAATATTAAATTGCAGTCTTCACACTAACTGGTGAGAGCAATTTTAGAAGTTTTGCAAACCTACCTCTTCCAAATCGGCAACCGCTGATATCTGAAAAAGGTTTTGATCCCTTAAACGGCTTTTAATAATACAAAAAAGCGGTTCAGTTGCGTTCGCAGTTCGCCAAAAACCCACCGACAACTGGTGCGGTTCAGTTCAGTGGCGTACGCAGAAAAGTTTCATGGGCAGGGTTCATTACGTCTCAACTCGTTATAATGCCAAATTTTTACTTTGCAACAAAAACGTAAGTATGATGAGAATAAACATAAAACAAGCAGCACTAAAATATGCAAACGTTGTCGAGCAGTTATGAACTCATATTTAAACGCCTGTTCGATGTCTCGGTTAATCTGCTAATACTCAGTTCCGGGGAAGGAGTGTTATTTCAATAAATTTCCACTTGTTGACAGCAACGGTGGGAAAATTCACTTGCGATTTTTGGTGAAAATATGAGCGAAATCGAAATGACTAATTTTTGGAGTGCGCTCATCGCTGATTCAGCGCAACGCAAACCAAACTGTTATATTTGGACCTTCGACCCTGCGCATTCACCGCGCGCAGGTTCGGATGAGCGCAAAGCAGCGTGTAGTGATTGCTTGACGCACTGGGACCGTCAACTCTTTTTCTCGAATGACTTGGCTCGCGAATCTGACCGCAAACGACGCGCGGCAGCGTCTCTGCGCCCTGCTTGTGTGTTTGGTCAGTTTTCGACGCGTGTTCGCCTTCAGGCTTCGCACAAAATCGTTCAGAAAACATTAGACGAAACGGTTTGGACCTCAGCTTCCCCGAGATCGCTGCTGGGCGGCTTGCGTTGCAACGTTTTCGCTTGCGCCCGCTCCAGCGCCGAAGCAACGTGCAAATTTCGATAAAAAACAAACGAAGAAAAAGCAAGAAAACAGCGTGCGGACGTGCTTTTCCGGCTGCTACGGCCGCGTCGGAAAGCGATGTACAGTAATTCGCGTTTTTTTTCGTTCGAAATTCAAGGCGGAGTGCGATCAACGGAGTCGAATGGCTGCACATCAGCGAGGGCTTTCGAAAAGAGCTTCGCCTTGCAGTGCGATCTGAGAGAAAGTTTCTAGCTGCGGGATGCCAGATTTTAAGGCGACGTCTGATCGTGTGACATCCAGTCTTTCCAGCAGAGAAATCGTTCGCAATGTGATAACTGTGTGTGTTTCCGAAACCGTGTTGTTGTTACATCAAGGCGAAGAATCAGTGCATCTAACACAGAGTTTCGATGAGGCAGTCAATAGCTGGAACAAGTTTATAGGAAATATTGAGAAGAATGAATTGACCATTTTGAAAAACTTCTTTTTGTGGAAAAAACGCCTTTCGGCAATTTCTAACCTTTTCTTCAGTGAGTGAGATGGCTCGCGAAAATACAGTCAAGATTCATCTCAGAAATCGTACCTCGAATTTAGCCCTCTGCTTGATGTTCGCGACAGGCGCTTCGTACTTAGAAGCCCGCAGTGTCCCGACTGGGCTGCTTTTGAGTCTATGTGCTGAAATCAGACGATACGTGGCAATGAAATATTAATATTGTTTACTGACAGCTCTCGAACGAAACATCGTGAGACGACACGAGTGGAGTAGCACTGAGAGCATTTCGTGCAAAAATGCTGGACTTAAATGGTCTTCTGCTTGCTTTTAGCAAGCAAGATGCATTAATTAATGCATTTTTGGACAGTCAGCAGCAACTTGGTTTGTTTTGGTTTCGTCACAATTGAGTGACAACAGGTCTTGTGTCCGTCGCTTTCGTCAGCTTTTTTTCGCGTTGCCGTGCTATTTTTCCATTTCGAATAGTGGCTTGTTCCAGTCTGCTGGTGCAAAGCATTTGAACGTACGTGCTTTTACACCACCTGCCATCTAACACGTAGAGAGCGTTGTGCAGTTGCCCACAGTAGACGTTAATCTCAGGCGGGAACTGCCAATGCTGAATGTTTGGGAAGAGGCGTTGCCACTTCACAGCAAAAACATCAATTTAAGCGTAATCTGCAGTTTGCTCGCAGGTTAGATTCTGCCAGTAAATGTTAAGTAGTCAGTGACGCAGATGTCTTTCTTGGGAAAAATGAGTCTAAGCTTGTGGGTCAGTCCAGCTTTAGCAAAGCGTGCCGTGTGCATAGTTTACTGATTTAAACTAATGATGAAGTCAGCAAAAGATACGCCTTTCTTTCAGTTTTTCTGGAGAGCATGAGGCTTGCCGCATAATACGTTTGGCATATACTCGGTCTACAACGCTCCTGCGTGTAAGCACGTGGGACTTCACAAAGTTTTTGTCAGCACGATACCCCCACCCTGCGTGTAACCGCAGTCGATTAAGCTTTCATTGAATTCTTTTGACCCATGAGAGTGCAAGAGACCAGCAGGATAGCATAACGGTAATTGCTGTGACAATGACATAAGCGACCAGGACTTGAGTGTAGCTTTTTCGCACATGCCAAAGCCTTTCCATTTCCATGTGCTCCAGTTGCTCTTAGTGGACCGGGCTACTTGTATTAATCTCGAGTTCCGATACTTGCACGTCCATCGTACAATTACGGTCGGACGATGCGTAATGATATTAATAATTGAGGTTCGTTATCGATCCGCATCGAAGGTTCAGCCGATCAAGTCCAGCTTCACAGCCAGAGAAATGTGTACCTTCTGCGTGGCTTCTGACCACTGTGGCACCTGGACAACGTACGCTGAACATGTCACGCAACAGCGATTCCTATTGAGGATTATACTGGCTCTGCTCGAACCCATACACAACCACATAGCTGTCCGAATGGGAAAACTTCTGCTGATACTGCCATCGTTAAATACATTGTTGCTATCACTGTTTTCGCCGGCGTAGCAACAGACATGGTGACAGGAAAAGGGTAATTTGATTAGCATCGGGCGGTAGTGCAGCAGCTGCTGTTTTCGTACGTTGCATAGCTAGCTTTTATCTCGCTTGCTTGCTAGCATGTAAGCGGAGTGGCGCTTGTGCAAGTACGGCGCATTGTCAGTTTCAAATTAATTTAAAAGTGTTGGAAAAATTGGTTCTGAGTGGCGCAGACTGCGCTAAAAACCGAGCATTGAAACTGGCCATTCGTACGAAACAATCGTCATACGACGTCAAAAAGGTACCCCCATAAGTTTTGAGCCTTACCGTGACGTTCACAGAATTGACAAACAGTTGGAAAGCGGTTGAACAAAAGTGGTGGCTTCTTGCGTCAAATACTACGTGACCCATTGTGCATGCTTAGCCTCTTGCCCAAGGCGAGTCCAATGAACATTCTCAGACCAGCCATACTGCATTAAATACTGAAAATTTCTGAAATATTGGTAGTGCATGGTGAGTGACAAAAACAGCGACTAAATCGAATTTATCTCAACTGTCTAATCACGAAAATACTGATGTCCGTATTTTCCCCATTCAAATACTGATGTCCGTATTCTTCCCATTCAAAATACTGACGTCCGTATTTTTCTCATTCAATACAAATTTCCCATTCAAGAAAGCATTGGCTATTTTTTCAGTGTAGGTGTGGGGGGGGCAGGTGCGTGCAGATGTCTGGTGATGCCGGGGACAACCGCTTGATTGTATGTCCCCTTACGAAAATCTAATATTGAGGAATATGAGAAATGCACGCATTTGAAAGACGTAAAAACCAGTGTTTACAAAAAAAAAATTCGAAAAATTAAATAAAAAATATTTCAAAGGTGATTTTTTGTTTTTAATGTGCTAATTTTTAACAATTTGTTTTTTCTATGGGTCTGACGCATATGTTTATAAAGAAAATCCTTCGAGTAATGGGCATGCAATGAGGAACTAGGTATTGTATTTATACATGCATATCAGTATCAGATAGACACACCAAACAAACATAGCACTTGTGAGGTATGATAGGAGATGTCTATCTTTTCTATTATAAATAGTATCCGAAATTGTACAAGCAGGCAGTTTGATGCGGGCTAGCAGGAATTGGCCAGCCTAGAAAGGGAGAAGAGAAATATGGTGTAATACCCTAACTCCTAAAGATAGTCCTATAAGAGCAACAACGCACAAATGCTTCAAGTCGTTGAGAAAAGCTGGTCTAATTTGCTAACTGGGATTATTTGCACCACTTTCATAAACTTTGCATTGTTGCGCAGTAATGTAACTATTTTTACACAATGTGTAAAATAACATATAATTGTAATGTCTGTTGCACGCTCCAGCTGTGGTTTTGTGTTAGATTAGTTCAATGTCACCGGTCGCCTATTTGAAGCAGATAGTTCACCCGCTTTGGGACAGAGCGCACATAACATCTAGCAGAGCAGCGATCTCCAAACATTTTTGTCAGAGGGCCACATAAGCTACTGCACAACAGTTCGAGGGCCGGACATTTTACATGATGTGAGTGTTTCGGGATATGTTACATTCTACCAATTCAACAAATGTTTCGTGAATGTATTACTTTTTCATTATTGACAAAATGCCTTTGCCACCGGATGAAAAGGCTTCGCGGGCCTGATTTTGCCCGTGAACCGTGGTTTGGAGCCCCTGCAGTAAGGGAATCAGTAGCTCATACCTATAATTACGATATACCTTGGCTTGATCTTACGAAAAGTCACCAGTACTGGGCTGTGCTAGCGATGCAAAACCGATGGAAAGATATTGTAACGTGTGATCAGAAAAGTGAAACCAATATGAGCTGCAATGAGGAAATTTGTTAAAACAAAAAAAACAAAAGAAAGCGCTTTATGCAAATAATTGAATTTATTCATGCTGCATTTTGTCTGTATTGTATAGTTATTGTGACCAAGCTGTGCTTTTTAAATGGGCGCATAATTTTCTGCAAAGGCAAATACTGTCGCACCAACAATGAATTCAACTCTTTCTTGACACGAAGCAACAGAACTTCACGTGCGTTGTAATATATCCCGCAGATCCAGCAAAAAGTCAATGCTTTCCGACCAAGCCATTGGGTAGTGAGGCTCGATTTCAGCGGAACCACAGACTGCTGTTGTGCGCCATATTTACCTCCAGTAGTGTTTCAACGATGAAAGTATCGAAGTTTTTCGATCAATACCGCAACGGTGACAAATAAGGTTCGATTGTGGCGATGATGAAGTTTCCATACGTGCCATAAATCAACTGGGACCCGGAGGCGTCAAAATGTCGATATAAAAATATAATGTCGCGAAACTTGATGAATAACGAGAGTTCAGCTTTCATTCATCAAACCCGCAACAGAATAAGTTTGTAATTAAATCAGCTTTATGGTAAATCACCCGAAAAGCACGACTTTGCATTTATATTAAATTTTTTAGGATTTAATTACATTCAATTTTTACAATTCGATTTTTTTGCTTTATTTTTAGATTTTAGATACATTTTTTTCCTTTATATAATGTCTTTTAAAGTTTGGATTATTCGAGTGCTCCTGAGTAAAGCGAATTGAAACATTTCGTTTTTTCAAGGTTAGCCAATTTTAAAAGTCAAACGAAAAATCATTCCTGTGAACAACTTACTGCAAAGGATTCTTGCAACAGATTGTGAAATTTAACATGAATTAGCTTTCAGCTCTCCAAAAATGTGCTGAAACAAGAGAAAAACTTAAAAAATAAAACTTGTTACGTAAGTTACAGCCTTGTCACGGTGGCCAGCGGTTCTTTAGTTGAGCAGGCGGATGAAAAGAGACTCAGCAACCCGCTATAAAAAAGCGGAACAACCCGCTATATGGTGGTTGACTCATCACAACGTTGCTTGAAGCAGTCGTTCAGCAATTGGCGTTGGTTTGCTTTTCAGCGTTAGCGAGACCTGGCTTGTGGTCACAGCTTGCGTTTGAAACTACAATTCGCGCGCTTTCTCTGAATCTTGCTGTTGTTACTCAGCATTTCACTCGTAAGCGTTTGCTTGCGATTTTCAGGGCTGAAGATGCGTAAATTGCGTGAAATCGATTTCCTATCAAAGCAATTTGCTTATTGATTCAACTGTGCCACCCTTGTGGAGACTTATTGCTGGAACGTGGATACGTGCAATTCGGAATCATCGCAAAGTGATGAAAGCACAGCACGGCAGAAGCAGAGTCCTCAAAGACTCACAGCAGCCCTGGAGTCTTCAATTTTCATAAAAATGAAGGTGCTTCCCCCTAGTTGCATAAAACGTTTGCTTGCACGGGCGCAAACACTCAAAGCATTTAGATAGGTAGGAATAAAACTTTTCAACGTTCCTCGTTGCATGGAAAAACGTTTCGACCGAGTCCTAGAAATGTGTGGTAACAAGCAAAGGAAGTCGCAGGGTTACCTGCATAAGCGTAGCCAGAAGGCACCAAAGGGGCCATGGCCCCCACCAAATATTTAGAAAATATAGGCATGTTGTGTTTTGAGAGGCGTTTTTCTAAATAAAATAGTGTTATTCGCTTAAAATCAAATATTTTGGCCCCCCAAATTTTTGGACTGGCTACGCCACTGTTATCCTGCTCACTTTCTGATCAACCTGAGTTACGCTACATCGAACAAGTTTGAGTAGAGACAAAATCGGACGCTTTCCAGGCATTGTTTTACGTTGACACAACTTGAATAGGCAAACTTTGAACCAAACACATGCATCGTCTCTTGATAGCCGAAATGATTGTCCGGCAAGACGCTGTAAATTAAAGTTTAAAAACAATGATAGTACTTCGGTAACTTTCAGCCCAAACCGGGGACCATCATGGCATTTCTGTTTGAAGAAACTTGATTCCGTGTGAAGGTGCATCGTGCTTTGTAGAAAGACCTAAGTTGTGAGACTTTGGTAATGCTCAAAACCAGGACCAGCGTTCTTCGCAAACATTGTGGTCAGATTTGGAACTCAAAGCAAGAGTAAGGTGATACAAAACCACAATGCTGCAAGTACTGCAGCTGGGTACGATAAGATGCAGGGAACCACACCATGCACTTAATGAATAAACCTATTCATTTAAGTCGGATACTGCGATGAGGCGAGTTCCTTTCTTTTGTTTTCGCACATTACGTAAACCATAACAAATACGGTTTCGAAGCAGCATGCTTTGTCTGAATAACTGAGTTTTATTTTGGCTTTTAGGCCCCTTATCTATAATATTAGGCACATGTGCTGCGGGTCTTCCGAACTCCGGAATGGAACTAGTCGGCTGAGCCACGTCGCTACCCAAGAAAGTCAAAATCTAGCGGATATATTCTTATCTTCAACATGGCAGCTTCCGTAGCAGCATGGCTGCCATTTGCAAGAGCGGCAGCGATAGGTAAGTGCGAGCGAATGGCAATTTTGTTTTGTCTTTGTGACGACGGTGCCTATTATTAGATCTAACAAATAAACACTGTGGCTCTAAATATGGCTTTCTACGCCTGTTCCTTTAATTCTCTTATTTTCAAACAGTGTTGGGTTAGAGATGAATTTACGAGTTACATCCAGTGACCAAATACCTTCCATTGATTTTTTAAACGTTCAGGAAATACTTCTGTTGAAAATTTTCATGACTTTACTTGTCATTCCAGATATATGCCAAAAATACAGCCCAGAATTCAATGATTAAAAAGTTTAGACCTGTCACCCTTCCAGGAAGATGTAAACACTAATCTTTGCAGTCTCCAGTTCAGCAGCAACAACAGTCACATCAACAGCACTTGTGAAATTTTATTAGTATATTTAATGACATTGTTGGCCAGCATGCTCCTTATCGGCTTACTGGCAGAAAAGAAGTTTTTTCTTTCCACAAACTGTGTCTAACCAAAACTTTTTAAATGTCCATCTCTAAAAAGAATGCCTTGAATAAAGAATGTTAGGAGCATAAAGCTGGGATAGACTTAACAGTTTCATTAACACTAAAAAAGCCTTCAAAAATCTATGCATATTTTATTTTGAGACGTTCCGGATTATTCTTAATCCATCTTCAATCAAAAAATAAAGCACCACTTGGCAATGTCAGCAATTCAAAACCAAAGGCTCTGTGACGCAAGAAAAGACAGTGTGACGCAAAAGATGTCAAAAGCAAAACCAAGACCGCCAGTCACGTCAAAATCGCTAAAATCAAAAGCAGGACCAACAGCTATGCAGAAAAGTGCTAAAACAAGACCTACGTAAGGCCGTAATCTAAAAAACAAGCCGAGACCAGCAGCGAGAGGCCGTTCACAGACCACCAAAAAATTTAGCAATTTCAGCTAGGTACAAATTTTACAGAAATAAAATCACTCACGCCAAGGAATTGTAGGATTCTGTAAGTAAAATTAATACGAATCAAAATTTGAAAACCGGGGATGCGATATTTGAAAAAACCTGGAAAGTAATTCATGACGTTTCCACAAAAAAGGCAGTTACAGAATCCTACAATTTTGACTCTATCAATCTGAATCAATGTGAGGAACTAATTATTCGCTTATCCAATATGGCAAAAATATATCTTCAAAAATTGTCCCTCCCGTAGGCGTACGAAGCGTGGGTCGGAAGGGCGGCAATCCCCCCCGGCTTGAAAATTTTCAGGGCAAACTCTATTTTCAGGGCAAGAAATCCTGAATGATGAAAAATATTTCAATACAGTGAAAAATTTCAGGGCAACTCTGATTTTCAGCACAAGAGCAAAGTTGCTCAAAAATCGTGAATGATAAAAAATGTACATTCAATAAAGTGAATTCAGGGCACACTGTGTTTTTCACGACAAACGCAAGTTGCTCAAAAATCCTGAATGATAAAAAATATATTCAATACAGTGAAAATTTTCGGGGCAAACTCTGTTTTTCAAGACGAGCGCAAAGTTGCTCAAAAATCCTGAATGGTGAAAAATATATTCAATACAGTGAAATTTTTCAGGGCAAACTCTGTTTTTCATGGCAAGCGCAAGTTGCTAAAAAATCCTGAATAATAAAAAACATAGGCTATTCAATACAGTGTATTCAATGTACAGTATATTCGCTTGGGGGTGATCCGTGTAATTTGGGCTAGTGTAATCTGTACCAAAGTCGTGACTGGTTATAATGACTTTGATCTGGACCAAGCTCTCGTTTTCTGTGAAAATCGAACAATCAGATGTCGGCAGGTCAACAGCTTGATATAAGAATTCGGTAACTCTTTCTTTGTTTGTTCTCGGGTTTGCAGTGGGTAGAGGTGCAGGGCAGAGATGATCACTATTCTGTTTGCCGGTTGGATATACGGCAGGATAATGAGTTTGCAACCGGATAGGGATATCCAAAAACTGCTTTCAAATGGGAACCGGATACGGAAAAGGATATCCGAAACGCTTTTCTCGCCATTCGAGGATTCAGATTTTTTTGTAAAAAGTTGCACATTGCGCAATCATTCAATTGTTACATTCCGAAGCATCTTTTCAACCTTTTGTGCCTAGACTTCGAGTCTGTCTATGGTGTAATCTCTGTACTGTAGTGTAACCCCATGGACACGCCAAGTTTGTCAGCATGAGTCTGTTGCTGGTGTAGCCCAGCAAAGCTCCCCGTAGCGACGGGACTGTGTGGCAAAACTTCAGCATGCTTTTTGATGCAATTGACTATGAAAAGTACTTCTGTTATGCGATAAGTCAAGCTTGCAAGATATGTCAAGTTTTCCGTTTATAAGCATGACAAGGCTCAAAGTGGCACAACGCATTCAGGTAGTATCTACTCTGCTTCATGAGGCAAAACCTATGCTGGGGCTATTTTGCCTTCATTTGAACACAATTGGTTGAAGTGGTCATGTGGCAAGTACGTTCCAAAAAGAGACACAATTATTTAGGATTTATGGTTAGGGTTTGGGATCAAGGCTTATGGTAAAGGTCTAAGGTCAGTTTTAGAGGTTCAGGGTATAGAGTTAAGGTTTAGCCTACAGTTCACGTAATGCAAACAAGAAGCTGTTTGCCTGCCCTGAAACCATGACAACACTCATCCATGCACGGAACTGAATTGTTACAGATGTCATGGTCAACTAAGCAGGACATGCGTTCCAAACTTGTCATGTGACTACTTCACCCAATCGTGTTCAGTTAAAGGCAAAATACCTCCAGTAGTTATTTTTATCTCCAATAGTTAAAATACCTCCAGTAGTTATTTTGCCTAACAAGGCAAAATAGACACAGCACAACAAAAATATATGTTGCGCATCATAATACACTTTTGGATAGTTTTCGGATACGGATAGTATGATTTCAACTAAAACAGGATTCGGATTGGGTACGGATATCATTTTGCAAAAACAGGATAGGTGATAGGATCGGATAGTAAAAATCCACTATCCGATCATCTCTGGTGCAGGGTGTTAAGTTAAGATGATAGATTGTGTTGATTAACAGGAGTTTTAATGCCAGTTTTTTCGTGCTTTTTTAGAACTCTTTAGTTATCTGTTGCAGCACTGATCTCAACATCAAATTTTAGCTGACTGACTGAGGTAGGAAAATTTTAAAGTTAGTTTTGTGAATGCAGTGTGTAATTTGGACCAACCCTTGAGTTAACAAGCAAGGTAACTACAGAATTTGCCTATAATGGCACCTCTAGGGGATTGCATAAAGAACGTTGTTGCCGAATTGTCGTTGTTAGCCAGTGGTTTTCAACTTTTTTCATGTAGCGATCCTTTTTGCAACCCAATTTAACCTAATGACTCCCTTCCGAAAATTTCCAATCAGGCATATGAAATGCAGTTGTGTTTGCAAAATAGAAAATCACAATGACTAAAAAATAACCTACGATATCACTATCTTGAACAAGACTCATTCATTAAACTCATGCACATGGCAGCATTAGTGAGAGAGACCAGTGCCGTATACAAATCACTCCAAAGCACAACTCCTTGAAAACTAGAATAACTCCTAAGTCCCAAGTTAGCTACCGCAATCAGACATCTAATTTGCAAACACAGCACATTCTTACGTCAGTTGCCACACGCAACAGTACTGTAATGGTCATAATCGCACTTAAAACAATTTTGAATGAAAAAGTAAGCTATCTTTTTTCCAGGTGATATTTTGCCTGCGACAAAAAGTGGTTCCATATAAGAAATATAAAATATATAAGTAATTATGAATATTTTTATCAGAAGCTCTCGCCATCCCTAGAAAAAAGCAAACGGCCCCACGAGGGTCGCGACCCCAGGTTGAAAACCACTGTTATAAGCGAATTGAAATGCATGTAAAATATGCCAT
>JGI24021J15306_10010096_pt1 | contig 11695 bp, 5 predicted proteins | sample Ectturendosymbi1_FD_15306 | JGI IMG/M metagenome (IMG submission 15306)
ANTGTTGATGTATAGCTAACCACTTTTTGTGCTCTTGTGTCTGTGATATGGACCACGAGTCCGCAATAAAATATCATTATTATTATTACCCACTGAAAAGCAAGCTTGTTTTGTTCAAACAGAAGACAGCATTTACTGCATGTGCAGCGTGCAACTTCGATGCCCAAAAGCCTTAGGGTTTTATTGACAAGCAACTTTCCGTTGCATCGCGATTTTACGTCACTGGCAATCAGTAATTCGAGTGGAAAATACTTATCAAACAACTGCTTGTACTTAATAATATCATGTCTACTCAAGTGTTGTCTTATGTTTGCCAATTTGTTTGCTAAGTTTAATATTCCCAGGCTTGTCCATAGCAATGCCATTCCTATGGGAATCACATGGGAAACATCCCATGGGATGGTACAGCACACATTTGTATTTCCCATGACTCAGAAATAGAATGAGTGTCAGAATGATACTGAATTGTGATACTGAGACTATACTTCTGAATTTTAAAGTCAATAAATTTTGTCGTTTTGCATGTTTTTTGTACATGCAGTGTAGTCCTATTGAGTAGATACTAAACCTAAACTTTCATAAATTCAATAATTTTAATTGAATTGTATTCCATAATAATATTATAATGGGAATCCCGTGGGATGGGACAGGCATAAATTGCTATGTGATGGGATGGGCAGGCAAATATGTCCCATGGACAATCCTAAATATTCCTAAGCTTTTTCAAACCCTTGTCGCGCAGTAAAACACTTGGCTCACGTTGTTCAAGTAATTTACAGCCGATTGCATTTAATCGAACATTTATTAAATGTTAGGTGTTTGCATAGTTTATCTTGCAAAACTTTCACGGCACAACGTCTCGAATCATTTTGCCTCTACTTTGTAAACCGAACTATTTTGCCTCTACTTTGTAAACCTCTAAACAAATTTGTGTATTTGTGCAATAAATTTTTGCCAAAGGAAAAAGCGGTTAATTTAAATGGGTCTTCTTCGGCACAACTTCAATTTTCCTGGAATTTCTATTACGCACTTCATGGGAATGTCACTAAACCCTACCTAAACGAATGTGAAGAAATTCATTCCATGAATTGTGACCATTAGTGCACTTCTTGGTCAATAAAACGTCAAACATTTTAGAAATACGTTTGTGTTTCATCGCTAACAATAAAATATTTGATCAAAATGTAATGCAGTACTTTAATCTTTTTAGACATGATACTGCAATTTCTTGTACTCTGGACACTGGTCGGTCTTGCTTCCTGTCGAATTTGCAAGCAGGGATATGTTGTGAAACAGTCACCATACCCAGACTTCGTACCAGTGGAAAATGCTACTGTGACCAAAATATGCCCAACTCTGGACGGAGAAGAAATTGTCTGCGTTGCAGTAGAAGCAGCGACGACTGTAAACGGAGGTAAGCAATACTGACGTATTGTGGAAACGGCAAAGCTGCAATTAAAATGATGCAACAAGATTGTTGTGAAGGCTTTAACATAAGACACAACTGGTGACTCAACCGTTCACTTTCACAACACATCACACTTCAATTCTTGCTCGAAGTTATACTTGGATCTCAACCTATATATCTGCCTCATTCTACACCAGTCTATGGCAGGCTCTCAAACATGTGGCTTGCATCCTAGATTTATGTGGTCCGCGGGCTACTTCTTAATATATTCAAAAGGTTGCCATTTGCAAAATTTCGTTTCAGCCTTCAGTTGTACTGTAGTTGACACAACTGCGGAGGATAGAGGCAAGAGGTGGTAGCTCACACATAGTTAGTTTCGGTTGAAATTCTTGTTGTCATTGTTTATCACAGTGTCATGTCGCAGTCGAACAGCTCAGCGTTTTCGGACGTTTCCGCTCGTGCTTACACAAATGGGGTATGGCCCCTCTGTAGCTTGTGAGTGTGGCGCAGAAGAATAAACCGTCGACGATGTTGTCATTCAATGTCCAATCAAGAGTTTGGGTAAAATTACCCATTTTTGCAAAATTACCAAATTTGTGTTTTTTGGTCATACTTTTTGAACCAGAAACCCAATCAAAGGCTCGAAAGACTCGAATTTTAGCCTAGTTTCCAATACAAACTTGAGAGAAATCTAGCGGTTGGGCCCAGCGCCAGGTAACCTGAGCCAAAATGGCCAAAAACCTACCCACTTATGACGGCGCTCACAAAAAACTCGAAACCGAAAACCTAAAAACGTTTTTCATTGCAAACTAGAAGACTCGCCGAGTCTTTTGCGTATTTGAACAGCTCTCTAGCACAATCGACTGGCGAGTTATGGAGTTGCAAAGACTTGGCCAATATGGGCAGATTATACCTTTTTTAAAGCAAAACTCGGCCGGCTGCAAAGATGTTCATATGGCCGTTTTACATGATGTCATTGTTTCGGGATATGTTACATTCTATCAAATCAATAAATTTTCGTAAATATGTTGTTTTTCATTATAGATAAAGTGTCTTCGCAGGCCGGATTTAGCCCACGAGCCGTAGTGTGGAGACCCCTTGAATACAGTATCAAGAAAAAATATGAAACTATATAGCCAGGCTCAGGTGTTTAACAGGCGGGAACGCGCAGGAACGGCGTTCCCACACCTTTTTCACGTTTTGCTTTAAAAATGGCTTTGAAGCTGTTTTAAAATGGTTATTTTTTTGGTGGGTTCCAACACCTTATTTGTTAGCACTACATCCCTGGATAGGCTACAGGAAATATTTGTGAGGAAAAATCCCAGTATATTGCATCGTTAATTTTGAAGCAACACAGTGTTTTTACCAATCTGCAATGAAATAAAGGAAAAATGCGGTAAGAGTAAGCTTTGCTCCTAGTAAAATGATTGTAAAATTTCGACGAACATTTCCTGACAATTTTTGTCAAAGAATGCATTTCAAAAATCTGCGAAATATCTGGTCTGATAAGAAGACATTTCCAACAAATTAGTTTGACTCCAAACTGTTGCCAGTCGCACGGAGTTGGCAAGCAATTCGTTTTGACAACTAGCTGTTGCTGCTAAAGACTTTGAAGCATTTTCAATTGAATTTGGTGAAAGTACAGATGTCACAGATGTTGCGCAATGTGCTGTGTTTATAAGAGAGGGGTTGATAGCTTCAAAGTTACTGAGGAATATTTAGATTTGATTCCTTTGAAAGGTACTGTCATAGGGCAAGATGTATTTGAAGCACTAGAAAGTGCTTTGAACGTGCAGGACTGCACTGGTCGATACTGCATGGTTTCGGTAGCTACAGATGGCNCTCCTGCCATGTATCCTCAAACAATCAGTGGATCTGCCCAAATAAAAATTCGAAAACTTTGAATCATCGGTTTCTGCCATTCACTCTATTTTACGTCAAGAGGGTTTATGCGGGAAAAATCTCCAAATGAATAGTGTGATGAGTGCAGTTGTTGCAAAATCCGATAATTTCATAGCGAAAGCCAAGTTTGACCCAGTGAGGAGTTCGGACATAGACTTTAAAACCATAATTGATGACCCCTGGATGGAGGTCGATTGACAGTTGACACACATCATCTTGGACAAATCATCTGAAGTCAGGCGCTTTGCCGACTCTCTTATGCATATCGATGTATAGCACCTTTGGTTTCATATGTTTTGCGTCTCGTCAAAAGCAAATGTGCGAACCTTCTCGAATCATCCCAAATGTGAGGCAAGGGCTTTTCACACCACCGCTTCCTTTTCGTGCTGACACGAGCCAACTTGATTCGAGTGTCGACCAATCACACGTCACCACATTGTTATTCTTGTGCACGTGAACTTCTGCAGCAAGGCTACCTTTCACTACTTATTATACGTGCGACTCTCTGTTGCTTTCCTGTTGTCTCGTGACTCTTTCATTACTTACTGTATCGCATACAGCTGACTCTATTCCACAGGTGTTAACCATCTGTAAATTTTGAACCGACGATAGCAAATCCTAAAAACTCCGCCATGTTAGTGTCGAACTATACAACTGTATGCATGGTATTACTTCTTCCTCTTAATGGCCCAACGCGACAACGAAGTATAGTTTTCTTTTATTTGACACTTACAGACTAATGAACTCTGGGAAAGATGAAAGCTAAACTCTGTCACTGTCGCTTAAGATAAAAACTTGGCGTCCTGGCACTTTCTGTTAAGAAATATGGAAGTACTTTCTCGCAAGTTAATCGCTTCTCTTCGCGGTTCTCATTCTCATTGTAAATTTATATTCACTTACAAGCTCGCCATACAAGAAATCGAGGTAAATGAAACTCGCGATGGAAAAAAAGCAACAAAGGGGATGCAGACCTTGGTCAACATGGGGATAAACTATCAGTATTAAGTAAAGCCTCCGTGGTACGAATCTCATGCGAGAACTAAAACCGTAAAGCTCATGGCTTTGATACTCGTAAAACCTCAAATTCCTGCCCAACAGAGGCGTAGCAAACGCGGCTAAAGGGGCCATGATGTCTCCCCAAATTTCTACCATATCTTGTCGTTATGTGCTTCGAGAGGTGGTGTCCCAATCCAAATACTGTTGCTTTCTTAAAGTCAAAATATTTGGCCCCTCCCAAAATTTTGGGCTGGCTACAGCAGCACAAAATGTAGCTGGCTACACAGCTACCTAAAACAGTTTGTTCCGTGCTGCTTTCAGAAAGTGACCGTAACAACACAAGGCTCTAAGGCCCAAAGCAAGTTATCACGATGATGTACGACTGTGTGAAGGCATTCAAGTACAAACCTACATTGTGGGCTAATCATCTTTCAATTGGCAATTTAGTTCACTTCATGGCACTGCAATCATTGAATGGGGTGGAACCACAGCCGTTGAAAAATATGGCAGATATAATTTTCGGTTTACATGTGGAGTTTTGTTGTCGATCCAAAGAGTTTGGGGGTTTAGAAAAGGCGTTTACGCAATTTTATACTCCCACGACAATTGATGTTGCCATCAGTCGTTAAGAACTTTAAATGGAATTGGTGGAACTCTAGTGTGATATACGACTCTGAAGCAGGTACACACATGATCGGCGTTCCAGATTTCTATAGGTTTCTTCGTGGTGTAAGATACCGAAGCTGCATGCCTTGGCTCTTCGCATTGAGGCTATTGTTGGTAACACTTACCTCTGGCCTCTGTGAGCAATTTTTTTCAAAAATAAAAATCAACAAATATGCACTGCGGTCAAAACTTATGAACGATCGTTTGGAGTCGGTTCCAAGGCTGACTTGAATTCAAGTCAAACATCGAATCGCTGGTTGCGAATAAACATTGCCAGATGACATCATCAAAATGAGCATTTATAAACTGTTTTCGTCTGAAGCATGAAAAAGCAAATTTAGTGTTTTTATGTGTCTTACTTCTGTTAGATTTTTGTTGCTTTTTATTGAAATTTTCGTTTGCAGCAGAGTCGTTTTGCTTATTTATAACATCAGAAATATGTACATACGGCCACGATATTATTTAGCCAAGCTGCTACTCTTACTAAAATTAGATTTTGTGTGCCGAATCTCAAATTGACCCATTTGTTCTTCAGAATTTGAGATCTCTGGTGTATGAAAACTCGAATTAAATTTGTTAGTATTTACACTGCAAATTGTAATTTATTCAACTCTGATTTGTCACCCATCCAAATCACACGCACAGAACACCTGGGACATTTCCTAACTGACTCGAAAACTGCAGCAAGTTACATGACAAGTGTTTCACTAGTTTTGTTTATGCATGTTCGAACTCTGTAAATCTGTTGAAAGCAAAATATAACTGTAATTAGGTTACGATTTATGGAAAATTGCAATTACGCAAAAAACAAAAAGTCTTAGTTGTAATTGCTGTTACATGAAAATATGTGATTAATTACATTAGCTCGATTACAAATTTTAATTAACCGAACTCTGGTATGGATAGCAGCAAAATTATGTGTGGGAAGTTAAACTGATTGATTCCTCTGAAGCACCAAATGGAGTAGAACTTCGACGGAGGGTAGACTACTTCTAACTTCAGCTTCGTCAAAGCTATTTTATTCCGACACTAAAATACAAATAAATGAAAAACACACTGTGGTGAGTTGGCCTAGCTCACGGCTTCACACCAATTTTGTTTTATTTAGTACTTATTGATAAATTGTTGTATTTTTAAATAAAAATACGCTGATTTGTAAAAAAGACATGAAATAAATCTTTTACAGCGTAGATATTTTTGTTTGGGGTATTTAGAAGAATATTTCTGGTCGCGATAGGACCTTTCTTTCTCGTAAAAACTGCATTGCACTTCATTCAGGTTTATTGTATAGGAATTGGCAAGTGTTACATGTTAAGCGGTTTATGCAAAGCTTATATAACTTATTTTAAATTCTCGGTTAAAAGACAGTGACGATGTGTTGATTTTCAAACTTTTCCATTTCATAAATTTAAGCGTACACAGCTAGCGGATACTGTTGATGGGGCATACAAAACAATAGGCTAAAAATAAGGTTCTTATGAAATGGACAACAAAAAATGTTCTATTTCGAATTTACAGGGCTTTACCGAAATGATGTTTGGATTAAATCAACAAGTCGCACAAATTCTTGAAAATTTTATTTCAATGTTAAAAAAGGAAAAACGGTTTAATTTCCATCGTTATCTACATTAATTTCGCTCAGGTTGCAGATGTGCAATTTGTTAATAGTAGTTAAAGCAAACACCAGCAATATGAAAAATAAGCAGTTATTTTCAAAAGTTTGGCCTGTTCAGTGGTTGCAACTTGCAAACTGCTTTTCTACTGGTTTTTGCAAGAACAGAGAATGACTTGTCAGATCTTGGAATACCGTGGCAAACTTTTTCTCCTGGTACGCAGTTCAACGAAACTGATGTCACACAATTTATGGAAAACTTTGTTTTAGGAAAAATAAACGCTATAAGCTGTTAAACATAAGATTTTCAGTAGAATCAGAATGAAGATAAAACCCTTTTTCATTGGAAGAAAAAGGTTAATCAATTTAGGGGCTATTCTTCAAACAAAGTTTTCAAAAGCAATTGAGGATATTTTCTTCGCAGAGTTGTTCTCTGGAATTGGATTCGAGTGTGCTGAGAAGAAAATGTGCGGAAGCGACCAAAATTTCTGCGAGGAACTCGCCCGTGCTTCAATTGCGCATGGTTTTCTCAATAGCTACCCTATAGAGTAAGACTGCAGTTTGGTTTTTAAGCCACTTAGCTAGCTTAGCTTCTACGTATATGCTTGGTGGACTTGCATTTCTTTCTCATAATTTCATTGCAATTAACTATACCTCAGGTGCTTAGTGAAATCGTTGTTTAAGAAGAAAAACAACATGTTTGCTACAATTTCCATTGCAAAAATGTAGAATGACGAAGCCAAGTTTGCGAGTTAATGTCTTTCTTTTACCGCGTTAAATTTGCAACTGTGTTTTCCGAAATATCTTTCTCAAAACAACCAGCTAACATTAAGACTGAAACTAGCACTACTTTGCTCGAACAGCAATGAACATACATGTATGGATACATTTGCAACCTTAAGTAGGTCAAGAAAGCTTGGCTCTTAAAAATCTGAAAAATTATTAAAGTAACAACCGGTTTCACGTAAGTGCCTGTCAGAACCCTTGTGTTGTTTAACTTTAGGCGTTTTCATTCAGAAAAATCCGGAAGAGTTTACTGCAGCTTCATTTCGTTTCAGATCTTGCCTAATCGGTTGTTGCCTTCACGACTACTGCAACAGTGATCCATCAGAACTGTGGATGACCGATCATGGTTCGCCAGAAATTTTGCTGGAAGAAATGGTGGAACAAAAACACGCTGAGCATGACCATACGGTTGCTAACATTACTTCCATGAAAAAAAGAATAGAAGATATTCTTTCCGAAATAAATGCAAAACAAGCAAGCATTGCCTTAATCGAAACACGAACAGACGAAAAGTTAACTGAAATCAATGACCTCCTCCGACAAACACTGGTGGCAAGGGATCAAACTCTACTTGCTCATCAGGAAATGCAATCCACGCTGACTGAGATTAAAGCTACTGCAGTGAAAAACAGGAGAGTTGAAGCAAATATCAAGAAAAAACTTCGAAGAGTGTTTGGTGCGCAACGCGAGGTAGCTGATGCGTTGCTTGAAATACGTTCGGTTCAATCAAATGTATCGCTGCAAGCAGCAGACTTGCATCGTTTACAAGTCAAGACTGTCCACACTCAATCGAACACAAAGCGACTTTTGTTCGAAGCGAAAGTTGAGAGAAACCTGAGCAAAAGTTTTTTATTGGATGCTTCGCGTCAGCTTTCAAAAATGTCTTCCACTCATGCAGAGATAAAAATCATGCAAGAACAAGCAGCTGCCAAGCTCTTAGAAGTGACAGAGATACAGGAACAAACGGAAACAACGCAAAAGGAAACAGTGGTAAAACTGATTAACGTGACTTTAATTCAGGGGGAAACCCTGCGAAGTCAGACACTTACCCGAAAAATACAAAAAAGGGCTGAAGTTATTTTTGAAGACGTAAAAAAGACAAATTCCCGCACAGCAGTGGCTCTCGAGGAAATAGCGTCACTTCGAGGTAACCTTGAGGAGAGATCTTCAAAAATAAATGTGCTCCAAATAGCAGTAAACGCAACTATAGCAGACATAGCTGAAAAAGATGCGGGTTTAAGAAAACTACAAGCTCAAGCTGTGACAAGTTTCAAGCGTGCTGACACCCTTGCAAATCAAGGCCATTATCTGCAAATGAAGACCCGACGTTTGCAAAACCGAACTGAAAAGATGCTGGAAAACAGCATTGCACTTCGCGAGGAAGCCTTTTTTTCCCAGGTTGAGGTTCAAACGGTGCTTGACGAGACCACAGCGATTCAGTCCGAAATTATCAAGCGACAGCAGCTCTTGCACAATGCGTACAACAGCACTTACGCTCTGCACAGCGCAACTTCGCTAAAATTAAATGAGATTTCTCATTTTTATGCGAGGAACAAAGAACTGAAAGCAAAGCTGCAGCTTGTTCTGGGAAACATGTCAATTAAAGTTGCTGAATTCGATCAACTGCATAACAGATCGTCTACGTTACATACCAAAATACGTACGGAATATGAAAACACTATGAAGCTGTTTGCAGAAACAAAAACATCTCACAGGCAAATGGAACTGCTTGCTAATGGATTTAAGGACACTCTAGCTACGATCAGGAAATCCAATTTGAATTCCACTGCAGAATTACATAAAGTTAAGTGGAATGTTCAATCGAGTCTTAAAAGCTTTCTCAATTCAACCAACTCCACGTTACTCTCTGCTGCAAAGGTACAACTCGAAAGTACAGCCCTTTTAGCTGAAGCAAGAGATATCCAACGGAAAACCATTTTGATGTTTGACAGAAATCAAATATTGCACAGGAACATTTCACGGATACAGGAAGAGAGCAACAAACAACTAAGTGTTATTCGATCAGCGCAAAACATTACAGACATTAACCTGTCTGAAGCCATGCGCGTTCTCAGTGCTGTCAAAATCAAAGACGTACAGCTTCATGAGAGATTAAGCAATGTAACTTCATTGCTGTCTCAAGCTTTCAGGATTCAAGATGGCATAGAAAATAAAGGCCAGCAGGCTGACGTTCGTTGGAATGAAACAGCGCTGACATGCAACAGGACTGAAAAAGCTCTGGGAAACCTTTCGGCTTTGTACCGGCGAGTGAAAGCCGAGCTGAACACAGTTAAATCAGTTCAGTCAGAAACAAAAGAACGAAGTAACGCCACAGCATCCAAATTGGAGAGAATATTGTTACTGCATGAAAACGTACTTAATCTGCAGTCTCAAGTGGTAGCAGCTAACGACAACATGCTGATGGTTGCCGATCGCACGAAGAACATGGTTAACGTGACAATATCGAGCGCAACAAGAGCAATAGACGAAAAGTTGCACCAGATCATGCGGATGAAAGCAGAAGTTCAAGAAGAAAACCGTGAGTTCTTGGGAAATCAAACAAAACTCTTTCAATTGAGTGCTGACTGCCAAGAGTCATTGCGGCTTGCTGGTTCAAGGGTGGTGGCTTTGCGCAGAGAGTTGTCAGCTGTGAAAGCCGATGCAACACCGATGTTGTTGAAAGTGACAGCTGCGATTACAAAAGCAATGAAATCTTTAAACCATACAGAGAACAAAATTGCAAGTTTTGGGTCAAATTTTGCAAAGATTTTGGCCATCAATGAAAAACGCTCAGTTCCTGCCTTGCAGAAAGCAAACCACAGTATCTTTGCGAGGTTATCAAGCACAGTGAGGCAAATAACTGCTCTGCAAAACCAAGTGAATGCTCTCAAAACCTTGACGAGATCAAACACGTTAAAAGTGCAACAAGAGCGTTTAGATACTACCAGACTCTTTGCTACTGTCAACGTCACCCAGGTTAATATCAAAATTCTACAGAACGATATTGTGGAGAAGAGATCCCACGTAGATGCCCTACGCACTGATATTAAGGACTTTCAGGCAGAAAGCGTAAAGTTTATGGAGAAACTGAAAGAGGATCATGTCGTCTGCGTCAATATTTTGAAGAAACAGAATCAAACACAAGTCAATCCAAATAACCGGCTGCTAAGTAAAAGAAAAACTTCGGAGTTGGGGAAGATAAACCGAACTAAAGATAGCTGGTCAACAAGTAACCAGGTTCGTTCAGTGGGAGATTTCCAAACCAAATTACCGAAACAACTGTCGGAAAATATTGAAAATTCTAAACCGGCTGCCTCAGGTTTCAATGTCGATAAATATTCAACCCGTGCCATCGATACAGAAGTCATCCAGTCCCATAGCACGAGAACTGTCAACAGGCATTCTCTTTTAAATTCCCAAAGCACCTTGCGGTCGAAGGTCTCATCCGCTCCAACAGCCAGCGCAGTGAAAGACCCTTCAGCACAAAAAGGCTCCGGAAAAACGTCAATACATAGTAAAGCGTTCTCCACATCACAAGACACATTGTCAGCAGCTTTGCAGCACGAACACCCAGTTACCCAGTGCTGTAATACTGCTACCGTTTCAGCAACACCCAAGACTTTGATCACGGTGTTTTTAATATTCTTGGTGGGTAGATTCGTCTTATAAACTTTGAGTGGCTAATAATGGCGAGTAGTACCGTGGGCATCGAAATGAATGTCATTAGTAAGAATGTACAGTAATGCTTTTATGATGCAAAACCTTTGTACCTCAAATATGTACCTCACGCCAATTAGAAGAATTCCTAAGTCCTCAACTGTCTTTCTCAGTATATTTTTTACATGCAAATAACTTTTCTACCGTTTTGTGTTCCGTGCGTTTGATTTAATTTCTGTTATTTGGTGGTTTGAGTCAAAGACATCCATGCATAAACCTACCTACCAATCATGATCAGCAGATGAAACAACTCTAAAAAACATGTTTTGACGGACAGAGCATTAAACCTGTTTTGAAGTGGTGCTGGGAAATCCGCCATAATTACACACTAAAGGGCAAAGGAACTGTTTCTCAACGAACACGATTTTTGAAGCAAGGTGCATCACTCCGATGAAATGAACTTTGTGCTAAAGAAAGCACGTTGTTCTTTGCGCGAAAATAGTCTGCTTTTGAAAGATAAAAGACTATTTTGAAATGACAAGCTTTAGCTTTTTCCCAAAAAATATAGTTTTTGCAAACTGGTTTTCACATATTTGTGAAGAATTGGATTTCCGTTTCTCTTTCTCTGTCTTTTGTAAACAGGTATCCTTTTGTACAGAAAAGTATGG
>JGI24021J15306_10010098_pt1 | contig 11694 bp, 6 predicted proteins | sample Ectturendosymbi1_FD_15306 | JGI IMG/M metagenome (IMG submission 15306)
ACAAGCTCAAATATGTCAATATGTTCTTGATTAGTGACACTTGCTTTCTGCATTAAAAACTTGTGAAAACCTTTCCACTTTTGGCGATTTGATTACTACGGTAAAACCTCTATTTGAGCGCCACCTCTAAAGGAAGGGTTGAAAAATAGAGCGCCACCCTCTAATTGAACGCCACTTTGATGAATTCTTCTATTTTGGAAATAGTTATGGCTGAAATCTCCTTTCTACTGTGTTTCTCCAAAAATAAGACCTACCCTAAATATAAGACCTAATAACATGTCACTTGATTTTCACCAGTGAATCTGTGATTACTTACCAGTAATCATCCTGCATTTGTGTCTGTTGCTAATTATGTAAATGTGTTAGATGTTTTTTCTTTTCATTAATAAATTTTATCTCAAAATTCTGACCAGCTAGTCGAAAAATAGAGCACCACCCTCTAATTGAACGTCACCTCTAATAGAACACCACTATTGGGGAATGGTTGAAAAATAAAGTGCCATGGCGGTGAAATAGAGGTTTTACGGTATATACCAGGGGTTGCCAACCTTTCTCTGACCATGGACCCCTTCAGTATTTTGACAGATGAGAATGTGTCCCTAAAATTTCTTATGACGAAAAGGCTCAGCAAAATAACAGAAACCCACTACATTTTTAACAGAACTTTTATATTTTGGAATATTTCGAAATAAACAAAATATAAATGTATCTTTCCCTTCTATTGCTAACCTTAAATACACCCTATCAGATGGCCAAATGAATCCCTCGGGATACCGCTGCTCTATACAAAACTGTTCAAACCCTTAAAAAAGATGCGGTGAGAGTTCTAGTTCAGATTTTAAAGAAATTGGAAAGTTTTGGATTTGTTTTTTTGTGGGTGATGTCATCAGTAGGGTAGGTTTATGCATTTTTAGCCAAGGTCATTGGGCCCTGGGCCACAACTACTGGAACCAATTTTTGACTCAAGTTTTTAGTAGAAACTAGGCTATAGAATGAGTCTTTAGGGACATTGATTAGTTTCTAAAGTTTGTGGTTCAAACATTATGGCTAAAAAACAAAATTTGGGTTAAACAACAAGTTTTTTTGCGAAGTGTTGTGAAAATAGTGGCTCATGCAAGATTTCAAAGTATGAATATATCATATACTGGCTACCAATGTGTTAAGTACATTGTTGGCTCATTATGAAAAGTAACTGAATAATGGCTTTCTTCTTTGAAATTTGAACTGACAAATTCAAAATTCACCCACCAAACTTTTCAATTTACGCAAAATCAGTTTTGCAATCCACAACCAACGCCAAGAAGCTTGTAACATTACCAAACCTCTGCTGCTGGATATTATAACAAAAAACTTAAGGTCAAAAAACTTATACATGTTTTCAATCCTTGATGTTGCATCATAACCACTTAAATAGTTTGATATGTTGGCATAGACATAAGGCTTGCATGAAGAATATCAATAGCCAACTCCACAAAATTTTCTTCACAAAGCATATGAAGAACTTATCTTGAAACCCTTATGCTACATATTTCATCAACCAACTACCTTAAATGATGACATGGTGCACTGTTTCACCAAACTATTCGATGATGCTTCCTACTCTCTGCAACACATCTGTCTATGTCACGCAGTGCAATTTGCAAACCTAACATAATTTGCAAAACTTCGAAAACATAGCATACAACCTCCTTGCAATTAAGTGAATACTTGCTGCTTTTATTTTCCTTTCTAAAAGTGGGAAACTTCATAAATGCTTACAAACCAGCAACTGGAAGGTGACTTATGTTATTGATGAACACACGACAGTATAAAAAGCACCATTGCCTTAATTTATAACCGAAAATTCTTCTTGACTGTCAGTTTCCACGGAAAGCATCATTACATCACATTAGAACTTAAGCACAATGCAGATATATATCATGCACATTGATCCAATCTAATGATGAATCTCAGGCTACTGCAAACATTCAAACATGAGAATGTATGCTTAGTTGTGAAAAACTGCACATTGCTTGCCAGCTCCACAACAACCTTCAAACACAATTTCAAAACTTGGGCCAGGGATTTAACACTTTTGATCCCAGGTGTTTTCCTTCAGCAATATCCATAGTTCCCAGGTGGTTTTTGTGGGAAATTCAAATGCTGTCTGCTTCTGCAGAAGGCAGATACTGCAAAGCGTTTTCCAGGTTTAAAATAAAATGGGAAACCTAGCAAATATTTCGTTGCCTTTACACTAATCAATCACCAACAAAGCAAATCAATTTCAAAACATGTTAGGCTATATACCACTGCAACAAGCCTGAGTCTACCGAAGCCACTTTTTTGCAAAAGTTTCAATTTTTGGAGACAAAGCAGCTATACATTGGCATCAAACAATAAAAGTTTATTGATATGCCTAAACATGCTTACAGAAACATTTCTGATACATTCTTACATGCTTTCGTAGCATTTGTCAGTACATCAAAGCATTTACACAGCACAAAATCGCTACTGCCAGACCCTGGTCCCACTTAGGTGGACCAACTCACAAGGACAATGCATTTACACAGCCTCTGAGCCACAAGGAGTTTGCATTCTCATTCCAAAATCTAAAGTTACATAAACTCAGCCTAGGACCATGTTTTTAGACTACATACCACTGCAAAATTTAGGTAAAAACGTATATGTATGTTTCCAATAACTTTCAATTAGCAAAAACGTATAGTTATGTTGGCCGGGAACACGTTTACAAATTCAAACAATGTATGTGTATGTCGGCCGGTAGGAAAGTGTTAAATTACAAGCAACAATGATGTTCTTGAGATATTTTAATTTACAGATGGTATTCTTAAAAAAGCTACGTTTTATTTCTTGCAGACTAGCAATTCTTTGAATATCAAAATATTAAGCCATAACTGACAGAATCATCCACATAGCACCCTCACCAAAGTAAAAAAACACGTGACCAATTACAGCATAATTAAGTAAAATCATTTCATGAACAATCTTAAATATTTTTCATGCTGCTTGCTTTTCTAGGTTGAAATTACAGTCACAAGTTTAGAATGAATATGCAGGCATAATGCTTTTCTAATTGTGCCAAAATAATTTCAACAGGCATGCCTAAGAGGAATGCTTAGGAAACTCACATTTGGTGCAGCTGCTTATTTTCTAAGATCCTATCTGGGCAAGCTTAGCATGGCAAGACAGGATATTTTTATGGCTTGCAATCATGATAGCATGTTATAGGCTGTGTGCACTGTACATGCCCAAGTTTCTCAATTTATTCTCATGCTTTGCACCACTAAAAAGAGCTGTCTATATTAACTTCCCACTGATTTCACCCAATTATCTATTTCTAGAACTTTTTTCTGTAGTCAAGGAATATATCCAGATAACTATGACATAGCATGTCTTCATGGGCCATGTGTTTGCCCATCACTGGTCTAACGTATTGACACCTCTTCTTTCCTGTTGAATATAGCTTTATGATTGATTTTAAAGTAACTTTTGGAAAACACTTGGTGTATAATTGAAATGGTTTGTGGTATCAACAACTGCACATGTGCTAATTCTATTCTTTTGGAAATGAGTTTTGCAAAACCTGCTACCTACACAGAAATGTAAAATTAACAGGACATAACTTGTTAACATCACAACAATTGTACTGAACAATATCAAAACATTGAAAACTATGCGTTTGAAATTAATCTCATTGTTCTATTACCTAAATGCCAAAACAAAAAAGTTAGCCATACACATGTTACAATAATCCCCAACAGCAAACAACAATAAAAATGCCATTTTTATGAGCTTGATGTAGTAACTTTCCACCAGCCTTATAGCAGCAGTATCAAAACCAACGAAATGAACATCGTGGCACTTTTTCAAAAGCAATGTCAGCAGAACCATGTAATTTCAGGATTAGCAGATCACGTTGTAGATAAACACAATGAAAACAATTGTTTGGCTAAAATTTAGGAAGGAAATTACACCTAACTAAAACTGTAAACATTTATGAAATGAATGTTAGCAACACAATGCAGCTATACCAACATTTCCACCTCAGTTGAAAAGATCAGTGGAAATCAAGTGGCCTGATGGCCATATCCAACAGACACTTCAAAGATAACACTGAACTTAAAAAGTCTAGCAAAGATGCGTAATATGCAGACTCAAATGAAGGAGTGTAAATAAAAATTGATCTGTTGCTTGTATTATGCTCTTCTGACAGATTGTCATGCTTTGTCCAACAAGTACGAAAACATCAACTTTTCATATCATTTTGCACATGGAAGCATGAGCCCCAGTTTTTCTTTTACATTAAAACTTACCAAGCAATAAGATTTTGTGTGAATGGACTCAAGCCCTTCCCACTTTTTGTGGTGATGGATCGCAATGCCACACTTGAGGTGAAATACCTGAATTTCAAAACTGAACCCATTGATGGGGTAGGGACAAAAGAGGAAATCTCTAGTTTATCAGAATAAAATCACTAGGTTTCATTGACCACTGTAGAAAATGAGAAATGTAAATTTGAAATAAGACTGATGACAGCACTACAAACATTAGAAAATGACTTTGAATTTGACCATAATTTGGCTAGGTAAAGCATGAAATGTATACACTCAGTCTTAGAACATATCAACGAGGATGCTACATGGTGATAGCTGCATAACTTATACAAGACCTGATAGTTCATTTCACATCTAGGATAAATAACAGTCTGATCTTTTGTTTTGAAAGAAAGTTAAACATATATATATATAATAGTACACATCACCATTGAGGCTGGAGATTCCAAATCATACAGCTAGCACCCTAACATGTTCGCTGCCGATGTACGAATATGTCGTACCTCGAAATAGGAAAAAATCTAGGGATATTTTGGTTGACTTACCAACCGCATAGCTTCTTAGCTGATTGCACTAGAGAGCTATTCAAACCCTTAAAAGATTTGGTAAGTCTCTGAGTCTGCAATGAAAAAAAGTTTTGGTTTTGGGTTTCCAGTCTGTGAGTGACATCATAAGTGAAGCAGGTTTTTGGCCATTTTGGTTTAGTTACCTGACCAAAGGCCCGGCTACTAGACGGAAATATTTTGCTCAAGTTTGCATTGGAAAATAAGCTAGAATCTGAGTCTTTTGACCACTTGATCAACTTTCTACAATTTCTGGTTCAAAAATTATGGCCTAAAATAAAAAAATTCTGATTATGGGATTAATTACTAATTTTGTTGTTTTTACATTATAACTTTTGGTCCCAGAAAGTCATCCAAGTATCAAAAGACTTGGATTTTAACCCGGTTTCCAATCAAAACTTTATAGAAGTACTACCACCTGACAGTTTGAGCCCAGAGCCAGATGAAAAAATGGCCTGAAACACTTCTACTTATGATGCCACTCAGAAAAATTCAAAACCGAAAACCAAAAAAAATTTTTTATGGCAGACTTGAAGTTTTTCTGAGTCTTTTAAGGGTTTGAACAGCTCTCTAATGCTTTCGGCTCTGGAGATATTCCTGCACAAAGACACATGGAAGCTGCTGGCTTTAGCTTCAAAACAGGCTGGAAGCAAAGGTGTTAAGCTTTCTAAAGACATGACAGGTTGGCTACTAAACTCACTATGTTGATGCTCAGTTCTCATATGCTTATGTAAGTAAAGCTCACAACATGCTGTCTCTTTTGTGGTCTCTATCCACAAACACAACTTGTTACACAGTGACTAATGTCATTGCAGCTGCGCCATCACTACCAACTGTAATACCAAATATGCACTCATGATGAAAGGAGTTTCTTGAAAAAAATATTAATAATGTAATAAGCTGCTTTTATATTATTGGAACATTAAAATAATTTGAGAACAGTATGGTTTCCCAAGGTAAAACAGGCCAGATACTGGGCTGTTTTTGAGTGTTTGCCATATCTAGGCCAGTTTTGTAAAGCACCTTGTAAATAAAGCCTAAATAAGTGCTTTTAAATTAACTTATTTCTCTTAACACCTTACGAGGCAGTACAGCTTGCATGAACCCACCTTTCATGTGTCGCTTAGCAACTCCATAGCTCATCAGCTGATGATGCTAGAGAGCTATTCAAACCCTCAAAAGATGCAGCGAGTCTAGTTTAGAATTCTAAAAAATTGGAATGTTTTGGATTTTAATTGTTTGCGGGTGGCATCATAAGTGGGGGTAGGTTTAAGCCTTTTTGGGCAAGGTCATCAAGGCAGGAACCCTAATTGTAAGAGCCAATTTTTGACTTGTAAAGTTTTTAGTGGAAACTAGGCTATAATCCGAGTCTTTTGAGTCTTTGACTTCTAGCGTTTCTGGTTCTGAAGTTATGGCCAAAAAGTTTGATAGAAAATCAATTTTTAGTTTTTTTCGAAAATTATGGCTTTTTTAACTCTGCAAGGTATTTAGTTCTGCAAGCAACTGAATGCATGAACTCAGCAAGTATTTGTTCACAAATGTCATAATTGTGCCTAAAATAAAGTGCCATAACCTATTCGTTTCAATTTCATTACTTGAAAATTAGGATGTTGTTAAAATTAGGACCTTCAAAGACAACCTTTGTGAAAATAAGCAAACAATCACAGGCCTGACCCAAACATTATGAGCCCTGCCAAGCAGCCTGAGCCAAAGGTGTTAAGCATATCCTTGACAAAGACATGAAAAACATGGAAATAGGTTTATGGAAGTTTTTCCATAATATGAATGTGGTAGCACATAAAGTCAGTGACCTGAAAAAACAAAAATAAATCAAGTAACATAATTACTATGTTTACATGGTCAGTTTTGTGTTGTCTCATTATCATATATGGATAACGAGTGGTCTGGTTCTGAACATGATTTGCTAAGTCAGCACCCTGAATGAGCCAATGTGTTGGCCACCTCAACACGAAGACATCTTGTTATGAAGTGTACGTGGTCTTGTTCGCATGGTACTAGGCTAGCTCCTAGCACTGCTAGTATTCAGTACCTGTCTCTAGATAAGATATGACTGCAATGTTATTCCAACTGTCAGTGTGTTGAGTTCAGTTTTAGAAGTGCAATACCAACATAATTACCATGAGTCGACAAGGCATGTCGGGGAGGATGGGCAGTTTTACAGTAGATAGCAGTTTAGGCTTTGGGATAGCAGTGTTAAGGTTTCTTATGTTGAAGGCAGGAGTCTTAACCGAATCTTCAGAAATGACCCCTGATAAAAAGTGTTTGCTTCGGCATTTTACATGTCATCAAAGAAAATTGAGTACAATAATTCTCTGCCATCAATGGTGATAGAAGTAGAAGATACCACAGTAACTACAATATATATACCTTTAGAAATGTGGGCTATCTGCCTGTTTTAGATATCCCTTAATGTCTAGAAATGAAACATTACTGAGAAGATGCTTATTCATAATAAAGGCTGAAAGCTGTGCACAACATATGATAAGAGGCTCTGTTTGCATACAAATACATATTTTAAGTAGGCTACTGATCAGCTGAGAGTGGCTTGGCAGTGTTAGGAATAGTTGTTTTGAAAGTAAAAACCCTTGTGTGTTGCACTAATCCTTCCAGGCTTGCAAAAATAGGACAGATTTCTGGCATCAGTGGTAGTAGTAGTGAAAGATATACAATTATTTCACTAGCTCCTTGTAAAAAACGTCAGGATATATTTAATATAATAAATACTGAATGTTTTGTATTCATCACGTAACATTAGGCTATATGTTTAAGTATCAGTGTAAATTAAAGTTATTTGAAGTGATGTGTCACCAAAAGTTCCACGGAAGCACTTGCGAACACCTGCAATAATAAGCGGTAATCTCCAAAATGTTTTTCAGCATTGTGCTTGGGAAAGCTGTGTGACATTTGTATGCCTGTCGCACATGTGACATCAACACAGGCAGTAAACGTCAGCAAACATTTACTATGGATGGATTTCACCATGTGCAGCATGATCCATTTTTTACGCAGCACCAACTTCATGAGAGGCATGCATGAACAGCAATTGCCAAATTCGTGAAACCTGTACATCAGTGTACATATTTTCCAACTCCATACAACCCTTTGGTCACTAGCTAACCTGCACAGTAAATGTTTACCAATGTGTCCACCACACGTGAATGACTTTCAGATATGTACACCGAACGGTACAATGATGTCAAAACACGCTGTCTCGTTTTTGCAGACCGTCGCTTCGCATGTAAACATAGTAAATCTTGCATACAAAATATCATACCCAGGTCATCAATATGAACTGAATTCTTATGTCACTTGCATATGGAAAGATTAGTCTCCATTGGACAAAAAGTCTGAAAATCCAAAGTGAATTTACATTCATTCAATCATTCACAAGCAAAGCATGCTATCACAAACTAGCAGAGTTGGCAAGTGTTGCAAAATAGGAAAACACTGCAAAGTTACAGCAAGTATTTGGAAGTGAAGCCAATTGATCAAGCATGCAAGGAAGATTAAAGGGAATAATAAACATAACTATAAGTTCACATGCTGTGTAGACCAGAGCTTAACTAAAAAGTTTTTTTTAGACTGATACCAGCGTATTCACTTCTTTATTGCTGATAACTGATGCTGATATTTTGCATTACTCAAACAGTGTCTATTTTGCCTCATGAGACAAACTAAAAAAAATAAATTTTAGTAAAACCTGCCCCCAAAAAATTTCCCTCATGAGGCAAAATAACCACTCCTAGAACTATTTTGCCTTCTGCAAAACATGATTGTTTGAACTGGTCACATGACAAGTTGGGAACACATGACTTGCTCAGTTGATTGTGATGTCTGTAACTATGGATTATTTTCAGTAACACCTCACCAAAAAATTTTATAACACTGTATAAGCAGTATCGTAGTGACTAGATCGCACATAATGCTACATAAAAAAGCATAAACCAACTCACAAGGTGTTTTCATTTACTGTTACAGCATGTTTTCATCTGCCATAGCTACTGGGCCATTCCATGTCAATTCTCAATTTCTCAGAAATGGTCAGGTCATCTGTGCAGCTCACCAGCCCCCGGAAAATTCATCATGTTTTTCATTTGGCAACATGGCTCTCCAACCGCCCGGCCTGCCAGCCTTCCGTTTAGTGTTATCCCCATATCATGGGGCTTTGTCAAAGCAAATTCTGTCTTGCATGTTGAATTCCAAAATGGCACTTAGGTGCAAATGAAATAATTTTTGATGTATATGCCAAATTTGTGCTTCACACATGTGAGTACTTGTTGAAAAACAAAAGGTTGTTAATTCTAGCTAGGCTTTGACGCATATAGGTTAACTAAGTTACTAACTCAACACAACTGATAATTATGGTAAATTCATGCCACACCACATGCATGTGAGATGCATATGCATTGTCATTAAATGAAGGAAAATTATTCTCTCCCTTGCTAGAAAGACAAAGTGCATACAGCAACGGTCAGTCTGGAAAATATGAGGTTGCCTGTAAAAGGCAGAGCCTTTAAAAAAAAAATAGCGGAGCTTGGTTGTGAAGGTTTGATGACGTAACCGCCACCAGAGTTGTTAAAACTGATATTTTTCATTGAGCAATGAGAAGTAAACGGCAGCAAAAATAATTTTACTGCAAAAGGTGATGTTACACTAAACTACTCTAAATAGTTAACCACGGCAAATCATTACTCTTCCACAAGGTTTCAATCCAACAATGCAGCAAGTGTTTTTGACTATATCATGCAAGCATGCAGCAGGTTCAGAGTTTGTCAACTGGTATGCAAGTGAAAAGAAAATTTAACAATCACATGCAAAGCAATCCTTGATGCTTTAAAACTTCCTTGTGGCTTGTTCAAAAGACCTTTGTTTGTCCTTTTACCATGAAATTTTCAGAAAAACTAACTCACTTTTGATAGTGAGTGTGACAACCACTGGCACTGCAGTTCTAAAACTTTCCTTACTAATTAAAATTTCAGGGACTCACAATACAATCATTTACTAATTACTAGCAGTGAATTCCGACACATATGCATGCAATGGATCCACATGACATGTAGATGTCAGTAAAATGGATTTTGATTATTTCGTCAGCCCACACGACTGCATGCCAGCAAATTCGGTGGTTAATGAAATCAGCAGCGCTTGTCCAAACGATGCAGGATCGTTCGTAAGACTACTCACAGGTGGTACTGGTAGCCTAGCCTACTATCACTTGACGCAGTTGACTGTGTACGATATAATGCACACCTTGCCAGGTTGTCATGAGAAAAAAAGCAACATTAACTACAAAAAAGCAATGACGTACCAAAAAAACCAAATACAAGATACACACAATGTCCAATGTGAAGCTAGCCCGACTTTTTCCAGGCTGACTTTTGCGTTGGATGCGAGGAACGTAAAATATTTTAAAATTCAAAACAGCACATAAGAAAGGCTATTAATGAAAAAAACGCACGAGGAGAATAAAAGAATAGAATTGCTGGTCAATCAAAACCATGGTTTGGAAAACATGCATCAAAATTTACCGAAAAGGCAATCGCAAAAAGTGTTCAACTACAAAAACAAACATATGTTTAATCAAATATCAACCAACTTTCAGGGAAACTTATAGTGATGAGTTTTATATCATTTTCTTTGTCTATTGAAGTAGATTTGTTTGCTGCAAAGATCGCGGGTTACACTTTTATGTGAACAACATACGAGACCGAAACGTCGACCTTTCTATAAGACAGTAACTACAAGAAATTTGCATTGAAATCACTAGGGCCGGCCCTAGCAGGTGCGGGGCCCAAAGCAACACTTAGGCGCGGGGCCCCTCTGAGCAGTGGTGTTATTACGTCATCATGTCCAGTCAACCCCTTTTTATGAAAACATTTTAGCAAAATAACGATATGAATATCAAAAAGACGGCAAATTATTGGAGTTGATCTGTATAGGCTGCATGATAGCACAATAGTTTTCTTTATGGGGCCTGGGCATAGCTCATGTGTCCAAGGGCGTAACGAGGTTAGATAGCGCCCGGGGCAAGAAGCAAATTTGACGCCCTCATGTTCGAACCTGAGGACTTTCGGAAGCAAATGTACTATATTGAGAAAAGTGCATGTGGCATTGTTGGGACTTTTTGGCGCCCCCATAGTGAGTCAGCGCCCAAGGAATTATTCCCGCTTTCCCACCCTTGTTACGGCCCTGCATGTGTCCCCCAGCTACGGTCATGTTTGTGACTAATAGCATGCTGCTGTTGTGAACATTAGACAATGTGCCGCTACCACTCATAATCAAGCCGAAAGCAGCAAAGGATGCTCTGCAATGGAGTGGCGAGTGCAAATGCAAATTATGTCAATCAAACCGAACTGACAAGCGAAATTAACTTACAATGCTATTACTTCGCGCTTGTTGAATGACACTTTCGGTCGTAGAACAGCTAGCTTGGAGAAAACTGTTAAGATGACTGATTATTTATCCCACTTTCGGTAACCACAATCACAGACACGTTCTTGCATAGAGGCAACATCTGAGCGCATGATCAACTATCTGCTTTATGACTCATGCACGTAAAAAGCAGACTTCACAATAGAGCAACCCATACATCCGCCCAGAGCTCTCCAAAAGCCCGTGTTTATAATATAACTTACTCATTATACTTCATTATGCATACACTTAATTGGAATGCACGCTGTTCTTTATGAATTAGAAATGTAATGTACAAATATTTTCAACTACCACGTCACAGTTGTATAATAATTTATCAAACACAATATATAATGCGCATGGGT
>JGI24021J15306_10010099_pt1 | contig 11694 bp, 10 predicted proteins | sample Ectturendosymbi1_FD_15306 | JGI IMG/M metagenome (IMG submission 15306)
AAAAATTCAGGAATTTATTAACAGAACCCGACAAGTAAAAACTACAGCTGTGAATATATTTTTTGTGAAGAAAAACAGAAAGTAGGTCTCTTCGCGTTCCACCTTGAAGGTCTTCGCGTACCACTAGTGGTACGCGTACCGCAGTTTGAGAACCACTGCATTACACCCTTCGTTTCCAGACTCGTATAGCGTTTGAAGGTTTGCTGATCAGGGTTTTAACAACAACTAAACTTGTTTATGAACAGCCCGTGAAAGTCCATGCAAAAAATCGCAAATTTGTGAAGCTGAGGAGGCACTTCACCTTTCAGGGAAACTAATGCATTTACCAGAAAGTTTCACAAGTACATCGTCTGCGGAGTTTGATTGCAGTTGTAGTTTTATTCGTTCTAATCATTTCTTAAAGGAAAGTATACAATGCGAGTTCATGTTGCCAAGATACAGTTGCGTGACTTTATGTTGCTTGCTTGCAGTTGCAATATTATCTGTTGCTAGGTTACGGTTGCATGAGCTTTTTCATCTTAACTAAAACAAGGAAATAGTGTTCGCGGTTCTGTGAAAAACATTTTATGTGATGGCGTCACTAACATGACTTACTTACAGCAAAGACTAAGCCATATACTGAGGCCACTGTAAGAAGCAAAATGGAAAGCTCACTGAAGTACGGATTTGACCGAAGTTTGGGTAAAATCCAAGAAAACACGACTAAAATTAAAGGTAGAGTTGGTTGGTGTTGTCGCTTAAGATGGCTTTCATACAGTTTTGTATTTTTAGGCTGTTAACGTTCTATCTCAAATCCTTTAAAAATTTTCCAGATATAAATGAATGTATTACTTCGGGAGATGACTGCGGCGGGAACCGATGCATTAATGAGTTCGGAACTTTCCGATGTCGCTGTCACTTTGGTAATATTGATGTGAGCGAAGACTTCTTCCTGTTGCCTGGACGAAAATGCTTGGGTGCGGGCGATCAAACGGATTTTGAAGATCATTGTGAAATGTTTTGAACATTTTATATTTCTGAAATCTTACACATGTTGTATGAAAAAAATGGTGAAAAAATCGCTCTCTATGGAGATTTTTCTTTAATTGTTTTATCCTGAATTTTATATCGACACTTTATAGCGACCCGAACACCAACAGTTATGGGACATTTTTCAGCGTTTGATGCTCCACCAAGTTTTGCCGTCTCTCTTAAGGATCCTACAAAAGTTCAAACAATTTGGAAAATTCCACATCAGCTGCGACAAAAAAAGTTACGGTTTTGGTTCATACTAGAAAAGCGTGAAAAGAATCAACCTGCATCGGTGGAAGGTTTGAAAATGTTAAACGATTGTTTTTCCTCCTTTTGGTCCAAAATGATTACTTTTCAGAGCATTGTTTAGATTTGGTTTCACTTATAAAAATGACGTTGTAATTTATTTTGATAAATTTGCTGCGTTTTTCTTTATGTGCGTTGAATAGAGTTTCAAAACTTTATTTAAAGACAAGAAGAGTTTATTGAAAAAGAAATGAAGCTTTTGCAGAAACCTGTTTTAAACAAAACGTCGAACGGTCGGAATGTATATTATCCAATGTTAGACAAAAATGGTCTTCTTACTTTTCAGTTTTCCGTGTCAACGTTACTGGTCAAAACTTTACCGATATGAACTTTGCCATGGCAACCACAATCGAAGACCTTCGCATGAACCAAGAATATGAGTTTCGGGTTGCAGCTGCCAATCAGCGAGACTCAGGAGCTTTTACTCCTTGGAAAAATGTTAAAACTAGTACGTCTGAGTTCCAAAGGCACATTTTTGCGATTCATCCATTGCTCGCATCCATTTTATGTTTTTACTTCCTGACAGGTAACTTAATTTACGTCATCCATTTGAATTTGACCAAAGTTGTTTACAATGAATATTTACACGACGCAAGTCACGTGAGAACAGTTGAGACATTGAAAAACCTCAGAAATCTTGTAAGTCACATCACAGTGAGGTACAAAGATTCACAACAGGCAAATTAACTTCTACCACCACTTTGTGTTTTCATATCTTCTGCACAGATTGACCGAATCTTGTACAATCATCTACCTCAGTACCTGGCAACTGGAGAAGTCACGTTCAGCCAAGGAATTCTGGACAGAAGCTTTGCGTAAGTTCTGTCCATCTTATTTGTTCTGGGCACTACAGACTACAACAAACATAGGTCAACAAATACGTGTTTTCGATGTTTGAATTTAAGTGAAAAGATTGCGTGTAAATTAAGCAGCTCGTGGCAATGTTGGCAAGACACATCGCTGAATCAAACTATAAATGCAGACATCCTAATAATGTGTTTCTTATGCATCGGTATCAAAGGTAGAATTGTTCTACCATAAGCTATGATTTTTCAATAACAAAAGGCTATTGTGCATTGCTCTTTGAAACAACACGTTAATGTGCATTTCCTTTTCGTGACAATCAATTGTTGCTTCCAACAGAAAAGTTCATTTGTTTTTCGACTCGAAGGCAAGAACTGCTCCAGACCAGATCAAACACATATTTAAACACAGTACAGTTTACGACACATTACTTGGCCTGGACATGGATGCTGTTGATGTGAACGGTAATGTATTTATTTGTTTAACGTTTATGTTGATCTCAGCCTCAAGCCCCATATCACTTGAACAAGAACATGAAATAGTTACTTGCTGCAGAGCATAGCGGGGGTGATACTGTANAAGCGAATGCTACACTAAAAGGAACGAACAGTGAAACAACGACTCCCACGACTGCAACAATCTCTCATCATAATAAANAAATGTTACAAACTGGCGAAAAAAAATGAAGTCATGCAAAAAGAATCAGATATTTGAATTGATTTTAAGAAGGTTGGACAAAGATTCAAAACATCGAACAATGACAAAAAAGCTGTGGTGAATCAAAGCATCAGATGCNTCGACAAAATTGCAGACGTGGTGCTGACAAACATTTGCACAGTTTTGGGAATGTGAAACAAAATTCGACAGACATTGTTGTAGGAGATGCGTAATCATTCAGTACAAGTAGGTGCGTATTTGGTCCAAATAGGCAGGAATGCATTGGCATGCGGAAACAATACACAAGTTTTCTACTAATGCAGTTGAACATTGAGCACGACCCCTTTGAGTCTGTTCGCTGCACTCTTTCAATGTCACGATAATCATCCAATGAGGCATTGAGCATTACACTACAGCAGTGGTTCCCAAACTTGTTCGAGCCGTTACACAAATCAAGGCAGCGATTTTGTCTTATTACCCTCAATATTTTGCGTCGTAAAAAGAACGCAACCAATATACATGTGTCTATATTTTTCTCATTACTTTTCAGTAAGTTTATTTAATCACTGCAAAAAAATCAGCAAAATTAGTTCCGGAATCACCAGTGTGCTTTACGAAAGACAAATGCCTTTACAGCTTATTAGTTAGAACCTTTACTGGTGGCGGCCACTGTTTTTTATTCTGGTCGCATTTCAGGACGAAAATCTCCTCTGCAATGAAGGCTGATAATACAAAACAACTGTGGTTTTGGTTCCGCGTTACCCCCGAAAAGTCGCATAACATCCCGGATGTAATTTACTGCCACTTTGGGAACCACTGCTCTACAGTATTTAGAGTGCTCAGCGAATTCAATTGCATAGTAGGGGTTTTTAGAATATTAGGTTTTTAGAATTGGAAAAAGCACAATCTGATTGTTTTTCTGTGGCGCATTATTAATAAACATACAAATATGAAACATTTTTATGTTACCAGAGACAACTTCTGCAGAGTCTAATCGAACCAATGTGTGTGAACTATCCAAAGTTAAGTTGGTGCTACTGGTTGAGAGATAACATACAATTATTCCGCGCAATAGAAAAGATTCGAAGTTTCCAGCGGTCTTCAGGTCTTCAAGGATATATTTTCTCAGATTTCAATGAATGTGACTCAAGATGGGAAGACTGTAGCCCTCACGCTACATGCATCAATCTTGAACCTGGTTATAAGTGTGTTTGCGCTGATCGGTACTTGGACCAAAGTGAAAATAAAAATTTGCCTCCTGGAAGATATTGCGTTTCAAAAGGTGAGCAGATTTTGCAAAACTCCAGGATATTTTTGTAGAGATTTCATTGTTTTGGTTACAAGTCACAGAGCAATTATTAGTAAATCATTTGTTTAGGACTTGTTTTGAAAGTTTAAACTTGCATGTAAAGCGGTTGAATAATATTTTACCTAAAAAATTATTAGATTGTGAAGGAAACGATGTAAACGTTTTTCAAACAGCGATTATCTCAACAGCGGCAATCGATGCTGGAGTCTCTCAAGTCGCATCAAAACTCAATATTTAAATTTCTAATCCTACGATTTTGTTTGCTTTCGTGCAGCAAGTATCGTTGCATAGCGGGAAATACTGTGTTGTGAATCTAACTGTTTATAGACAAAGGTTAACTCATACCTTTGCGTTCGAGTTAGACAGAAGTTCAACAACTAGTCCCTTAACCCAACAATCAGAGAACACGGAGACAACAACGGCCACAACCATCAAGACCCCCCCACCATTGCCAGGGGTCGTCCTCTCAGGAGTTGCGATCAGTCCTTCCAAGATCAGCATGTCAAGGCGGCGGGTGTCAGCTATCAGTGAAAGGGAAGAGGACTTGGTTTATATTATTCAATACAGAATAAAAGGCAAAGAAACGTTGTTTAAATGATATTTATATGTTCTTAAATGTTTTGAAACTGCTAAAGACTTCTTTTGCGATGAATAGCTGAAGACTCCAGGTAGTCTTTGGATTTTCTGGTTGATTTTTCGACATTGTTGTCAAACATGCTTGTCATGAACTTGTTACCACTTTTATTATTTCGTTATCAGTAAATTGTATCCTCTTAACAACAATTTATTGTAGTTCTAAATTCCTACTTGTTAATTTCCAACCAAATTGAATTCTTATTCCAATCAACTCCTCAAGCGAAGGAAGCTCATCACGAGTTCATTTCTTCGATGAATGGGTCGGATCTGTTCCATGCAGGTTCTCGCCTACCCCACCCCCACTTGCGCGAGTTTATGTTTCTGGAAAGAATTTGTAGATTCCGGTCAAAATCTCAGATAAATTCCAATTCGATTCGTGTTGATCAGTTGATCTGGTTTCTCAGCCGCCTCCGCGGCTCAACTTCAAGCTCTGAGGCCGCAGCAGAATCTGTGGATATTTATTGATATAGTTCATTTAAAGTCAATAATCATTTTAAAGCGATATATTTGAGAAAAAGTTTTTATCTCAACCGCTCATCTGTTCGTTACAGGCCATAGTTGGAATAGTGATATCTTCTGTTGGCTTTTGTTGTATGAAACGGTGGAGAACGAACTTCACCCCATCATGAACTATCACAGAAACAATCGTGTTACAATTCACTTGTAAAGAATCTATCATTCTGAAACAACCCTGTAGACATTTTGTCAGTGATAAAACAAATTGTGACACACACTTTGTTTATCTTTCTATAATATTGATGAGCAAAAATCTGAAACCTGACTCTTTTCAAAGGAATGCCGGAGTGGAAACAAGTCGTTGCATCTCCGAACTCTCCTATCTTCGAACTTGAGGGATTATTGGCAAATTTTCTTTATGAAATAAGAGTTGCAGAGAAATTGGTTGGACAATCCAGTGTGCCTACGTCATTCTCTTCTCCTTTGCGAGTCAGAACAGGTAACTATTGCTTAGGAATGATTCAATGAAAATTTAGCTGCATTCCACGCAGGTTACGAAACAAGCTTTTAGAGGTAAAATGCTTGGACATAAATTTACAAACCTGCTATCATATTCAACAAAAATCTTTGCTGTTGTGATGATATCCACAACATGTATGCGAAATACTAAACCGAAAACCCCGCTTTAATGCCATTGCAATAATATTTCCAATTAAATCTACATTTTTGTTTTTGGCAAAACAGACAAGTACTTTTAAACAACTAATTCTTCATCTGACGCTATTAATTCACCTCAAAATGAAACGGAAGAAATTCTGCTATGACGTGATCTTTTCTGCCAGACCTTGTCACGCTTGAGTGCGCTTGCACCATGCGTGGAATGTTTGAAGTTCAGCGCTGTGAGAGGTTTGGCGAAGTGCTTCCCATTTACAGAAAGCGAATTTGCTGCTCACTTTTTCAAACTGTTGCAACAATTTCGTTGTTGTTTTCGCCAAAGCATCGCGCTCATGTCACTGCACAGTTTACACGGTAAGGATCAAACTCAGTTACGTTCTGTGAGGGGTCAACTTTAAATGCAATTAAGAACACTCCTGGACAAATTGTCAGGGCAACCACGTAGGGAAAAGTTATTGAGCGTCCACTTCAAGAGTCCACAAATAAAACATGTCAATTACCTCAACAATAAGCTACGGACGGGCTTGGAGTATTTCTTAAGACAATCCCAAACTTTTGAACTTAACACATTTGTAAATTTGTTGATCTATGGACACAAACTGTTTCAAGTAGATGCCATATTTTGTGTCTTCTCTGAAAAATTTTCATAGTTTTAAGTGACGTTGTTAGAACTATTAACAGTCGATGAAACCAACATTATTTTCGGATGCACGTGACCCACATTATTCAAACCTTTTAAATTTTATGCAAACGTAAATTGCATGTTTTCGCTTTAAGATTGAAACAAAAGTTTACGAGCATTCAGGAAACACTGCAATATTCAAGAACGTGATGTTTGTTTGATAAACACAATTGCAAAGTGTCTAAATACACATTTTTGGCAGAGCATACAAAGAATAGTGGTATATCCATGGAGGGGGTCCATGGGGCGGTCGGTGCAATTACTTCCAAACGACCACAGGAGACCTCAGAGATGGGCGAAACAGACCACTCTTGACACTCCGAACGGAGTACAGAAATAAACGAAACTGAAATTAAATCTCCAGAAGATGCGCTTTCCTGTCATCAATAAATCACTAGCAGCGCACAGTAAAGAACTCAATCGTTTTATCCGAACCGTAATATTATATTAAATAGGGCAGTGTGGACGTGTTTGGTAAGATCAATATAACATTACAGTTCGGACAAAAACAATTTGAGTTCTTTATTGATAGTGATTTACTAATGACAGGAAAGTGCTTCTTCTGGAGATTAGATTTCAGTTTCGTTTATTTCTGTACTCCTTTCGGAATGTCACGAGTGGTCTGCGGCGCCCATCTCCACTTGCTTGCGTCGTAGACCACGCGGCTACTTTCGCAGTGAATGGTGCACTGGTGGCGAGTCAATGGCAGCACCGCGCCTGAACTGCTCCCTTGCACCCTCCCATTAACGCCGAGCACGAGCCTGGGCAGGCCGCAAGTAGCTTTTTAAGATCCCGCTTTGACAGAGCTATTAATCCCAGCTGCTTGTATAAGGTATTCCGAAAATGTCTTCTGTAAGTAAAGTTGAAACAGAATTGTCCGTAGAACTGTTTTGATATTTCAATGCAACTATCTGTGGTTACAATCATATGACGTGTGCCATGTCAACTTCACAGATCCAAAAGCCTTTCGTCTCTACCTCCATCTTCCCTCTGTATCACCAGCATCAGTGGTTGAGGGGAATCAAACCTCGGATATGAGGGGGCAGATCGCCGACGTGTTGTCAAATTATGTGAGTGGATTGCAACATTGTATCGAGGATAAAACATTAATTTCACATAGATGTGAACATATTACTGTATATTGACAGTTATGGGGATTCCAAACATTAACAAGCCCTTATTTAACTTTGATCTTAGACCTTCCTATGCCATTAAACATTTCTATGTATTTGGGAGCAACTACATAGAATTCTGTATTTAAAACAAAGATGTCCAGGGCATAATTTTCTCTAATAATGCTTGGACAGAGTCTGTATGAAAAAAAAAATCCAGTTTAATTGCAACTGCAAAATATTTTCTGCCTGAAACTATAGGTTTGCTAGTCCGAGGTTTTGCCAGTCCGAGTCCGCAATCTAAAAGAAATGAGTGACAGCAGGGAATGTGCGCTCTCCAACAAACGGAGTGCTTCTGCAATAAATGTATTAGGCCAGTCAAATTTGGAATTTGTTAGGTCAGTCAAATTGGGAAAATAGTTGGACAAGTTAGTAAAAAGCTGAAAATTGGTATATGCCCTCCCATCAACAGCCATGACAACATACCAAAAGTCCCCGTGTATCCTCCTTGAGCTTTCACTGCTATGACGTCACAACGTCAATGATTATATTAATTAGAAAAAACGCTTCACACGGATACATAACTTAGTATATGACGGTGTTTTTATTCGATTAATTTTTTTATTAAACGGCTATAAAACGCATTGCAATATTGGTGTAAACAATAATGAACAAAGGAGTATTAAATCGTAATGTCGTGAACTCGTTATGACGTCATCGTACGATTGCATCATCCTGTAATTACCTCATAGCTGGGATTATAAGGCTTTTTACTGGAATTTCGATGAAGAAAAAAACTCATGCAAGAAACTATCATGCAATCCAGGATAGGTGCTCCACAAAACATAGGCGAAGTCAGGGGGGGCTGAGGGGTCAATGTTTCCCCCCCAAATTTTTAGAACATATAATCATTTTGTGCCTTGAGAGGCGGTTTCCCGAACAAAATAGTGTCATTCGCCTAAAAAATCAAAACTTTGCCGCCCCGCAATTTTTGATCTGGCGACGCTCGTGCCACAAAACTTGGGGCTTGAGTTCACAATATACATGTAGTACAATGTATTTCATTTCGAATCAGACTGTGCTTATATGAAAGGTTGTGAAGGGGGTGTTTGTCTTTGTTTAGTCCTACAAACCATCTTCCGTCTCGCAACAAACGTGATCTGTACTAGCTTTTTTGGCAATTTATTGTGAAATCTGCATAGATGGGTTGTTGTCAGAAATATTGTACTCAGCGGCGCAGCGAGGCTAAGTGTCGCCCGGGACCGACCACAAAAGTACCGCCCCTTCCACCCCTCAAATTTGCTCACAACAAGGTAAAATGAAAGATCATGTTTTGTGCTTGTTAAAGATATAAGGGATAATAAAGCACTTTGAACACCAGAATCAAACGCTAAACCAAAATAAGTTTTTTTTAATTCGTTGTTATGGCTCTTGCTGGAAAAATTCGATGTAGGCAAATTTAAGCCGCCAGAAGTAATTGGCTTAACTTTGTCACACAAATTGTTTGCGGCTTTTGCGTGTTTTATAAAAATTGGGTGATAGTTTGAGATGAAAATATGCGGAACAATTTTCGTTGATTGAGTATTTTTTAAAATTTATTTTGGTATAAAGCAGTTTCCATCGTTAATGTGATCAAATGTACAAAGACTAATCCCTTTGAAGAAAGTGTTTAGCTGAACTGTTGTTGCCATCGCCAACGCCAAAGACTGTCTTCATGGTCGTCGGAAAAATTTTTACAGGGGGGGCCACCAGGGGATTTTTCCAAACATTTTCCAGGAGGGGGCCAAAAGTGGTGTAATTTGTTTTTTCACACTCGAAACTAAGAAAACAACCTTTTTTCTGAAAGTTTTTGCATCCAGGAGGACTAAGATCCCCTTGCCCCCCATTCCGACGCCCGTGGCTGTGTTTGAATACGCAATGTTCTAACAGCAACAATTTGGCGTACGCCTTATTTTTCTGAAGTTGTCGAAGATAATGAGATTTTTGTCTTTTGCAGTGCTAACGGGGAATGTCAATGTTTAAAATAATAATAGCCAGGGCCGGCCCTGGCAGGTGCGGGACCCAATGCAAGACCTAGGCGTGGGGCCCTTCTGAGCAGTGGTTTTATGACGTCATCGTGTTCAGTCAACCGTGCTATACAGCCATGATGGAGCGCACATATAAAGCCTTAGCACGAGAATTGAGAACGTTTGCTAACGTTCGATAATAGAGGAAATTCATCGCTAGTTCTAACGAGAGCGTTGTTTGTTAACAATGAAATTTATATGGCGTTTCTACTGAATTCTCGAGCGCAAGGAGTATCTGGAAAAAAAGAACAATCTACCCAAACACCATGGCGCGGGGTTCCAGAGGCGCGGGGACCAATGCAGCTGCATCGGTTGCATCGGCTTTAGGTCGGTCCTGATAATAGCAATCGCTTTATTTTCACAAACACGCTAGCTGCATTGAACAGACACATCATTTCGTCACCGGACAATAATTAGCTCAAAGGCCAGCGAATCACCCGGAAGTCGTCATCTCTCAGGCAGTCGTAGTGGTCCAGAAGGTAGTGAGAAATTGTTTGAAGAGTTTCACGTGAGCTAGACAAGGTTGGTTGCCGACTGAAGTGAATGTTGCATGTAAGAACTTATTACATGTGTTGAGGTGTTCATACAAGAAATACTCCCATAGAAAAAGCATATAACATGAAATGGTGTACGGAAAGATGTTCACTTCAGAAATTGATATGCAACATGTGAAAAAGGTTTTACAAGGTCCATTATTTTTTGAGAGTTTAAGAAAATGCTTCCCTTCACATAAAACACTGAAGTTAGCGTCTTTTATAGGTAGGTTATTTTGCTAATGTTTTGCATAGGGCTATAGACTGCTCACAAAGGATACGTTTATACACAGTTTGAAAATGTTTCAATCCAAGTATTTTGGGAATTTATGAAATTGAAAAAAAATAATACGAAAGATAAATGAATTGTCAAAAAAATTTTTTTTACAAAATGTTACTTGAGAATCCCGTGGAATTCAATATACACTTACGAATTACAACACAGCCTAATGTTTAGTAAATGGCCGGTATTTTTACTAAACCCATCTGGCAACCTACACAGGAAGCAAATGCTCTCCTCATGCATTCTAACAGTGTTTACTTTTGAACAGTATAGGAGTTATCAATTCTCGACATGCTCTGAAAAACATGGAAAAAATCCAGGTTCTCTGACAGGTTTAAAAAAATAAGTACCTAAATACTTCTCCAGCGTTTGGATTGAAATCCTGTTTGCTAATGGTTGAAGACAGTCTTTTACAAAACTACCAATCCTAAAACTAAGTCTACACAATAGTGCTGTTTTTGGTCTTTGGCAAATGTTTCGCAGAGATTTGCATTAAAATGTAACTTTCTAACATTATAAACTTGCATCTTTAAACTTTGTGAATTTTGCGATGTCTGTTTCTGAATACGTTGCAATTAACGCTACGACAAACAAGTTACCTTTCTGCACGAAACGGATCATGGCTGCACGCACATGTGCAGCCTTTAAACTTTCNNTTANCTTCCAGATAATGACCTTTCTTACAGTACACCACACAGGGTAAAATGTCGGATAGAAGCAGTTAACANTCTTTCGCGGTCTAGGGAAACTNGCACAATGCTAAAAATCATTTTATCGAAGCTAAAATTAGAAAAAATATCAGCATTAGTGATACCACATCNACCTNTGTTTCAGCATCAATTTGGCGATATCTAACATCTAACATGAAGAGCTCTTCACACAAAACGTGAAAAACGTCACTTTCTTGTTTGAAATCTCTGCATATACAAAGTTTAAAGAGAAAAATATGGGGGGACATATTATATCCTCACCGTCTGAAAAATTGGGGGGCACGTCCTTTGTGTCCCCCCTACCTAATTTCGCCCATGAAGCTGCATGTCGCACACAACACAATTAAGCGATGAACAAGCGCGAAACACTTTTCAACATCCATGACACCAATGGCATCATAACGTTGTACCAGGAAAAGCTCATGTAGGACACACGGGGGCTTTTAGTATGTTG
>JGI24021J15306_10010101_pt1 | contig 11693 bp, 7 predicted proteins | sample Ectturendosymbi1_FD_15306 | JGI IMG/M metagenome (IMG submission 15306)
GAAATTACCTACACAGAAAAAAACATGCACGATCTTTCAAATCATCGGACACCGGGTTCAGATGAAAAAACAGTTTGAATTTGTCCGGTGGGACAGAAAAGCGGAAATGATTCAGTTTTAATATGAAATCCGTCTTGCGTGAAGATAGGTTCACTTTTGATCTGACCACGAAAAACACATCAAGTAGTTCGTTTCCCTTTGTGTGACTTTTGCGCGGCCACGAGTTTGAAATCTGTGAAGTACATTTTTTCCTGAAAACTGTGAAAAACCGAAGAAAGCTAACGAGAAAGCACTGCATACGCAAGGGGCAGTGTTCAAAGATTTTTTGTAGAACGACCAAACACATCGTTTTCATTGCAATTTTAAATGCACATAGCGTAGGAGACGGTCCCCAGTTCTCAAATCTCCCGCTTGATACACGTTTTGCTCAAGCGGTTAACTTATTTGGAAACATTTTAGTTGTATCAAGCTTGGGGTTATTCGTATAAGATGAATCACTGAATCCATGTTTGAGCATGAAGTTATAAACAACGTACTGCTTGGCAGAGAAAACACGCGCGGCGTAGGTCTTAGAGTCCTGCGCGGATTGAAATTTTTTGTTCGCTCCAGCCCCCCGCACACGCAAAATTTTAACCCGACCCTCCCCGCACCCGCAGGCATCTAACGCACACCCGCCCCGCACGCTCTTCCAACCCGCGCCCGTCCCGCTCCATTCCTCTCCAAAACCTGTCACTGTTTGTCTGATAACCACTAAAAACTTATGCGAGGCGTGTTTCATCGCTAGTGACAGTTTGTTCAATGGCTCATTTCAAAGCCAACAAACTCTTAAAAACACTGCAAAGTAAAAATGTGAAAACTTTTAGTCAACCTTCAGCGCTTCTTTCTCAGCTTTGAGAACACTGTCGAAAAAGAGTATGTACTTTACTGATAAACTCTTTGAATTTGCTTTTCTGCGACTCACGACATGACCATCCATAGCAAACATTTGTTCAATAGCAGCGCTGGTTGCCATCACGCAGAACGTATTTCTTGCAAGATCACTGAGATCTGGAAACTGCAATCAGTGGTTTTACCGCCACTGGAGAACGTCGCTGCCCACTTGTACCACAAGCTCCCTGTAGCATTAACTTCCTTGCTGATGTCACTTTCACATGTAGTGAGTCAACATTCAGGTACCCTCACAAAGAATTTCTTATCCCGCGCGCGCCACGCACCACGTTTAATCCGCGTCCGCCCCGCACCCGCACGCATCAGAGATGAGAATTGGACTGGACTTGGATTGGACTGGATCCGGACTATGACGAATTTTGTTGGATTTGGATTGGATCCGGACTGTGATTTTCTTCATAAATTTAGGATCAGGACCGGATTTGGACTGAGATAATGGAAAAATTTGCGTGACTTTTGTTGTTGAAAAGCTGTATTTTGTCAACGTTTCGGATTTTATTTGGACTTGGACTTCAAATTTGTACAAAATTTTGGACTTTGGCTGGACTTGGACAGAAGTTTTAAAATTCCGGATTGGATCTGGATCGCAAAATATGACAGTCCGCTCATCTCTGGCACGCATACGGTTTCCAGCACCAGCCCGCAAATACGGGCACCCGCTACCCGCGCGGATTAACCCGCCCCACGCAGGACTCTAGTAGATCTATAGGCTTCATTGTACATAAAGGTATATCGTGTCAAATTTTGCTCTGCTGTTTCAATAAATTTGAAAACTTTGGTTCAATGCAATTAATGTAAATGTGTTACCAAAAAAACAAGTATAGTTGTTAATTCCACATGAAAAATGCAAGCAGCGCCTGTTTCTATTAAGTTTTCGCCGTGTTGTCGGCCTTGCGTGGCTCTATACCGAATTACATCTCGTTCCAACACGTGCTAGGCTGCTGTCTATCGCAGCTATGTCCAACCAGCGGCCTGGTTTAGGTTTTCGCTGTAGAAAAGTATCCTATATACTGACAGCCTGTCCTTATTTTGATAATCTTGAATTTGACATTTTTTATGCAGTTGGTTTTCAGTGCCTCTTTATCACTCTGTTACCATTGCAGTTAGGATTTGAATGTTTTCAGTATATTAGCTTAAGCTAAATTTAGTTTGCTAGGATCAAAGTAATCCATTCAATATGCGGTCCTGGTCAAGATAGTGACATAACTTTTGTCTCAGTAAGCCATTTGGCTTGGACATAGCTGCATTGTAAAATTGAGCATGTGAGCAGAACCACATATAAAGTGAGTGACTGGAGGGCGAACGACACCAACCAACAAATGTTCTTTGCATGAATAAGCCTTTCAAGTAGAAAGCATAAAATGGTATTATGTAAACGATTACATAAGGTTTTCTCCTCTCTACTACGTATTTACCCAAATGTGGCCTTGGCTAATTTCTTTACAAGTTTTCATGTGGATATTATCAACAAATGACAAAACAATATTTTGAAGGCAAAAACTATAGTAAACTACTGTACCGTATCAAGATTACAGCATGATCCCAGACCAGCTGTGCCGTTTTCTTGTAAGGCCCAGCAGCACAAATCAAGAGGGTACGTAAATAACTGTTCGTGGAATCCTCTTCTGGTGAAGAAGGTGAAGCAAATGTGACACACGTTGTTCATATACGACCTTCATGGAACATTACGACGCGGAGTCTGTAGTTACAGTACTTTTCTCAAGAGGGATGATGTCTTGTGTTTAATTTACAGAAAAATGAAAAGGCGATGCGCTCAACCAGTGCTTCTGTTTACTTTTTTGTCTGGGCCGATAACGTTTGCTAAGGCAAAGAAGTTCAGCAACTTTTGATGGGAATTGTTCGCGATTCTTTCAAGGTGCTTTGGTTGTAAAATCCATTAGCACATGTTCATCACTTAATTGTGACCAACCTCTGATCTCGTTTTCTTGCCTAGGTTGAAAGTTGTTTCACAGAGATTCCTAGGGACAGCTGATCCTGAAGGATTTCGACAAAACCAGAAATGAATCCCTTACGCTGAGAAGCTTTTTCCTACTTCCAATTACTAACAAAACACTTCCATGCTTACCACAAACGGCAAACGCTGAATAGCCGCGCTAGGACTGGGTGGCGTTGGTGGTTCATTGGGAAAAAATGCAAGGAAGCACAAAACAACAAAGACTGCCAATCCACAATGCAAATACATCAAATGACTGATTTGTTTCCTGCACATCAATACAAAGAAAAACTGAAGGTGGCCAGATTTAAAAACAAGTCAGCAACTCCGAATTTTGGTAACAGACGAGAAACTGATGTTTAATCGTATAAAGAAATTGCTTTACTACATTTGATCATAGCACCTCATATTTGAAATGTTAGTGAAATTTTCATTGCCCTGGTCCAGTGGATGCAGTTTCAATGACGTTGAGTTTGTGGGGTTATCAACCATTTGAGCTCCAAGAAAAAATGAAAATGCACTGCCTGAAAATAATAGCCATTCGTCAAAGATGGCAAAGAAATGATAGCGGACAAATAAAGATGTGCTAACTCCCAAATATTCAGCATTCTGACTCTCAAAAGTCATTTGTAGCAAACGTGGCAATTCAATAAAAAAAACTGCATTGTCACAAGACAATCAAAACATATTTTTAAACGTCACTTGACCTCGGGAGGCGATTCCTTTTCTCGTCTAGCGAAGGATCAAAAAATACAAAAATTATAGCTTCATCGGCGGGGTGGATTTCAAAACTGGAAGTTGTAGAAAAAGGTTTTAAATTTCTTGAAGAAACTTAAACTGTCGAGTGTTACAGCTTGTTCACAGCTTCTACAAATCTGAGGCATCTTACATGGTGTCTTTTGCATGTGAAACACAGTTCAACGAGGAAAAAATTCGATAAGCTGGAGTTGCTAACCGATTCGCAACTTAACTCACCGATGTTGCCCAATAACATCATGGAAGTTGTTGCTGTCACCCTTTCTCTGGGGGGGAACCAAACAATGGAGATCATGGGAGCGACAGCGAGGACAGGACAAGCTGCCAAACCATTCATGAACTGACCGACGTGAATTAAACTGGTCAAAATGACACAAACGCCAATTAAGTGGTTAATACCAGAAAGTCGCCCAAAATCTTGTTCACATTCAAACTTGTGAGCACGCGTACCACAAAGAAAATAGCCAACAACCCAGTTGGACGTAAAAACATGATAATGTGCTTGTTTTCCGATGTCCGCTACACAGTTTTACTTAATTCTTTTTATAAATTAAAATTGTTATTTTAATATTATCTTTCAACGAAATTACATCAAAACAAACGCGATGAAACAAGGCTTCTGCCTTTTCAGAATAAACGTTCGCAAAATATTGTAACTTCCCGACGCTGATAGTCATATTGTTAGATAGCTGCTGTACTTTGTCTAGAATTTATGGTAGTTAAGAAAAACGAGCATTACTTGTAGAAGCAATGCTTTTCAACATCGGTGTTATCAGCTTTCGGCTCATTCAATTGGTGTGACGACTTCTGTAGGCTGCTTATGGCAGTGTTCTTCAACCTTTTTGGCATCGTGGTACCGTTGATATACTTTCGCGTTTGTCACTGAACCCCCATTAGCAAAAAAAACACGAATTACTTGTAAGAAAATCAAATTTTTCGTTATTAAACACTTCAACAAATAAACAGTTATTACAGAAGTTAAAAAGCAAGAAATTTAATGACTCGGTTGTTCTTGCATTTCTGGTATGTATCTGCTACCTTCAGAATTTGGCAAAAAGAACCCGTATCTCAAAGATGTGTCGTCCCATTTTCTAAGTTTGGCAATTGAATCACATTTGGTGCGCTTCGGATTAGGTGCCTCTTACATTTGAACTGCATTGCTCATTACCGTCCACACTTTCGCTGTTGCTATTATTTCGCTTCACATAAGATAATATGCTGTTTTGCTTCATCTGGCTTGAGTAAATAGTAAAAAGTTGGGTTTCACACTATTTTTACTTTATTCCCACAAGGGCTGATAACAGCAGCTCTAGTCCTTTGTCTACTCTGCTACTCCGATGTGCAGGTTGGCAACCTGTTTTCACCATAAAAAGCCAGACCATGTCCCAAAAAAAGCCAGCAAAAGTCAGACAGCAGTTTTACGGCATATACACATAATACATGCATACTCAAACACAAAATAGACATTAAAACTCATCAGAAACATGGATATAATACATTTCCACTCCTTGGAAGCATTTTCTTTACCCGTAATTATTCTGTCGTACGTTTGTTCTCATCAATAACCTTGATCATTTTTAGGGCAAAAATACATTTTTTTCAATATTCTGCGCACTGTTCATGGTTACAGACTCTTTTCAGAAGAGATTTGTAATGAATATGCAGCTCTGAGAATGTTTTTCCGAAGCCAAGCCTTTCCGACTGAAAAAAAGCCAGAAAAAGCCAGATTTTGTCTGGCTTTTTTGATTTCCAAAAAAAGGCACAGGCGTTAAAAAAAATCCAGAATTTTAAAATCTGGCTTCAAAAAAGCCAAATTGGCAACACCGCCGATGTGTACGGTACTGTGAACTGTACATTGGCAACGTTGTATAGCCATGATGCAACAATAACGATCATTTAATTGCACAACAATGGACAAGTGACGCAACAACACAATATTTCTTGTTCCGCTATCTACTCTCAAACTCCTGTACAACCAATTGGCCTACTTGGAGTCTGAATGCGGCACGGTGATCTAAAAATTACATAATGAAGGATCAACATACTGAAGCAAGAAATCATTTCCCCTGAAAAGCGAGGAGCCCTCACGGAACCCTTAAAACTCACGAAACACACTACATGTTTTGCGAAACCCTAGGGTTACGTGGAACCATAGGCGCAGCCAGGGGGGCGAAAGGGGCCATGGTCCCCCCAAATTTTTAGAAATTATAGTCATTTTGTGCTTTGAGAATCGTTTTTCCAGACAAAATACCGTTATTGGCCTAAAATCAAACATTTTGGCCCTCCAAAATTTTTGGGCTGGCTACGCCTCTGCGTGGAACCCTTGTTGAAGGGCACTGGCTTATGGCATATGTTGTCAAAACGCAATTGGTACTGCATAAATACTTTTACAACTTTCTGCGTGGCCCACTTGGAAAACATCCAAAGGCCACCCAAGCGCTATAGCATCAGCAAGCAGTTTTTTCAAAACATTTAGTAGCCATGGAAGCGAAGAACAAAATAGAAGGCAACAGACTTTTGTATCATTTTGGAATTTGCTGGAACTTGTGCTGTATGCAAAAGTTAGGGCAAAAGTCTTTGGCCTACATTTTTGACAGAAAAACTAAATATTGCCTGAACGAAGAAAATAAATGAATCAGAGCTGATTTTTTTCCTTGACACTATGCGTATAAAAAGTTCAATTGAGAGTGAGCAGATATTTTCATGGAGACTGTTAAATAGAGTCTCTCATGCCAAAACAAGGCAGCAAAAGAATTCCATATTTATTACAACTGAGCGTACATGACCATAGAGTAGATATAACGTTATTTTCAGATGTACAGCAGATACTTTCTAAGTAAAACGTTTGTGAGAGTTAATCCTTGTATTCTCAAATATACTAGTTACAGAATAAAAAAGCAATGGTGCTGCAAAAGGCAAAATACCCATATCAATGTTGCTACATTGCTCTTATTCCAGTATAGAGAATGACTCGCATTCGGTAATTTTGGATTCGCAGGAAAAAAAGAGGAAACAAAAAATAAAAATTCCTGTGAAATTCATGAAATCGTGGCGCGAAAAACTACCGAAAATGGGCTAAAAACTTGCAATATTTTGCTCCCGGTAGCAAGTTTTTGACCTTAAAGCTGAAACACGTTGTATAAGAGTGTTCCAAAAATTTTTTATCACCATGCAATCTGTTATCTTGCCCCAGTTTTTCCAAATGATCGCACGTTTTAACAGCATATATCCAATTCGAAACAGCTCAAAATTTTATTTTTCTCTGTTTTATTTTTTTAGTAATGGAAATGGTATTCACTTCAACAGAAAACGTTATTTGTGTGTTGGAGTATACTCGAACACAGTTGAAGAAGATTGCATAGCGTATAATACCTTCGTAAGCGAACTCCAAATAAGAGCATCGTATGCAGTACAGAAATGGCACAAAAATGCAAGAAAAAGAGGAAGGTTGTTTGTGGAGGGCCAAACGATCTGAGCGACTACCACTGTCGGAAGATTTGAAAAGGTTCAGGACGAAATTGTGCGAAGTCTCAGGAGATCCTTACGAGAAAGAAGTTTCAAAGCATAGCAACTTGTGAAATCGTTTATAGAACTCACATAGGTTTGAATTCCTCAACACAATTTTTACGAATAAATCTTGTTTTTCTAAACATTAAGGCTGCTTAATTTCATACGCCCGGAGTCTGTAGTTACTCAGACACATACATCTGAAGCGATAACACATATTTTTGAACACGCAGTATTTTTACGGCCTGAGAGAAATCCTTACAAAGCAATCACTCTGAAAATGCGAGCAAGTGCAATTTACAAGGCGCCCTCAAAGCGTAGCCTTGTGACTAAACAAAGCTGTACTTACTATTTGAGAACATCCGTATTCACTGGCAGGCACCTCAAAGCAGTTCCTACAGCACAACACAGAGCTCCCAGAACAACAGAGAATCGCAAGCCTTTTCTGTGCAATAAAAAGACGAACAAAGGGAAACATGGCAACCCAGCAATGGTTGCCCAATTAGCAAAAAGTTCAATATCATCTGCAAAAAATAAAGCTTCATTAATGGCAAGCTGTGGTCGTGCTTTGAGATTTGGTTTTGCATCCTGTGGTCGATGCAATTCAACACGAAACTTATCGTTGTGTGCAGTAAATGTCAGCACCCAAGTACCAAACACCACTGGTGGACCTAAAATGTGATAAAGTGAGTTCTAAGCATTGCTCATGTATCAACAAAAGTGGGTTTTAGTGATGTACCAGAAATAAACAAGGATAGATACAATTAAAGCTATAGCTGAGCTCTTGTTTCGTTGGCATTTGTCAATGGTTAAACAGACACTTCTACTGTTATTTACGTTTCAAAACGCATTTTCAAACATTTAGCAAATTGTGTATACCTCACTGATCACACTTCTTGCAGTACTGTTGCCGTACGAAAGCGAAGTCACGACTTCATGACAGGACATCACGTTTGCGCTTTCACAGCATTCGAACAAACACGTGCAGTACAAAGGTCGCGCAGGATTTTGTGCAAAGGCAGGTACAAAGCACCACAGAGTATCATACACATTCAGTGAAGCACCAGTCAAAGCACAGGATTCACAACTGAATCAGCAAAGCTTACGATCAGTCAATTCCAAAGCGACTTTCGCTGAAAGGCTCACTGGTCCCCAAGTATTCCACACGAGCGTTTGGACAAATCCAAACAGAGAAAATGCAAAGAGAATATACCAACGATACCAGTAGCTTCGGTATAATGTCACGGCTCTTTCATTTCTTCCTTCCTGAAAAATGTTGATTTCGCTGATGTTTAAGAAATTGCTTTGGGTTTGAGTGAAAAACGGCCCACAATTTTATCGCGATTAGCAGAATTTTTATGAACGTTTGCAATAAAAATGATATATACTTAGGCTGCAGCACAACATAATTCTGAGCTTAGGTGATTTTCTAAAGCTAAAACAAGCTAGACTACATACTGAAAACTTCGATTGCAGCCTACAATTACGGACATTGAACAACTAAAAGCAATGCAGCTGGATCAAATCCACAAACAAGCAATATCCAGTCTTCGGCTTGCCGTCACCAAAATCAAATTAAAAAAGAAAACAGCAGGTAGAACAATAGTTTGTTTAATAAATTCAATTAGATCGCCATAAGCAAATGCACTAACTGTTCTTAAGAAAAGAATGGTGAGGATTGTAAGGGCTGACACGGCTTGCACAAAACACACCGAACCATGCACTTTTGTGACAAATACTTTCTTTGAAAGAATGGAACGCATCGATTTTTCTTGGACACATAAGAGCAAGATTAATTTGAGACCTTTTCTGGTGGGCAAAGCGCCTTTGCGGATTTTGAAATATTTTTGATAAATTGTGCTTCTGTGCAAGAAAATTCAACCAGTTCAATAACTTTCCACGAACTAATAATCAGCAAAATGATTTGCGAATTCTTTGAGTAAAAACTAGCACAAGGATGTCAATGTTTGGCTAAATTGAGGTGAACTTTTAACAAACGAAGGTAGTAAATTTTCTGTGTTTGCACAATATAGATTCCGATCAACCAAACATTCAGTTTCCAACCATTAAAATTTTTGTCAAGCTACAACCTGATGAACAAAGTTTGTTCAATGCAATGAATCTTCTGAATTTTAGCGTGACACACGCCAGATATACGTATCCAAATGTAAAGAGCATTTGTTTGTAAATACTGCTGCCTAATAGGAAATCCCGTATCTTAAATTCTAATATTTTAAATTGGTGCGCACCTACGACAACGAGGAGTTGCAGTAAAAATGTATCATTTCAAATAGTGCTGCATATTTCCTTAAAATATTTTTGGTCAGTAACGCTTCTTCTTCGCCAATGTTTCAGTTCTTGAAATAATATAACTCAACCGCTGATAAAGCTGCTTTATACTGCACGTGGTACTAAAACGAATTTGCCACGAGCACATTAGTCACTTAAAATTAGGTTTATTTGTCTAAATTGTATTTTCTCTTCCATAAACTAATGCATACAAAAAAGGTGTCTGTGCAATAAACATACTAAAATTTTGTACACGATTTTGGTTTTACGTTATTCTTACCAAGATGGTCCTGAAGCAAGCAGCATATCTTTCTAGTAGTTGTAACAAAACACATCCGAAAAAATCGGTCAGACGAAGAAATTTAGCTGATTAAATTGCTGGAGAGAAAGCCGCAAGTCAGTCATGTGATACGGTTTGCCATGTTGCGTAACACAAAACATATTAACTCCATTTGAAAAATCATACAACGTCCTCAAAACCCTCATAAAGTTGGATTCAAGGAAATAGATAAAAATTAATTTCAATGACGACCGACGAAGTGAACCTCGGCTTTAAATTGTGAAAAAAGGTTTGCACAAAAAACATCCAAGCCCTAAAGTTGTTTAAACGAACACAATGTCAGGGTTTTTAGACGAAGCTCTTCACACTGAAGTGTGTGAGTTCATAATACAGTACACAGTATTTCGTAATATACAGTATTTCATAATATGCAGTATTTTTATAAGATACACATGAATTTCATAAGGTGAAGAGAAGTTTAACGTTAGTAGTAGTCTTTAACGTATCACCGCTCCCGTGATGTGTTGCTTGCATTTGCTGTAAGATAAACTGCGAAAAAGTATTCTATAGCATCTAGACACATAGGCGTAGCCAGGCGGGTCCAAAGGGGCCATGCCCCCAAAGTTTTAGAAAATATGGTCATTTTGTGCTTTGAGAGGTGTTTTTCAAAACAAAATAGGGTTATTCGCCTAAAATCATACATTTTGCCCCCCCACCAATTCTCTGGACTGGCTACGCCACTGTTTAGACATTGTCCTTTCATTGCGAACTGCCATGGCAATAAGTTTTTTTGAAAGAGATACTTTTTGAAAGACCAACACTGAAACAGATCTTACGATCCGACGAACATACAATTCAACCGTCTTTGAAGACTTGTTGCCATTGATCGTTGAAATGAGTCTGAGAAGCAGGGACGGATTTACGGGAGGGAAAAGTAGGCACTTGCCCAAGAGCCTACACAAACTGGGGTCCCCACAGTCATGAGCTGTTAGCCCCCTTTTTAACTTTTCCTAGAATCTTGCGTTCATCAAAATGTAAAATCATTTAACAAAGTTTAATGTATGACCTTAGTTATGATCAAATATTTACAGCTAACTGATAATAGTCTTTCCTTGACTTTGAATAATGTGTCCTTAAGCACTGAGGGCCTCCACACCAAGGCTACCTTGGGCCTCGACACACATAAATTCATCCCTGCTGAGAAGTTAGTCGCGATATGTAATTTAAAACGTCATTTTAAAATCAAAATTGTGGAAATCAAATCATCAAATAAAACTGGAAACCAAGCCATCAACCTACCTGTGATATGAAATCGCTGTTGATCAGCGGTGCTGAATTACGGTCGATAGCAGACATGCTAGCTGGTCAGCTCAAAAACAACTTGCAACTAACTTAACTGCGAAAAGGACTTGTGCAACACCACAGCATTGAAACAAAGCACGGGTTTTTGCTGTAAATACATAGAGCAAAGTAAACACAATACGCAATTAGCACAAAAATTCAGGAAACAAACTTCACATGAGAAAGTTTGTTCAAGTTTTATTAAATACTGAAGAAACGCAAGGGTGAAACGCGACTGTTTGAAATTCTAACATCCTTGCTCACAGTTAAAGGAGGAAAACGTTGGTTTATTAGCCCTTTTCCGTTTGTGGTACTAAAACCTAAGAAAATCCTTTTGCAAATTCCATTCGCAAACGATAATTTTGTTGCACAGGTTCCTTGCGTGGTTAAAAATCTATACTTTTCTATACTCACAATCACTTAGCCCCAGGGATGTTGAAGCGGCTATTTCGTCAACCGCTTCCGCTCCTATCGCTTCCGCTTCCACTAACAGAAACCGAAAAAACGACCGTTGACCTTAGCAGAACGAAATTTGCCATGGATGCTAGTTATGCTTTTTCTCGTTCTCTCGCGCTACTGATATCGCACGTTCATTCAGACTTATAGTGCAACTTCACC
>JGI24021J15306_10010103_pt1 | contig 11692 bp, 8 predicted proteins | sample Ectturendosymbi1_FD_15306 | JGI IMG/M metagenome (IMG submission 15306)
CCCCCAGCAAAATTTTCTCCCCCCCTGAAAAATGTGTTGGACATAGTAGAAAAAATTTGGGCCCCTCTCGGAAAACTCTTCGTCCCTCCTGGTGTCCCAAGCTGGTTACGGGCCTGGTTTAACATGTTTGTAAGGTTAGGTTTGATCCTTGTTTGGCCATTTCAAGATAAAATGAATCACAAACAGTACATACTACCAATTAGTTATGTCATAAACATTGCCACACCACCAGGGGCGTGCAAAGTAAGGTCTAGTGATAGCTGGGGCAACCGCTTAATTGAATGTTCCCCTAGCAAATTCTAGTATGGAGGAATGTGAGAAATACAGGCATTTGAAATACGTAAAAACTAGTGTTTGCACAAAAACAAGTTTAGAAAAATCAAACCCATTCAGCATGTGTTAGTAGCTATACAATACGAAGAAGCATCTAGTCACAGCATTTTAATTTTTGCAATTTCACTCTCTGGATGGCCCGTACCTTGAATGCTCGAGGCTGTCGCCCCGTTCACTCCCCCTTTCTGCACGGCGTGCACACCCCTGCATACCACCTACAAGTTACATCATGTGTAACTAGAAAGTATTTTTCTTTTGTGCCAGGCAATAGCTTTGTTTCTTTCGAGATTTTTCTTTGTTACTTTCTTTTTTCGCTAAGTCATCCAATCGCTGGGTGAAATTCTAAAACAAGATCAAAGCATAAAAATATGAACTTTCTCGCGCTACAGTGAAGTCCATTACGCTTGCTTTTAGAAGCATTGCCATCACAAAGTATGAGAATGATACACCGAAGTACTGAATTTTATTGATTGTTAACATTTGAAGTTTTCTGTGAAGCGTAATTTAGGCTATCATAGGTTGACTGCGGTGCCATAGGTGGGTAACTGAAAGCTCCTTTCACAAGAATAATATGTTATGTGTGATTCCATTTGAATAAAAGCTGATGATGATATCCCAGTAGGCAGAATATATACTGTGTAGGATCATAGTGTCTGATTCATGGCTGCGAACGGATTCCTTTCGATAGATAGTGAATAATATGTGCCATTTCTTTCTGGCAGCTTCAAGAATTCAAAACGAAGGAAATCAAATGTATAAAGGGTGCCAAAGGGGAGCTTGGAACGGGGGGGTTTGGTACAGTTCGCTTATCATTCCATCGTATCCTTGGCCCAGTCGCCGTGAAATGCTTTTCAGTAACTGGAGGAATACCTGAAAAGAAGCTGATAGTAAAAGAGTGAGAAAGTTGTGCTTGTTTTGTGAATTAAGGCTGTTGTGAACATTTGTTTTATTATCATTTCACGTCTACACAAGAGTTCAAGAAGCAGCGCCTGAAACCAAGCAGTTGCAAAACTCGTTCAACTAGAACAGCTGTATGTCCAACCCGCGGCCCAGTCGAGTGTTTCGGCCGGCCCAGTTTAGTTTTCGCTGCAATAAAAGTATCCTACATACTGACAACCTGTCCTTGTTTTGACAATCGTGAATTTGACATTTTGAGGCAAGTGGTTCTCGGTGCCACTTTATCACGTCTGTTACCATTGCATTTAGGATACGAAAATTTTCAGGATATTCGTTTAAGCTAAATTTTTGTTTGCTACGATCAAAGTAAGCCATTCAATGTGCGGCCCTCGATAATATGTCATTCACTGTGCGGTCCTGGTCAAGATAGTGACATACTTTTTGGCTCATTAAGCCATTTTGGTTAGACATAGCTGAACTAGAAGTTTTACGAGCACAGGTGCGGTCAAAACGCTTCATAGAACACAAGCGCGATCATCATGCTTCATTGATTGATCTTGCTCGAGCTTTCGGAAAGAAAAATTAAGAAAGTTGTGTAACTTGAGTGGTTTTTGCAAAAAGTGTTTGTGTCCTTTTTCAATATTTCGTTTGTGATTTCGTCGCAGAATAGATGGCACCTTATTGCAAAGTGTATGAGAGTTCGTATAACACAAAATAGTCTCTGACATGCCGACTCTGCGGCGAGGTGGAAGACATTGCTTTTAGTCTTTAGCTTTGGTTGTTGTGAACGCTATTTATGTTACAGCAAAGAGGCGTTACCGCTTTCCTAATCCTACTACCCTGCTGGTATACAATAGTTCACCTTTGCTTGAATGCTAAACATTCCCAAAGTGACTTGTTTAAAACTTAATGAAGCTAGTTAGGTTTTCTTTGGTGAAACGCGATCTGCCGTCGGCAAATTAATGGTCTCAGAATTTAGCTTACTGCATGAAGACTCAAAACTATAGTGGCAAGCAGATTACAAATAAAAATTAGCATGTAATGGTGAAAAGGTACAGATTTTACTGTAAGGTGGGTATATCTAAATTGGTTCATCCATTTTTCAATATTTAAATTGTTTAAATAAAAATGAAACTTTGCTTCGTGTCTTTTTCTCGATTATTATCAAGAATGTATGTATCTGATCAAAAAGTTGTAAATTATAAGACCTAGACCACTTTTAAGTCATTTGGGTAAACAGTCAACATGCAATAACTTAAACGACTTGTTCACTTTTACTGCCTCTGTGATATGTACGTAAATATTCTTGAGTTTTATTATAGACCAAAACTAACTTTCCAGAAAGAAAATCTCACAAGGTTTGTAGGAGAAAACAATGAACTGTTTCTTTTTAATGAGTTTCAAATTCACCGCATACAAACTATTCTTTTTGACTAACTTTCTTTAAATAACGTATTTTTGTTTTTTGCAAAGAATAAGAAATGAGTTGGAACTGCTGCAGAAGTCCAACCACGCCCACATTCTTCGAGTCCACGGGTGGTCGCAGTGGTCCGGATCTATGGCTCTCATTTTGGAGTACCTTCCCGGAGGGAACTTGAAGAACTTCCTTCGAAACCCGAACTCTCGAATCAGGACCATCTTGCGTTTGCGCATTTGCGTAGAGCTTGCTGATGCTATTGCCTTCATCCACAACCTGACGAAAGAACAGCGTCTTACCCATGGCGACATAAAACCTGAAAACATTTTACTGAGCGCTGACCTCCACTGCAAACTGGCAGACTTCGGTGGCGCAAAGCTTTCTTCGCACACAGGGAAAGCCGGAAAGCAAGAGTCGTCGTCGGAGGAAAAATATGAGCTCACTCCCATTTACGCAGCACCAGAAAGGCTGGGAGATGAACCGGTAAAACCCAAAAAGGAGCAAGACACCTATAGCTATGGTCTCATTGTTCACATGGTGCTCACNCGTGAACCCCCGCACGTGCATTATCCGAATGTGGCGAAGTACCTTCAAGCTGTCGTAAAAGGCAAACGTCCAAGAACTGAGCCGATTGAAGAATTAAAACTCTCCTACAAAATTCCCTACAAGAGGCAAGTGATCGAGACCTTGGAAAACGTGATGCGCAAGTGCTGGGAACATGTTCCATCGCTCCGACCGAACATGTTAGATGTCCGAGACGAGCTGCACAACCTGCTGCGCCAAGCAGCGCATGCCGAAGTCCTGCAAACCGTGACGGATGCTGTGGCCAGTATANAGATAAATGTACCATCGNCAGATGATCATCATTGCGTTCCGCTGGATTTCTTCGACACGCAAACGAGAAAATTCGGTATGTCTTATTTTGTGAAAACACTAAGGTTGATAAGTGCTGGAAAGTGTTCTAACCTAAAGATCATGCTATTTGCAAACCTAGTGTTGAACCGATTGAAAAAAACGCTTTACATAAAACTGTACAAATACTTTTACGATAGAACTAAAGGCTAGGGAAGGTCCTTGTAAAGCTGTTGACTGAAAACCTGGCCGTTGATTTTAAACTCTGTTCAATTTGTTGTCAGTACTAACAGCAGTCGCGCAAAAGTCTGTTATATGTTTCAGGACATATCTTGACATTGTTGATAAATAGAACAGATAAACTCAGCAAAAGCTAAAGAAAATATTTTATGATCTGAAGATAGTTTATTAATTTTTAATTTGTTTTTGGTTTCAGTTATTCCTGCAGATCACCATGCTTTGGAGCAAAGGGATAGCAACAAAGAAGCTAAAAAAGCCAAGCTTCCGCTCAGCCAAGTTTTTGACAACGATGGTAAATCTTCCGCAAGTTTTGACAGTATAGTCTTTGTTTCACAATGTTTTGCAGATTAACATGACCTTCATTGAAAGTAGAGAGGTATTATCCTAAAATGAGGTTATCATGGTTATCATCGTTTAAACATCGATAATCTTTGATTTTTTTGAAACAAAAAGTAAATCTGCAAACCTGACCACGAAACTTTGTTCCTGGTGTTTTATCAGTCATGGTTCACGAAGTTTGAAAATTTCATGGGGGGATATAGATCACCACCGTTGCTTAACGAAATGTAACTTGGGCTTCATGTACTAGCAATAGAAAAAAAGTAAAAGTTAGGCGCGATTTCACTGTCATGAGACATTTCCATTACACGTGAGAACAACAAAAGCTTTTTTGTGGCCAAGTTCGTCCAATTTTTATTGGCCGCTTGAATTTGCCTACAGCGCATGTTGCTTCCATAATCATGTAAACGCATTGCGCATATTAAACCTTATACTCAAATACTTGCTTCTGTTAACTTTTACATTATAAGAATAATGCTTCCGTTAACTTCTGAATTGTAAGAATAGTGTTCCCTTTACATTATAAGAAGCGCTGCCCGCGGGAGGTCTGCATCCCAAATGACCCCTGATCATTTGCAGACTCCCCCGTTTATCTTATAAGTCGGTCTGCTTGGAACTCATTGTAACAGTATACTACGGTGCTAAACGTTGTAGCAGCCGTGTTGACGCCATCCATGCGGGTGCTCTTTACTAGTGTTACATATCTGTACTTGTGTTTCATCAAAGTAATCGTGTTAGAGCCATTAAGCGTATGCTTTTCTATTACCGTCACATACGTATCTTTATGTTCTTTCAAGTAGCTGTGTGTTCCTTGTTACTGCCATGCATACGTGAGTCTACGTACAGCGTTTCGTGTGTGAGTGAAGACGTTAATCAATATCTGATATCTTGTAGATTAAGGCCGGTTTTGTAATGTTTTTAATCCCATTCAATACTTTTTAATTAACTTTCAAGTGGTAAACACATTTGCAATTACGAAGTCATTTGAAATTTGGTCCCCGTAGCTATCCCCTATAAAGAAAGAACGAAAATTTGAACTTGTACAATTGACTTAAGAACGTGACCCTCGTTCACAGAATGAAGACTTAAACCCGCGTGGCAATTTCTTGGTTCTCCAATTGCAGATTCATCTCGCGCTTCAGACAAACCAAAACCACTCCTTGACATTCTCCTGCAATACAAACTTTCTTTGAGAACGGGAAATCTGGCTGAAAGCAAAACGCAAACGGCCCAGTTTATTTCGTTCATGGAGTCGAGAGTGGAAACTTCCACTGAAGAGTTGCGTGCTCTCGCTGCTAAGCTCAGACACGAAAAACGATTTTTAGAATCTGTGGCCCTGTATGATGCGGCAGCCTATTTCTGCCGAAGGAAAACAGTGCCCAAGGAATGTGTTACGTGGATGGCCGCTTGCATGGATGGGATGAAAGAGACTGCGATCGCAATGGTGAAGAACGATCCGGACTTAAGAGCAATCGTGCCAGGTCACGTGATACTACGCATGCGTGACGTCCTGCGACAAATCGAAGACGTCGATGGCGTAGCTGATCAAATCAAGTGCTTGCAGGTGGTGTGGGTGTTGCAGTCCATAGAGTTTTGCCAATATCTATCCGACCTTTGGGAGGAGCGAGAGGCGACGCTGGCTGCTGCGCTTGCGAAAATGAGAAACGTGCTGGGAGATGCGTCGATGAGATACTCGATCTACGGTACCTTGCTGCACAACATGGGCAACGTCCACAAGCGCATGCTGCGCTGGGATAAAGCAGCAGCTTGCTACCTGCAAGCAATCGATACATTTCAAACGGCAGGCGACTATGAAAACGAGAACGAAAGAAAAGAGGATCTTAAGCGCAGCGAAGCAAATTTGTACGGAGTTTATCAAAGTGGTGGCAAAGCGTGGTAGCTTGTAATACAGCAAATAGCGTACATTTTTGGGCGGCATTTATGTATTTTACGCCTAGTTCAGCACCCATTTTATCAATTGGAACTGAGCTGNTGTTACCCAATCTGTGACCCAGTTTTTATTTTTCTTGCTGGTGCCTGGAAGTGCTTTGACCCCTCGCAGAACTGCACNTGATGTGGTGCTTTTTGCCNANCATTGGCTNAAATAAGGGTTTATCTTTAGCTCTTNTTCACGCACAATATACCAGCTCTTGGCAAGGTTCTATATTTTCCACCAAGATCTACTTTAAAGTAGAAGGTATGATTGTTGACAATGACGACTTTTTAGAAGTTTGATTCAAAACTTTGTCCCAAGAAGTCTGATGTTAAGCTTTGCAATGTGTTTCATTCATTGCCAGAGTCTTCATTGTTTTAATCCAGGGTCTTCAAACTACGACCTTCGGGCCATATCGGATCGGCAAAGGCATTTTGGCAATAATGTAAAAATACGATGGTTACGAAAAATTTGTTGATTTGCATAATGCAACATACTCCAAAATTATCATATTAAGTGAGATGGCCGGCCTTCGAACTGTTGTGTAATAGATTATGTGGCCCTTTGACAAACAAAATTTGGAGACCTGTGTTTCAATCTATCCGCTTTGAATCAGTAGCTTTCTCCTCCATAGTCTATAAATATGCAAACAATCAACATAGTTCATCCACGTGCATCTTTTGGAAAGTTTGGAGCTGTTCACGCCACGAGATAAATCTTATATTCAGTTTTTTTCAACGCTTAATGCAAAAGCTAACTTGGTCACAAACTGCCGGGGCAATAGAAGTTCGACAAGTCTACATTAAGACAACTGAACGAAATTGTGTTTTGAAGACTAGATTCAGTGACGCCTAATGGTGATTGAAAGAAAGAAACATCTTAGTTATTGATCTTTGAATTTTGTAATCTTGCTTCGCCTATTTCCAGATCATGCGTCGTAAAGGTGGTTTTGTGGATCGGAACTTTCCCTGCTTGTAACAGTTATTTTATCGAATTATTTCGTCGCTGCTGGGTCGTTCATGCGACGAACAGTGAAGTTGCAGCAACTACATGGTTGTGAATTTTTCTGTTAGAACCAAGTTTTGTCTAATTGCCTCTCTGAATGTTCACAAAATTGCCTCTGAATCCTCAAAACCATCTTTAAATGTAGTAAATTACATCACTAATTATTTATGTGGTCACTCGTTTCTATATTTGCTTCATTCCTGAGTCGTACACCTATCAGCAGAACGTTGTGTTTTCGTTTAATTTTTTAACACTTGTCTATGCTTGTCCAAACTCACCTCGTGCAAAAAGATGCTTTGATTATTTTATTTTGCCCTTATCAAGTGAAATGTTTGAATCATTTGCCAAAACTAACAGTCAGTGCAACGGGTTTTGTGCATATTGTGCAATATTTTGAAAATTATGTGTCAACGATGAATCACAAAACGCTTTATACTGTCTTTGTTACTGGATTCAGAATTGTAGGACTTCGTTGTTTGAGTCAAAAAATGCATAAATAAACCTGCCTACTGAAGACGATTGGTTGTGAACAAGCAGTGGTGTTTTTAAGGGAGACCAGCGAGGCACTTGCCTCGCCCCCTCCCCCTTTTCAGAGTCACCTTTTTCTGGGTCCCCTCGAGGTGTTTCGCGCGAAATTTTCCTAAATTTTGGCAGAAAACTTATTATCCACTCATATGACATTTCGAAGCAGATCATAAGTAAGTACCTGCTTTCAAAGAGGTCCCAAACAGCATTTGTAATGTGTAAGTACTCTGCTTTCGCAAAGGCTCCCAACAGCATCTGTAACGTGCAAGCACTCTGCTTTCAAAGGCCCCCCCAACAGGTACTGTAATATGCAGGTACTCTGCTTTCGAATGGACCCCCAACCGCCACTGTAATGTGTAAGTACTCTACTTTCAAAGGGCCACCAGCATATCTAATGTGTAAATAAGGAAAAGCTTCAAACCAACTTCAACACCTTACACAAATTGTGGGTTAAAACTTGTTCCACAAAGTTCTGAAAAGGCTCTATCAAGTAAGATCAAAACTTTGCACCAAATGATAAGTTTTTTTCACTGTCAGATATATGCAGCACCGTCGCCAAAAAATTTTCAATAGGGGGTACGGGATGCGGGGGCGCTTTGCATTTGTGCGGGGGGGCTCGACATTCTAAAAATTGACAAAAACTCCACTGATTTATAGTGTTTCACGTTTCAATTTGGTGGGGCTTGGAGCTTTGTTTGGGGGTATAAGCCCACCGAAGCCCCCCATGGCGACGGGACTGGGTGTATGATGAATTTATTTCTACTTTTGCACATTTTCAACAAACTATTGTCCATGCAAAACGAAAGCAGTTTTGACTTATCCTGCCTCAAAGCTTTTCAAAACAAGTCTCAGGTTGGATGTTTTTTGTATGTATGCCATGTTTTTGAACGTAGCTAAAAGGATGAAATTTGAAACAAATTGAATATTTTAAATCTGCCTGGTTGTTGCCTGTGGTTTCATGGAGTTGCGTAAGGACATGGGTGCGAAAAATTCAGGAAACCAAGCATTTTTCATGGGGGAAAGTGTGTTGTAAACTTTCTAGCCTACTGATGGTGAATAGAGAGAAATGGGACGCAAAACTAGAAAAGTGTGGGGCGATGCCAGTTTTCTATCTCCTAACTTTTAACTTTTATGTGTAGCTAGCTTTTTCTTCCCAACAGTGTTTTCAAAGTTGTGTAGGCTACAATATCATGAATACCTTTGTGCATTTTCTGTTAATTCAGTCATGTCGTAGTGTCAGGAACGTATCCTTGGGTCGCCCGCATAGCCCCTTCCTATAGACTTGGTCAAAAGGTCTTATCACGGTTGGCCGAGTATGATGATGTCATCAGAGGGCCCCCTTTTCAGTCTTGCCTCGGCCCCCAACCCTAAGTCCACCACTGTGAACAAGTGATTTTTGAAGCAAGATCACGAAAGGCGAAAAAATCTGAATTGCATTTCAATGGTTGACGGATTTGCTGTATCCCAGTTATTTCCAGACATGCAAAAATATTTCGTTCTGCACATAAATTCTGATAAAATGTTAGGTCTTTAGCAACGCTGGTGAACTTAAAAACAATGGTTTTGATTCTAAGAAAAAATCATATCCGTATATATCTTTAGTTAGAGCATGGGAAATGACTTGAAGTCCGAAAGTGGGTCCGGACTTTGATTTTAAATCATACGTAATTCAAATGTATAATGTAAAAAGGTTGAAAGTTTGATCAGTAAATACGGGAGAGTTTGTGAAAATGAACCTCGACAATGAACTTGAGAATGAACCAAATTTTTGAGAATGAAGTATGGCTATGGATTTTTGCAAAGCTGTTGAAAATGCGGCCTTTTGATATTAAATGATAGTAATTTTTGATATTTGTAATATTAATTCAATGCGTGTAACCTTATATTCTAGTTCAGTGTTTTTCTAAGGTTTTTCAAAGGGTATCGTGGTGGAGATCTACAGCGTCACATGTCAGTACGATTTACCCTTCTGTGTCCCATACTTTTAAACTGATTTTCACAACAAACGCAAGTTTCCCATAGATGATCCTTAATAATTTGAATACAACATGCACTTTTAGCAAACAAAATAAATAAAATTTCACAAATAAAATATTTTTTCAAACGTCCACACTCTCAAAGTCTAATTCTTAGGAAAATGCTGAATTACGGCTGTACTGATATTTCTCGGCTTCCAAAATTTAGGACTTCATTCCAAAATTTTTGGGTGCCATTTTGACAACCAAAAACGACTTAAAAAACTGTTCGTGTATATAGTCACGCTGACGTGTCTGTCAAGAAAACGAAGAATTCGCACAATTTAACTATATTGTAAACGCTTGTACTTTGGCTCATTCAATAACTCAGAGCTAGTCACAGTATATGTTGCCAAATCAACTCTTTGTAATGTATTGAATTTTTAGCAGGTAATCCTCTTACGAAAGTTCCTGCATAAATTTCGATGGGTGTTTGCTTCATATACCAGAATCAACTTTTCTTGCACGTGCAGTAAATCGAGAAAATGGTTGCTTTTCCAAAGAGGGGATGGTGATATGAGTATGTCAAACGCCAAAAGAGGAATAACAAGAATTGACTTTTGTTTCATGTGTATAGTTTCGCTCCACATTTTCTTCAGAACTTCTTAATTTTTCCCTAAAGTCCTTCCATTTATCCTATTATTGCTGGTAATCTGATTAAGGGCTTGAAAGTGACCTCTTTTTTAAAAAATCAGCATTAAAATGTTTGCTATTTTGTGATTTTGTCACCAATTTATCTTTTACTTGTTGTTGGGATATTGTTCATCAACTCTAAGTACAGCAACAAAAAGTCTTTCTTGCTTCGTAGGCTTATATTATCTGTTTCCAATAAAACTGAAGCAAAAACCGTTATAACATGCAGCATTCACCCCGAAGCAAGCACGTTCAAGCATCTATTACGGCTGTTGCAAACTAGATGATTGGCTACAGCCCAGTTGAATAAATTAGTCATCGCACCTCATGAACTTGTTCTTTTCTTGTTGACGGCAGGTGATTGTAAGAGGTGAAAGACTGAGCCAGGTTAGTTTTTGTAAAATAATGTTCAGCACAGGGCTGCTACCAGTTGATATTTTCGGTGTGGGAGGGAGTGCAAAATGATTGCAACCAGGGGCGTATACTGCGGGTGTGTCAGGTGTGCCGGCGCACATCCAGTCAAACTGACATGTTTTCACGTGACGTCACTTATTCCAGATCAATTTTGCTCGTTGAAATTTTTTCAAAACTATTTGGCTACACTAATGTTTCATACAATGTGCTGCAAAGCAAAGTGTATGATGTTTTATACTGTCACAAGAACATTGATGACACGCTGCAACAACTTCAACATGGCAGAGAGCATGCTTTTGAAGTTATATGGGCTTCTGCTATATCCAGCAGCAGTGACCATGGAAATTCTGCTATGGCTAACAGCAGTGGCAATGAAAACCAGAGGTCTTAAAGGTTCAAAGTTGCACCAGATGAAAAAAAAACTGTATTGTGCATTGTTTCGGAATACAGTATGCACTACAGCGTATGTATGCAAATTAAGAGCAGGTACTCTGCACTTTCAAATCTGGAGTTTTTTCAACTGCTTTCGTATGAAAAATATCAAACATACAAAATTAATTTTCCTGACCGCTTGCTAACCACGGTAAAGAATTTTTATGGATCACGTATTGATTATGTTCGCTTGAAAAATGGGCTTCTTGTAGTGTGTGCGAGTCTTGCGTTTTCTCAAAAAAGTGTGCATAAGCTAATTGTGATCATAGGCGGATCCAGAGGGTTCTAAGGGGGCTGAAACCCCCACTAAATTTTTTCAGATACGTTGTTTGATCGATGGTTTCCGACGCAGAAACGTCCTTTGGGGTGATTTTTTTGTATAGCCTTTTGTATAGCCATTTCGTGCACAGGGATAAGTAACAAAATATTAACTGCACAGCTTATTTTGCTGAATTTCGGCAGTCCGAATGTGTTTATTTCACTATAATTGAAACTTCTAATAAACAAGTTTTTATTTACAAAATATGGTCCCAATGTCATATAAATACGTAAGTGCTTAAATGAAGTATTTACATTACATGTACATTGTATAAACCGCACGTACATAGGCGTAGTCAGGGGGGCCAGTGGGCCATGGACCCTCTAAATGTTTAGAAT